>Ga0255048_10002708_pt1 | contig 11126 bp, 19 predicted proteins | sample JV7_2_2_MG_FD_183619 | JGI IMG/M metagenome (GOLD analysis project Ga0255048, IMG submission 183619) | Seawater microbial communities from Jervis Inlet, British Columbia, Canada - JV7_2_2 | ecosystem: Environmental > Aquatic > Marine > Inlet | place: Canada: British Columbia | collected 2016-10-06
ATTATACTTTTTTAAATTTTCTATTTTTTCATCTCCGAATAATTGAAAACAAATTTCAGGATTATATTTACCTCCAGTATCAATAACAAAGTTTTGTTTTTGCCATTCTTTACCAGCTTTTGAAGTCCCTTTTTCAACTTCTAAAATCTTTACTATTTTTCCTTTTACTTTTAATTCACTCATAATTTATTAATTTAATTGATTATTGTTTTGCATTGTAGAATAATATGATCTGAAATTATTAATCAAATTACTCATATGATTTTCATACTTCTTATCTATTTCTATAAAATTTGAAACCGTTTTACAACTATGTAATACTGTTGAATGATCCCTATTAAATAAACTACCAACTTTAATAGACCTTACTTTGTAAACCTTATGAAGTATGTAAAATATTTCATGTCTGCATTCAACTATCTCTCTATTTCTTTTTTTACTTTGTAATTGTAATATAGTAATACCATGATTTTTGCAAACATAGTTTATTAATGATTTTATTTTTTTATCATCAATATTATTAATATAATTATTTTCTATAACATCTGGAGCAGCCCAGTAACTCATCCCTTTAATCATCCTACAAATTTATAAATTGAATAATTTGAAGTATTACCGTATTTATTAGTAAACTTCTTTAATGTGCTTGAAATATTAAAACCCTCTTTGCGTAACTGGTAAATCTTATCAGCTAACCTGGTTATATTATACATCTTAATCGCTTCTAAACTTGTAATAGTTCTGTAAGTAATTAAATGTAATAATACTTCGTCTTTTTGTGTTTTTGGTATCATATCCTTAGTTTTTAAAAGGGGCTTTTACACCCCCTTATTTAATTAAAATAATGTTAATACAGATTCATTTTCTCTTACAATATCCCTATGGTTCTTTTCATTGATTTTAAAGTAAGATTCTTTTAATTCTATTGAGATACTTTTTCTACCCATTTTAATTGCTTGAAAACCCTCTGAACCAATACCGCCAAATGGACTTAATACTGTTTCTCCTTCATTAGAATATAAATGCATAATCCTTTCAATAGTATCTAATTGTAATGGGCAAATATGCTTTTCATCATTACCATCTCTACCACTTCTATATTGCAAAGTTCTTTTATAATCTACATCCATCCAAACAGGAGATGCATATTTTTGCCATAAATCTACTGGTAAATAGTCTGGTTTAGTTTCATCAGTTGCTTGGTGAGTTATTTTAGTTTCATTTTCTCCAGCATTTCTAAAAAATAAAACATAATCAGGAATACCTACTCTTGACATTGAGCTATCTTTTTTAATAGTTTTATGTAATAAACCTAATGCCTTAGTTCTTTGCATCTCAGTAACTGGATTCTTCCATAAAGTAGTTTTTGCATGATAAATAAAACCTTGTTCAGTAAACCATTCAATTAACATACCGCTAAAATCCCTTAAACCAATAAAACCCTCCTTACCTTTTTGTATTGGTAAATCCATACAATGTACCGCACAAATACGACCGTTTTTAAGTGTTCTTTTTAGTTCTGGTATCAAATATTTAAAATGTTTTTCAAACTCTTTATAATTGCTTACATTACCCATATCTTCTGACTTATCAGAATATACATAAAGCTCTGCAAATGGTGGAGAAAATACCACTAAATCAGCAACATTATCATCTAACTTTGCAACTTCTTGGACACAATCACCATTTATAATATGGTATTTATCCGTTTTTATTTCCCTATTTTTTATCATTACATTTGATTTATTTAATTTATAATCAGCATCAGCAGAATACTTAGCCATTTGTTTAATCATTTCTTTATGATTCTTTTCTTTTTCTAATATAGACTTTCTAACATTTACTTGTGATTCTGGCACTAATAAATGAACTGTTACTTTGTTTTTTTGCCCAAACCTATAACATCTTCTAACCGCCTGATAAAATGCTTCAAACTTAAAATCATAAGAAGTAAATATCATATTATTACATTGTTGGTAATTCATACCAAAAGATGCTATTGATGTTTTTGTAATAAGATTAGTAAATTGACTATCAGCAAAACCATTTAAATTCTTTGCTTTTACTTCTGACTTATCAGATCCTTGAACATTAATACTATCTGGAATAACCTTATTTAATTGAGTAGCTTCATCATTTTTCAAAGTCCATATTATTGTTTGGCTATTTTCTTTTTTAATAAGATCAATAGTTTCATTTATCCTACTTTCAAAACTTCTCTTTAAATCCTTATGTAAATCAGTAGCACTAACTGCAACATCTCCAAATAAAGTATTAGTATTGTTTTCTACTGGTATAATATGTTCAATATATTCTATTTCTGGTAAATTATAACCATCAGAATTGAATCCTAGTGTATTTGGATTATCTAAAGATAAAGACCATGTACAAACATATTTCCAAAAGCTATCTTTTGCGTGTTTTCTTAATCTCCATTTAGACGTTTCTCCCCCATCATGAACAAAATACATTGCTAACATTTCCAAGTATGACATAGCTCCTACAAACTCACTATGCTGACCTAGTTCCATATGATCATTTGGTGATGGAGTAGCAGTACAAGCCAATTTATAAGGAGTAGATACAAAACTATCTATTATTAATCTACTTAGTTTACCATCCCTACCTTTTAAAATACTACTTTCATCTAATACAACTCCAGAATATAGACTACAATCTATATTTTTTAATTGATCGTAATTTGTTATTTCAAATGAATCACTATTTATACCAAACTTTGCAGCCTCTCTTTTAGTTTGTTCAACAACTGCTAAAGGGGCTAATATTAATACTGGTTGATTAGTATGGTTATAAATAGCCTCTGACCAGCTTAATTGCATCAAAGTTTTGCCTAAACCACAATCAGCAAATATTGCAAACCTCCCTTTTTGTAATGCTATTTTAACAATATGCTTTTGAAAGTCAAACAGATTACTATTTAATTCTATTTCATCAATTTTAAAACCGCTTGAAATATGCTGCTTTTTTTTAGTTTCTAAAAATTTTCTATATTCCATATTTATATTTTTCTTAATTTATGTAATGAATTTTCAATTGTTTCTGTTATTTCTTCTAACATTTCATCATTTGATTCATTTTCAATAAGCTTTAAAAGTTTTTCTCCTTCTTTAACCCACCTATTAAAAATCATTTTAGATTGATGCTTAGTTCTACCCGTTAACATTGTTTGTTGCTCACAAGTAGCCCTAAATAAACCTATTAATATATTCCATTCCATAATTACTTATTTAATTTGTTATCAATAATCTGAATCAATATACTATCATCTCCATGTATATCTGATAACTGACTTCTTAACTGTCTTAAAGTATATTCTAACTCTATAACTCTACATTGAGAAACTTGTAATTCCTCGTATTTTTTCGCTATATGATCATCTTTAACACTTAATTCAGTCATTAACATATCTATTGCATTTTCCATATCTATTATTTTTATTTGTTTATTTTGTAAATATACACTTTTTGTGTTACAAATGTAGCACAATATAAATAAAAGTTAAATTAATTTATTTTTATAGTGTTCTATTATCTTTTCCATCTCGTTAGAGTAGAAATCATTAAATGTTTGGTTCGGTTTTACATCATCTAATTCTTTAGAATCTATTAATTGTTTCCAGAAAACATACAAAACATTCCTTAACCTTTGGCTTTTTGTCTTTCCTTCAACTTCTATTTCAGTATCTTCTAATGATTTTACTTCTTCAATAGTTAAATTACCCCCACTTTTAAAATAAAGTACTCCAGAATCATTTAAAATTTTATCTATCTGCATAAAATCATCCGTACTTTGTTCTAATTGAGTTATAAAAGTCATTGATACGCTTTTATCTTTTTTTCTATTTGCCCTGTCAAATGTTACTTGTCTTAATAAGTTCATATCTAATTTAATTTATTTTGTAATTCCATTAATTCAGCATCTTCTAATTTTGCCTTTCTGCTAGAATTAAATTGATCTATTATTTCATTTTGTTTAATAGTTATTAAGGTATAATTTAAAAGCCTTTCTGATTGGTAGATGTATAAACTATCTATTTTATTGTTTGAGGCTGTTAAATCGCAGTTAATCTCTTTTAACTCTTGTTTTTCTTTAGAACTATGTAAACATAAAAGAATTAAAATACCAATAATAAATATTAGTAAATCTCTATTTGCTTTCATTTGTAAAATGATTAATTAATAATTGACGAACATAAAAAGACTTGGAAACTTCCATTTCTTCAGACCTTTCTTTTATCTTTTCAAAAATATCGGTTGATATTCTTAAATGAAAAAAGGCATCATTTGGACTTGTTTCTTGCATAACCTTTTTTAAATGTTCTGTATTTATTCCTTTTCCTATTTCTTCTGGCAACTTGTTACCTTGTGAATCTGCTTTTTTAAATTTATTTTTCATCTTTTACCTTTTTAATAATTAACACTTCTTTTGTATAAGTAACTTTTGGAACTTCCATAATAACCCCATCTTCATTAGTTACTGTATTTCCTTTTTCCCATTGATTAAAATTGTCTTTTAGATCGTTTTCAATTTCTGTTAAATTGTCCTTTGCTATTTTATACGATTCACATCCTTTAAAATTCCAAACCTTTCTACCGTTTCTTTTCTCCATTTTAAAGCCATCTTTTTCAAAATTTTTATCTTCATAAATTGATTGGTTTTGTGCTTCTGTATGCACTATTTCTAAATGTACGCTTAAATCGTACATTTGCTTTTTAATTATGTATTCAGCTTCGTATGGGCTGAAATTACCATCTATTACTTCTTGTACTAAATTTGATGTATCTATCATATCTATTTTAATTTATTGCTTCTTAAAATCTTCACTTTCATCTTCTCCAAATACCCCTAATTCGTAAAAGCCTGTTAGCTTTAAAACTGCCCTACTCATTGCCCTTTTTTCTGCCATCTCCATAACATACCAAGTTGTTGTATTCCCATGTTCTAACCAATAACCTTTTTTAGTTTCTGTTTTATCAACCCATTCTTTACCCCCATATTTAGCACTTCCAAAAGTTTGAATAACTGCATTTTCTTTTTTCGCAGTTGCTTTAACAACACAAAAATCCTTTTCAACTTTTACAGGATCATAAGAAATAAATATATTTTCCTTTGCTTGTATTTTGTCAACTCCTTGTCTAGTTATTATTAAATAATGCTTATGCTTAAATACATCATCTTGTGATAATTCATACTTTTTATAAAGTATTCCTAATTTTTCTCTATTCATATCTATTATTTTTTAATTGTTAATTCTTTATCTTAATAATTATGTATATTATCTCCAGTTTCTAAAAATGCTGTTACAACTTCCCATAGATGAGTATCTATACTAATCCCAGATGCAGCATATTGAGTTGATATACTTTTTTTTCTAGTTACGCAATCACTTGTAAATTTTTCGCCCCACCAATTTTTAAAAGTTATTAATGTATAATTATAGTTTTCTGTTTCTTGCTTTCTTTCTATTGTTACTATTTTCATCTTATTTATTATTTAATTCATTACTCAATTCATCAATTAGCTTAAATTCTACTAATTCTTTAATCTTTTTTAACTCTCTATCATTTATAGAAATTTCATTTTCTTCACTATCAAAAGTTTTAAAATCCCAAAACTTAATGTTAGTAGCACCAATAACATTTTTACAATTAGTTTCTTCTTCTTTTTCTTCTAATAATTCAGTATCATAACTAAAGTTGCTTTCTACATAAAAACCCTCTTTTAAAAGCCCATCAAATAACACCTCAATAAAGCTACTTTCTAAATCTAAATTTTCTATTTCTAATAATTCCATCTTTTTACGTTTTGATTACCGTACAAATATACACAAATTGTGTTACAAATGTAGCACAAAGTAAAAAAAGATTAAAATAAAAAAACCCCTTAAATAAATAAGAGGCTTTTATAATAAAAATACGAAAATAGAAAGTACAAATATAGTAAATTATTTCACCTTATGACTATCTCCATAAAAAAAGTTCATCATAACCCCAACAACACTACCCAACAGAAAACCTAAAATAATATCGGCTATCTTATCATTTACAACACTAGAAAAAGTCGCTAAAAAGAAATAACAAGCTGCGACTACACTCCAAAAAGTAGATAAATAATACAAAAATCTTTTAGAAAACTTGTCATCCTGATTTAATGCAGCCTTTTGCATAGACCTAGCATCCTTAACATTCTCTAAATCTAATTCTAATAGCCTTAATGCTTCTACTTTTTCGTTTGCAGTTAACTTATCATCTTTTTGAATTAAGTTCTTTACAATACCTAAAGCACCATTAGAGGGTAAAACATCTCCAACAATATCAATAATATTAGGTGCAACACTTTGCAGAAAAGCACCAACCATTGTTTTACCGTTTTTTTCTTTAAATTTTCCCATTATATTACTTCGTATTTGTTTTTTCCTTTTGACTTATACGCCTTTAATATCATCATTCTGTTAGGTCTTCTAGTTGTAAATGATACGTGTACCCAGTTAGGCTCGTTATCATTTCCAAACTCCCAAATTAATTGATCAAAAACTAAATTTTCTTTGATAAATTCAAATATTTGCTTATTAGTTATTTTTCCAAACATATCAGCATCTAAATCTAATGCTTCACCTTTACTATGTTGGCTCGTTTTACTACCTCCTATGGCTTTGTTTAAAGCCTCTGACCGATAACCCGAACTAATACCGATAGCAACTTTAAAATGTTCTCTAATCGGTTGGAATATGTTTTCTGCAATATCTTCTAAGGATTCTAAATGTTCTTGAGTAGGATTATTATCTATACATTTTCTAATCGCTGTATTGGATTTAATAACCTCGCTTAAACTTAAATTATTTGATAGTTTCATTTCTTTAATTTATAACATTCAATTACATCTTGTATTAACTCCCTTTCATCTTGCCTTAACTCTCTTTTGTCCTCTCTAAGTCTGTAAATTGCTTTCATTAATTCAACATTTTGAGAATGTACAATGTAATAAATAGCAAAACAAAAGGCAACGGATAGACTTAAACTTACCCCATGATCCATGATTAAATTTAAAAACCTATCCTTTGCCTCTTTCATTACTCTTTTACTTCAATCAAATCTAATTCTTCACTTGCTGCAATAACCATTTTTAAATATTCCCGTCCTTGCTCTTTGTTTTCTGCACTAGAGTTTACTTGTTGGCTAACATTTTGCACCAACAAATCAGCAGCAACTTTTAATATGTCTTTTTGTTCTTTAGTCATAATTATATTATTTCAGTATTTCCTATTCCTATTTGAGATTCAATTATTTCTTTTAACCAATCTTTAACTAATGCAGCACTTCCAGCATCATCTAAAGATTCCCATTCTTCATCAGTACATTCTTTTAATTGAATATAACTAAAATCTTTAACCTTTGGAATTGGCAACCATCGATCAGCCTCAGCCGTTTCTTTTGCACTTAAACTAAACCAATGAGTTAAATTAAATCTAATAGTCTTTTTTTCTTCTATGAATTGTGCTGTATAATAGATTATACTTCCAGAACTTACCATTCCTTTGTCTGGTCTTTGCAATTGTTTGTTAATTTTTATCATTTTGTAAATTTAATAATTTTATTTTTATGCGTTTGCTATGGTTGTTACTGTTCCAGAACTACCTCTAAATTTTAATGCTCCAGATTCAACATACAAAATTCCACCAGTAGAAGGATCAGAAGTAGGTGTAGTTCCAGCATTTGCAATGTGAATAACCCCACTACCAGAACCAAAACTACCAGCACTAAACATTGAGATATTACCATCTTCTCTAGTTGAAAGTAAAAAACCTCCACTGCTTTTTTCAATTCTTAATTGATAAACATCTGCAGACCTTGAACGTACTCTTAATTTAGCATTTGATGGATCTATTCCTAAACCTATTTGACTATTATCAGCAATTCCATTTATTACTACTCTACTATCATCAGATATAGAAAAAGGAACTAATGATCCAGTAGTTCTAAAAGAAACAATATTACCACCAGCTATACCGTCAACTCTTAATCTTGCTGAACCAGTATCAGAAACAATATTACCACCGATAAAACACTTTTCATTAGGTATAAATAAATCACCTCTAAAAATACTTTTACCAATAATTCCAAAAAATTCACTATCTGTTTTTACCGCCCCATTTATACCTGTAAAATTATCACTAGAAGTAAAAAAATCACCAGCCGAATTACTTAATGAAATTTCTCCAGAATCTAAAATATTATTATATTTTAAAGAACCCCTTTCTAATGATGAACTATTCAATAAGTAATAATTTACAGAATCTAACTTAGCTTTAAGTCCTATATCTCCATCCTCCCAAATAGACCTAAAACCAGCCATATCAATAGAACGGTTTCCATTTAATGTACCGTTAGAGGTATAATAATTATTTACATTTTGATTAATATAATTAATTAAATCTAAAGCGGTAATTTTTTTACTTACATCAAAACCACCAGCACCATCTTCATTACTTGCATCAAATAAATCTTCATCTTTTAAAGGATTACTTGTACCGTCTGCTGTATATTGTGAAATTTTATCACCCATTTTTTTTAATTTTTAAAAGTTTCTTTTTGTAAATATTTGTTTAACGTCAACAAATTTAATATTATATCTTCTATTAGGATTGTTTACTATTTCTGGCTTATCAATTTCTTGCATGAATACTTTTACACGCCTCCATAATGATTCCGCTTTTATTTTATAATCAGTTATTAAAATCTCATTCCCTAACAACTTATTATAAACCAACTTTTCGACCACTTCCCAACTAATTAACTTAGTGTTTAAAGTCCATTCCCTACTCATACTGGCTTTGTTTTGCCTTCTTATGTATTGGCTTGTTACGTATTCAGAAGTTTCAAATATCGGTGCAGGATTTCCAAACTCTCCTCCAAGTCTTAAAGATTGATACCAATTTAAACCAGTAAAATCGAATTGATTTCCTAAAATGTTTCCATTTTGGTAACTTTCTATTCTTACAGTACCATCAGCAGCAATATCAGAATACACATTTAATATAAATTCTCTCGATGTTGATACCGTAGAATTTCCAATAATACTAAGATTAGCAACTACTTTATAACTACCAGCACCATAATCATTAAACACTTTTAACCAATCTACTAAATAGCCTTTGTATAATTGTTGTTCTGATGTGCCACTTGCAAAACCATCAAAATAAGTTCCATAAGTATCATCATTCAAATCAGCAATTTTTACCTCGTTCTTTTGTAATTCAATGTCTATTGTATCACTTGAAACAAATCTTTTATAAAGAAATTCGTTTTGGTCATTTTTCCAATAGTCATTAGGATTTAAAGGATCACAAAATATTTTTTCTGAATATTCGCATTTGATAAAATCACAAATACAAATATCATTCGTTTGAGGGTCTGGAATTTCTGGTAAAGATGGACCAACTATTTTACCAGCGTTGCCACTTCCATAATTGTAAGGATTGCTATTTGTTTGTTCTATAATTATCATTCTACTACTTTTATTACACTTGTTTCAGTATCTTTAAATACACCCGTTTCTGTTTGCTTTCCTAAAATTACAAAGTTATCATCTTGTATTCTAGTAGATAGATTATAATTAACTCCAGATTGTGCAATATTACCATCAATTAAACACTCCAAAACTACATTACCTCCTACTATTTGAATATCGCACAAAGTTAAACCATTTTTAGGTTTTAACAATTGATTGCTACTAGGTAGATTTAATGTACTCATTTCAGTAATAGAAAACCCTATTTGATTAGTTTCTTCTATCCTATTAATACCCCATAAACCAGTCAAAGATGTAACAGCACCTCCCGAATTAACCCATGTACTTCTAAATAATGTATCTTGAACAGTTAAAATAGCACCGCCTAAATTATTAGTACCACTAGCATCAAAGGTTTCTATTGTTTCCGTCCATACAGGAGTAACATTACCATCATTTTCATAATCATAAACCCTTAAAGGCGGTGTTAAAGTAAGGTAATTAGTTAAACCACTTACACCCAAATCACTTGTACCAAAAACATTCCCAAAAAATGCTAATCTTATTTCATAACCATTCAAAAAAGAATAGTTAGAAGTCTTTAAATTAAAATTATTATTTGGTTTTGTAGGGTCAAAAAATATAGTATCTACATCTAAATTTTCAATCCAATCTTGCCAACTAAACTTTTGACCTATTAAGCCATTATAATCTTGTAAATTGGCAACATTTGCTCCAACTTCTAAAGTAACATCATTAAATTGATCTCCAACTTTTAAGATATAACCCCTAGTAGCATTTAAAATTAATTGCTGAATACCACCACTAACAATACTAGGAAATATATTAAAAGAATATTTATCTAATTCAAAGTATTTTTTAGTAATTGGATCATAAGCGACTAATAAAAAGTCTAAACTATTTAAAACCGCTTCTTTGTTTAAATCTAAATTAAAAATATAATCTACTAAAACACCATCTTCATTCCATGCAGTAACATCAGTAGTACCACCTAAAACGCCTAATTGCTTTTCATGTGTTAAAATATCAAACTTAGTAAAGTTTAATAAATCTGGAATGTCAGCACTTTCATCATATTGGTTTACGTCCGCTAAAAGTATTAATTTATCAGAGTTTCCTTGATCTGCTATTGAAGCATCTCCAAGTTCAACACCTATTAAATATTGTGCAGGACTTTGACTATTTAAAGCAGATAATCTTAATTTTTGGGCTAATGAATATTCAACATCAAATGATAAAGTCATTGTATTACCTACAACATTTATTATTTCAAATTCTGTTATTATTCCTTCATCTCCAATAGTAGGAGTTAAACCTCCATTATTTAAAGCAACATCATAAAGAAAGTTTTCTTTTAAATCTGTTAAAATTGTATCTGTATATTCTATTTGTTCTGGTAAATAAGATATGTAAACTCCAGCCCGTTCTGCAGCATTAAAATTTCCTAATAGATTTTCAACTTCTACTAATATTGTAGTCTTAGAAGTTATTAAAACCCCATCAGCATTATTACCAGTTGCTTCTTCTGAATAATCAATAGAATTAACTCTATAATTAGCATTAAATCCGTTAAAGTT
>Ga0255048_10002709_pt1 | contig 11124 bp, 20 predicted proteins | sample JV7_2_2_MG_FD_183619 | JGI IMG/M metagenome (GOLD analysis project Ga0255048, IMG submission 183619) | Seawater microbial communities from Jervis Inlet, British Columbia, Canada - JV7_2_2 | ecosystem: Environmental > Aquatic > Marine > Inlet | place: Canada: British Columbia | collected 2016-10-06
CTACTCTAGATAATCCGTTTTCTATGGCCGCTTCTTTTTTTGGGGTTATAGTTGGTGGGTTATGTATATGCAAAGGTATTGAATTAGACAAGTAACTAAACCAGGCCAACCTAAAACTAAAATCTTAAAACAGCATGAAACAAAGAAAAGAATTAAAAGGAGTTACTGAGAAGGGAAAGGATACTAAAAGAGTTAGAATCTCAGAAACAGAACTTAATATATTAAACAAGTATAGAAGGTTTTCAAATGAGTGTAAAGAGAAAGGCATCGACCCAGCCTCTTCCCCATTTGGATGGGTTAAAGGTGAAGACTCTTCAATATTTGTAAAGAATCCAAACTTCAGGAATCAATTAGATAACCAATCTAAATTCATTAAAGATATTACAAGCTTAATAAAAGACTATGCTCCAAAGTATCCAAAAATTAAAAGAAAGAATACAGAGGAAGGAAAGCTTCTAGTAATAGACATAGCTGATTTGCATATTAACAAGTACGCAGAGACATTTCTAACAGGTAATGAATATAATAGTAAGATAGCAGTTGAAAGAGCGTTAGAAGGTACGCAAGGACTTTTAAATAAAGCTAGTGGTTTTAATATAGATAAGATTCTTTTTGTAGTTGGTAATGATGTATTAAATATTGATAATGCAAACAAGACAACAACCAAAGGAACACCACAAGACACAGACCTAAACTGGTTCAAAGCTTTTCAGATAGCTAAGGAGTGTTATGTAAAATGTATAGAGATGTGTTTAAGTGTGGCTGATGTAGATGTTATACACTGCCCTTCAAATCATGATTATGTAAGCGGGTGCTTATTAGCTGAAACTTTGCAAGCATGGTTTAGAAATAGTAAGAACATGACATTTAACACTTCTCCTAAGTATCGTAAATACTACCAATATCATAATAACATGATAGAACTAGAACATGGTGATAAGGGGAAGATGCTACAACTACCTTTAGTTATGGCACAAGAAGAGCCTAAAATGTGGGCAGAAACTAAATTTCGTTATGGGTATCTTCACCACGTACACCACCAGGATAAGACACAGTTTAAAAGTGGTAAAGATTTTATAGGGGTTAATGTTACTTATTTAAGATCACCAAGTAGTGCTGATTTATGGCACTGTGAAAGCCAGTACTTAAACCTAGTAGCAGTAGAGGCCTTTATACATGATAAAAACATGGGTAGAGAAGCACACTTAACCCACTACTTTTAGGAACAGAAATGTATTTACCGCCCTACCTTTTAAAAATATATGGGGCGGTATTTTGTTTATTAAAAAACTTTCATTACTATTGAGTAAGTAAATTTAGAATTTAAAAAGTAAAGCGATATGGAAGAAATGAATTTAAGTTGGTACGGTAGTTATATAGAAGATTCTTTAACAGGTGATTTATACACTACAGAGTCAGTAGATATGTCAGTAGATGAAGACGGGCGGTTAATTTCTCAAATGTTTTTTAGTAATAGACAATGGGTTACTAAGGGTTTTTCATGCCACGAAACAGGGTTTTTAGCATACAGTATAGAGACATTAGCAAACTAAGAGCTAACCTTAGTTTTTTTGTTCTAATAAAATTAAGAAATAACTTTGAACTTTAAGAAATTAAGTAGATATTTACACAGTAAACAAAAAGCACATGGAAAAAATAAAAATAAATATAGACTTTTACTCAGACATCTTAGAAGATGACATAGTATTAGATCTTAACGTAAATTATGAGACAGAGGAAGAAATAGAGTTAGTAAATACAGGTGTTTTAGATAACGAGGTATTTCTAGGTTATAACTCTTTATTTGTCCCTTCAGACGTAACTATATTAAATGATGTTTCATTTGGTGTAAGAGTTGAATTTTTTGATAAATTCGAGAACCACGAGAAAGAAATAAGAGAAGCAATTAATAACGAAATAAACGAATAAAATTATGAAAGGACTAAGAGAAATACAACAAGGGTTGAAAGTAGCAAAAGGCCAGCGTAACAATTTTGGTAATTATAGTTACCGTTCCACTTCTGATATTTTAGAGGCTCTAAAGCCTTTATTAAGTGAGTTTAAATGCTCTATATTAATGAGTGACCAAGTATTAGAGGTAGGTAATAGGAACTATGTAGAAGCAACGGTAAAGCTAATAAGCGATGATGGAGCTATAATAGAAACTACAGCTTTAGCTTGTGAGCCAGAGATACAAAAAGGTATGGCAGCAAGTCAAATTACAGGTACGGCTTCTAGTTATGCTAGAAAATACGCCCTAAGCGGTTTGTTTGCAATAGATGATACTGATGAAGTAGATAGCCACGATAATACTAAGGTAGATTATGAGGGTGAGTTAAAGAACTGTAAAACAGAAGCTGAATTAGGTAAGTACTTTAAGGGTATGCCATCAGATAAACAAAAATCATTATCTAAACTTACATCAGAACTTAAATTAGTTTTAACTAAATAGAGCCATGAACAGATATACATTAAAAAACTGGAGTACAAAAGACCTAGTAATTATTGATGCTATTAATTGGAACATAGAAAACTATCAGCACACATTTTACCAAGACGAAAAGGGCAAAATAGTTCAGCAGTCATATAGTACAAGATATTGGGATTTAGTAGAAACAGATTATAAATAAATAAAGTTATGAAAAGTACAAAAGAAGATTTAAAAAAAGAAGTACAGCCATTAAATTTTGGTGCAATGTTTTTCGCTGTGTTAATAGTAGGAGCTATAACATACCAATGTAATCAGCCAGATAAGCCACCAACTAGAGAAGAAAAAATAGAACTAGCTTTTAACCCATTATCAGGCGCACATAGAGAACTACAAAGAGCTATTAAGAAGAGCTTAAAAGACCCTAAAAGTTATGAGCATGTATCTACAGGTTATATAGATTTAAGTGACCACCTATTAGTTAAAACTACCTACAGAGCTACCAATAGCTTTGGTGGTGTAGTGACTAATACGGTAGCAGCTAAGACAAGTTTAAATGGTAAAATAATAGAAATAGTAAAATAGTAAAGTTATGAAAGAAAAGTTATTACAACTAGGAAAAATTATCAGCATTTCTGATAAAAAAATGTTTGACTCAGGAGCTGGGAAACTTACATTTAGAATTGAAACAGACGACCAGTATAATAAAATTTGGGAGTTTGAATTATTCAAAGGTAAAGACCACGTAGAACACCTGGACAACTTCACAAAGTTTAATAAAGTAGGCGATAATGTAGAGGTAGAGTTTGACATTAGAACTAACCACTATGAAAAGGGTGATAAAGATATGGTTTTCACTTCTTTGGGAGCGTGGAAGGTTAACAAAGTTGAAGGAACAACTGAAGAGCCAGTTACAGACGATTTACCGTTTTAATCATGGGTACTGAAATAGACAAAGCGTCAGGAGTCAAGGCCACACCTACCGCTAAAAAAGGCAAGAAAGTAATACCACCTAAGCACATTGTACAGCAGGATTTAGCGCTACAAGAGTTGTGTGCTTTACAGGATAAGGTAGTAGAGCTAGAGAGTGAGGTTAATCGATTAGATGACATAATAATTAATGGTAATAAAACTGTTAATAAACTAAACAAAGACAAAGAAACTCTTACTTCTGACAATAAAGCTTTAGTTAAAGAGCTAGAGCGATCTGATGGTATTATGATAGATAATGACAGGAAAATAAGACAGCTACTAGATAAAAATGATATGTTAAAAGATGATATTATTAATATTACTAAAAGTTTCTGTTTAATTAAATAAATATAATATTATGACAAGTATATACGAATTACAAGCAAGTTTAAAAAGTTCAAGTACAGCCTATTTAATGTGGTTTTTTCTAGGCGCACAATATGCCTATATGGGTAGGTGGGGGTTACAGCTTCTTTACTGGTTTACTTTTGGGGGGTTAGGTATTTGGATGTTTGTTGATATGTTTTGTATTGGCTCTATGGTTAGAAGGCACAATTCAAAAATATTAGATAAAATAGAAGATATAGCCGAAAAGCAGCACCAAAAAGATTTAGAAAAGATTGTAGCAATGAGTAAGTAAAATATAATTTGGTAGGGGGTAGCCTCTACCAGGTTACAGAAGTCTGAGTTAGGAGGTAGCCTACCATAGCTATACTAACTCACCAAGCTAAGAGGGTGTAGTCTATGAGAAGGGCAGCCCTCTTTTTTGCGTTTATACGTTTAGAGTGTTTTAGAGGGGGTAGCAGTACCAAAAACCAAAATTTTTCTCAAAAAAAAAGTCGTTCTGTAAAAAAATAATAAAAAAGCGCACATTTTTTACCCCCTTTTTTTTATTTAAGAGTAGTACTTTTTATATACCGCTATATAAATACTGTTTTTTTGTTTTTTGGTACTACTTGTATTATTCAATTATTAGTTTTATACTTGTACTGTGTCTAAGGCTTAGCGGCTTTAGTTCAACGAGGTTAACCAAGTACCTGCACACTTCTTTTAAACTTGGATTTTAAAACTTGTGAGATGAGAGTAAGCATATACAAAAACGCTAAAACTAGCACCCCCCTTAAAAATACTTCTGTATTCAAAGTATTAGAGTCTATAAAAAGTGACTCATTTAAAAGTGTTATAGCTAAGATTAGAATAGAGCCAGACAAAAAGCTAAGGGATGAGTTAAAGATTAAATTACCTTTAGCTACATTTTGTGGTACTTTCACAGTTAGAAACCATAAAGAAATGATAGCTTCAGCTGGGTTAGCCTGTCTAGACTATGATCATGTTCCTAATTTAAACGAGTTAAAAGACAAGGTTAATAATGACTCTTATACTTTTGCTTCTTTTGTTAGCCCTTCTGGTGATGGCCTTAAAGTATTGGTTAAAATACCTAAAGTAAATAACGATGATGATTATAAGGACTACTACCACGAACTACAAAAGCATTACGACCAGTACGGCAAAACAGACCCAGCTACAAAGTCTATAGCTAACTCATGTTTTTTATCTTATGACCCTGAGTTATATACTAGCTCTGATAGTGAGTTATTCGCTAATAAGTATAATAGACCAGTTAGGGCTATAGTAGAGCCTACTAACGTACCGTTAACAGACCAGAATGAAATAGCTGATAGACTAGAGAAGTGGTTTAAAAAGACATACACAGGGACTAACAGAAATGATAACTTACATAAGTTTGCTAGAGCCTTCAATGCCTTTGGGGTAGATAAGTCAGTATGTGAAAGCTACCTTTTAAGATATGAAGAAAGCGACTTTAAAGAGCGTGAGATATTACTACTTATAAACTCAGCTTATAACTATACTGAAGAGTTTAACACCCAAGCTTTTGAAGATGAGAAAAAAGTTAAGGTTATTAAAAATCATGTTATAGCTGGTAAGAAGTTAGACAAGTATGAAGGTATAGAACCAGACGCTTTAGTTAAAGAAGTAGATAAACATAAAATAGACTTAAAAGAAGATGAGTTTTGGTACTTCACAGAAAAGGGGTCTATAAAATTAGCTACCTTTAGATTTTTGAGGTACTTAGAGTACAATAATGTTTCTAAATATTACCCAGGTGATAACGGTTATCTATTCCTTAAAAAAGATGGTAATTTTATAAGTGAGTTTAGTGAGACACGTATTAAAGATTTTACCTTAGAAGACCTACGTAATAGGGGTGAAATAGACGCTTTTGAAATGATGGCTAATAAAACAAATGTTTTTAGCTCTAACTTCTTAAACATGGTTAAAACGTCTAACTTAGAAATACAAAAGGACACTAAAAACGAAGCTTTTATTTACTATAAGAATACAGCTGTAAAAGTTAAAAAGGACGGTTTTGAATTAGTTTCTTATGACTCATTAAAGGGGTTAGTATGGGAGGATCAGATTATAGACAGAGAGCTAACCTTAGCTGATAAGTCTGAAGGTGAGTTTCAGAGCTTTATATGGAAAATATCAGGCCAAGACGAAAAGAGGTACTACACTTTTAAAAGTGTGTTAGGTTATCTACTACACAGTTACCAAAACGAAGGTAAGCCAAAGGTTATCATATTTAATGATGAGCTAATAAGTGACAGCCCTAACGGTGGTAGCGGTAAAGGGTTAATACATAAAGCTATAAGTTACGTGAAAAAATTATCTACTATTAACGGCAAAGGATTTGACCCTTCAAAACAATTTGCCTACCAAACTGTTAACCCAGACACGCAAGTTTTATTATTTGATGATATAGACAAAAACTTTAAGTTTGAAAACCTATTCAGTCTTATAACTGAGGGGTTAGTTATAGAGAAAAAAGGTAAAGACGCTGTTAAGATTCCATTTAATGACAGCCCTAAAATTTCTATTACCACTAACTACACTGTAAAAGGTGAGGGGGGTAGTCACTTACGTAGGATTTTCGAGGTAGAAATGAGTAGTTTTTTTAACGACCAACACACCCCAGAGGATGAATTTGGGCATCTGCTTTTTAGTGAGTGGTCTGATGAAGAGTGGGCAAAGTTTGACAACTATATGTTAAGATGTATACAGTACTACTTAAAGAATGGTTTAGTACAATCTAAGACGGTTAACCTAGAGCTAAGGAAATTACGAAACGATACTAACAAAGACTTTTTAGAGTTTATGGATGCTATAGACTTTGACGGCCAAAGGTATTTTAAGACAGATTTAAAAGACGCTTTTGTTATGGAGTATGATGATTATAAGTGGGCTAAATGGTTTACTAGTACTTTGTTTAATAAGTGGGTTAGCAAGTACTGTGATTTTCACGGGTTAGCTTTTGAGAAGGGACAAACTAACGGTAACAGGTTTGTATGTATAAGCAAAGTACCTTTTTAATTATGAGAGTTAATAAATTAGATAAGACAAAATGCAAAATAATGCTTTGCGAGTTCTCTAATATATCCCATATATTTAAAGAGTTTCATTATAAAAGCGACAATATGGGGGGTGGTATTAGTGTTTGTTTTGCAATGTTTATAGGTAATAAATTAGTTGGGGGTAGTGTTTTAGGTAAACCACGACACGAAAAGAAATATAAAAATTGTATTGATATTAGAAGAATGGCTTGTTTAGATGAATCACCTTGTAATAGTGAGAGTTATTTTTTAGGCCAGATAATAAAATGGATAGGCTGCAATACTAACTATGATAATGTTTTATCTTATAGTGATAAGACAGTAGGTCATAATGGTACAATATACAAGGCTAGTAACTTTAAAGAAAAGGGGTTAACATCACCAACAAAATATATCGAGTGGAAAGGTAAAACGTACCATCCTAGAAGTTTGACTATTGACAGGGATTACTCATACAAAATGAGAGAAGCAGTAAAAACAGGGGAGGCAGTAATAAAAACAGGGCTACCTAAAATTATATGGATGTACGAAATAAATTATAAAAACAGGAATAAAGTAATGTTATTAGAGGACTTTAACACAGTTTCACCCAATCAATTAAAACTATTCTAATGCAATTAAGAGACTATCAACAAGAAATAGTAACCCAGGGCGGCGCTATATTAAACGACAATAAAATATTATACCTATCTATGGAAGTTAGGACAGGTAAAACACACACGGCCTTAGCTATAGCAAAAGACTATAAAAACGTCTTATTTATAACTAAAAAGAAAGCTATAAGCTCTATAAAAGATGATATGTTTACAGCTAAGCATAGCTTTAATTTAGAAGTTATTAACTATGAGTCAGTACATAAGGTAAGCGGCGACTATGATCTAATTATATTAGATGAAGCGCACAGGCTGGGGGCGTTCCCAAAACAACCAAAAACACTAAGACTAATTAAGAAAATAGCACACCTAAAGCCTATTATTTATTTGTCAGGTACACCCACCCCAGAAAGTTATAGCCAAATATATCACCAACTAGATGTTAGCACATTCTCACCCTTTAAACAATGGAAGTCTTTTTATAAATGGTCACATGAGTTTGTTAATATAAAACAAATGATGATTAACGGATTCTCTATTAATGACTATAAAGACGCTAAAAGGGATAAAATAGACGAACATTGTAAACACCTATTTATAAGTTACACACAGGGGCAAGCTGGCTTTGTTAACCGTATTAATGAGACTGTTTTATATATACCAATGGGTGATACTGTTAAGAGCCTTATAGAGCGACTAACTAAGGACGGTATAGTAGAAGGTAAAGAAGAGGTTATATTAGCTGAGACAGCCGTTAAAATGCAAAACAAGATACACCAGCTTAGTAGCGGCACTATTAAATTTGAGTCTGGTAATACTATGGTTATAGATACGGCAAAAGCTGAGTTTATAAAGTCACACTTTAAGGGTGAGAAAATAGCTATCTTTTATAAGTTTAAGGCTGAGTTAGAAATGTTACAAAGTGTATTTAATAACCTGGTTTATGATGTAGAAGACTTTAAAAATATTGAAAACTCTATATTTGCCTCACAAATACTAAGCGGTAGAGAAGGTATTAACCTAAGTAACGCTGATAGCCTTATATTTATTAATATAGATTTTAGCGCTACTTCATACTTACAAGCTAGGGATAGACTCAGCAGCATGAGTAGAACAAAAGAGAATAATGTTTACTGGCTATTTAGTCATAAAGGAATAGAAGAGAAAATTTACCAAACAGTACAGAAAAAAGAAGATTATACTTTAAGCTATTTTAAAAAAGATTATGGAGTCAGAAAAAACATTACAACCAAAAATAATTAAGCACCTTAAAAAAGAGGGGTGGTATGTAGTTAAAACTATTAAGTTATCAGTTAACGGGCTACCAGATATATTTGCTTTTAAAGATGGTAAAACTGTTATGATAGAAGTAAAAAGCGAAGGCAAAAAACCGTCTAAGATCCAAGATTTTAGGATTAGAGAAGTACAAGAATACGGAGTTAAAGCCTTTTATTGTGATACTTACCAAAGTTTTAAAGATAATTTTGAAGTTTAACAAATAAAGTGTAGTATTGTAGCATAACAAAAACATTATGAATATTATGGATATAAGAAAAGAGTTCAACAAAACTAAATGTTACCTCTATTACAGATTATGTATAATAGGGAAGAATACAAAAACTGGGAACTATTTGTATTACGTTAAATCTTACAAAGCAATACAAAAAACCGTATTGATACATAAAAGCAAGCGTAAGAGTTTGATACTAAATAAATACACGTTAACTATATTAGCTTTATTAATAAATAGCGTAGGTATAATTTTGCTTGCGGTTTTATATCCTATAATAAGTTACATAAACGGAGGTAAAAACTGGATAACAGACTCTTTTTGCTGTAATGATGTTAGGTTTTTTAACCTCGTAAATTTTGTGGGGCTGATAGGAACTTTAGGATATTTATATTTTAGATAATGGTAGGTGTAGCAATCGGATTTTAACGACTTAATAACAGAGAAATGATAAGAGAGTTTTTAGAAAGTAAAGGAATATCTAGGAATAGAAATATAGACGTAAAAGACAACTTCGGTAAGTTTGTGAAAAGATTGAGATTAGCAGATTTACTTGAAGAATACCATCAAGCAAAGTTAAAATCTGATTTGCTACATAGTGTTAGCTACTGCTCTTGTGATAACAGGAGTGATAACTGGTATGATGATTTTGGCAACCATTGTTTTGATTGTGATAAAATAATAAAAGACAGTTGTAGCTAACGTTCTGTCTATTTTTAGTGATTATTAACCTACAATTTAAAAACGTGAAAGATGAAATTAACAAACGAAATAAAGGAAATACTTGAAGATGTTGTATGGTGGGATACTTGCCCAACTGAATACAAATTTAAAATAAACGCATATTTAAAAAGCGTGAACGAATCTAAAGCATTAAATATAGACCTTGTTAGCAAATCGTTTTATTGTTGGGATGCAGCAGTAGGAGAAAAATGTTGCGTTAATCAGTGTGTTGATTGTGAGAATGAAAATAAAACAAGAAATTAATGTTTGCTAACGTTGTATTGTATGGTGTGTAGCCACCGATAAAAGTGCTACGAAGAAATAAACTTAAACTGGCTATACATTATACAATGTGTTAGCAATTGCGAATTAAATTAAAACTATGAGTTACACAGCAGAAAATCAACAAATTGATGAGGTTACTGAAAGTCTAATGGCAAACCTAAAAGAGTTTAGGGAAAAGGCTGAAAATAGAATAATGGATACTACAGAATGGAACTTAACACACAGGCTTAAATTAAAAGCTATAATAGATAAAATGTTTGATCTACAAATAGAACTGAATGACTTGTAGTTGTTGCTAACGCTAAGTATATGCCTAGATTTTAGGCGATTTTGAAACACTAAAATAATTATTATGATAGAAGCAAAAGATTTAAAAGAGTATGGATTGGTTGAAAAATGTAAAGAAGTAAATGGCACTTTTCACATAATTATAACTAAAGGATTTAATGACAATATAGTAACAACAATGGAGTGCTTAAAAAAGATTAATAGTGCCATTGGTAAAGTTTACCCATCAGTGAAAAAACTTATTACCGATACTGATAATTTTGAATACATAGCCAAGCCTAAAAATTAGGTCATATACAATGTTGTTGTGCGTTTTAATGGAATACAACGTTTAGTCTAAGGTTAGTAGCCTTAATTACTGACCATTAAATTATAACAAGACCTAGTTAGGCTATTAACTTTAGCCATTGTTAGGCTACGTAAACTATGGAAATTATAATATGTGATTGCTGCAAAGGTAAAGGTAAAGTAAGTGAAAGAACAAGTGCTTATGATAGCGAAGATGTTAAATGTAAAAAGTGTAATGGTAGTGGTAGATTAATCAAAGAAATAGTTTATAAACCTTATGTTGCCTAATGACTAGTCTACTAGTTGCTTTTGCTCGGATAAATAACTACTAAAAAATATTATGGAATACATAGGGAAACTTTACGGAAGAATAGGAAACAAGCACTTTGACACAGGATATACAGCAAAGGAATGGGACGAACTAACTAAGCAAGTAGAGACACTCAAAAAACAACTGAATAAAGAGCAAAAGTTACTTGTAGACATTGTTAGCCACTGCCCTTTGTGTGATAGCGACAACCTACACCAATATAAACTACACCACATACACTGTAAAGATTGCAAAGAAGATTTTAATAAGAGTTGTGGCTAACGTGCGTGGGTATGGTTAGTATATTTACGAAT
>Ga0255048_10002710_pt1 | contig 11120 bp, 11 predicted proteins | sample JV7_2_2_MG_FD_183619 | JGI IMG/M metagenome (GOLD analysis project Ga0255048, IMG submission 183619) | Seawater microbial communities from Jervis Inlet, British Columbia, Canada - JV7_2_2 | ecosystem: Environmental > Aquatic > Marine > Inlet | place: Canada: British Columbia | collected 2016-10-06
TGTACCGCTTATTTCCCAATGTCTTCCAAGTCCAGCACAAGTTGCATCGCCGTGTATAAACGATTCAGATGAGCCATATATACCAGTCTTTAATCGACCCATTTTATTGTTGTAATCTATCTTTGCTGTGACGTTTCCAAGCACCCTCTCAGGTGATGTGTCATTTGCGTTATCAGTGAATGCGACTGTTACTGTTAAATTTGTGTCATCTGTTATTGTGTCAACTTCTCGTGTTTCACCTGATACTAATATTGAGTCACCGACTGTAAGTTCAGAAACAAATAAAGTTCCAACACCTACTACTGCTGTTGATGCTGCTGGGTCAATTGTTCCTGTTAACACTACATTACTTATTTCCGAACTGTAACCTAGTGCTTGGGGAATTTCCTGAGTGTAATTTACTGTTTTGGTTAAAGCCATTCTTAACTCCTGTTCACTGCTGTTATCTTACTATATTTATCGGCGTTATACAATTGCAGGGTTGTATTAAAGACTCCATCTGATGTTTCGTCTACCTTCACAACTCTAAACAATTGCTTGCCTATTGATTGGTCCCCAATTATAAATGTTGAGTTTGGTACTACTGTTCCGCTTGGGGCTGCGTTTAATACTATATTACTTCCGTCTGTAACAGATGCAATTGTTGTTTCGTGTACTGTACCATCGTCTTCGATAACACTAAAAGCATCACCGCTTACTGCTACACAATCTGAATCAAATGTAACGTTACTTCCTGATACTGTGCATCTTCCTGCTAGTCTCGATCCACGTTCATTACTATCTTCAAATTGTACTAATTCGCCTGGTACTAAATTGTAGTGGTCCCAACCACCTTTATAACTTACTGTTAATGCGTTTTCAATTTCTGAATATAAAACCCAATTTGCATAACGTAAAGCCTGTTCTTCGCTTGTAATTCCAAATCCAAATACTGCCGCTGACTTTTCACCGTACTTACTAATACCATGACTGTTTTCAACTGTGACAGTACGTTCAATGTAAAAGCTATCTGGGTCTACATAAGTAACTACTACTTTATTGATAAACGATTTTAATGTTGCATGTTCATATGTAAAGTCGCCTGCGTTACTTTGATTAACTAATAGTTTAATATCAGTGTCTTCTTTATCTGCTTTAATGCGTAACCCACCTTTGTAAAACACGAACGATCCAAAGAACACACTACATAACTGTTCTAAAATTTGTATCTTTGTACCGTCCGTAATCGCTGTATTCAAACTAAACCGTGGCCCACCATCTACTACTTGATCACAGTATGTTGCTATTTCAAATATATCAGAAACAAGTTGATTCTTTTGTTCGCTTGATAAAACTATATCTTCGCCTAGTCCGAACTTTCTATTTTCTATGTAATCTAATAAGCACCATGCTGGGTTGTCAGACCATTCAACTTTTGTTAATGTACCTGCGTCCCAATTACCACCCCATCCACTAAACGATGGTGTTCCTGAACGTGATGATTGATTATAAGCATCAGGCATTTTAACTTTACGTCCCCGATAAAGGAATGTTACTGTAACGTCTTTGTCCTCTTCAGGAATTGTTAGTGTGGGCATAGAAACATCATTAAATAACATATTAAGTGCTATACCACCTGCAACATTACCTGCTATATTTAATAGCACGTCACCTGCTAGTGACCATGCACTGTTCGGGTCTTTTAATTGGTTATCTGGTGATCCATCGCCTGACGTTTTATCATTGCCTCCAAAGAACCCAAGTATTGAGTTTAATATATCCCATCCAACACCACCTGATGGTTCAACTCTTAAATTCTTGTCGTTAAACACCTGACCTGCTGGTGCACATACTGTTATGGCTGCACCATCAAACGATACCTCGTATGCTGGTAACCATAATTCAGTGCCTGGTTCTTCACTGGTGTTTAATGCTGTTATATTTGCCTGCATATTTAACGCCACTTGTTCTGTGTGGTCGTTTATATCCTGTCCGTTGCTTTTTGTAACTGCTGATGATGTTAATTCCTTTTCAACTGTATCTTCTGAAGTTGATCCATTTGGCATAGTTGCGAATATTCTGTGTGATCCAGTACTAGTTAATCCACCTTCTAAAATTACTGTTGCACAGGCCTGCGTTTCGTCTGTTACTGTACTGCAATTCTTATTCTTTAGTGCTGCACCCGAACAAGCACCCGAATCATTTTCAAGTGTTATTTTATATACTAAATCCCCATCGGCGGCATCGTCTGCTTGCATCTTTATAACTAGTGATGCTGCTGGCATATCTACTGCTGGGCCACTTAAAGTATATGTTCTTTGATCACTTGATAATACTGCACTTATTCCTACGGGGAATGATCCAAGTGCTGTAAATGTTCCTTTACCTGTTACCATCATCCATTTAACTACTACGTCTGTTGATGCATCGCCTGTGTCAACTGATTCAATTACTGCAAGATCACTTAAATCATAATCCTGTAGTGGGTTGCTACCATCTTCATCTAAGCAGTAAGTTGTGTTAAACGGTGCTGCTAATACTAACAGTGGTTTTGCTGGTGTTGGTGCTCCGACTGGTGTTGGTGCAACTCCACATGTTCCTGCTGAGCCCACTACTGGTGCTACTGCTGGTACTGCTGCTATTTCAGGTTGTGCCGGAATGATTATTCCGCTTAATGTTGGGCAAGTATCAGGTCCAAGTGAATTATTTAACGGAAGTGTATCTGGGTAAACACCATCGTCGTTCATATGTTCTTTTTTGGGTATGTTTGGGTATAAATCCGAATCTGTTGGTGGTCCTACTTTAACATCATCAAATAATTCACTGCGTAATAGTTTTGCACCTTGATAATGTACTGGGTAAATGCTCTTTGGGCATCCTGTTAAATATTTACCATCCATACGTCTTATTCGTATATTGTAATCGGTTGATATTTGACTACCATATGTACTTCTTAATATTGCTATATCCGTTTGTGACCATTCAATTTCTATGTGTTGTGTAAAGTCTGTTTCAGATAAACCATTTACTGTAAATGTTTCATTATAAAATACATATTCTTCACCACACACCACAGTTGATATACATATATGTAAGTCTACTGAACCTGCTACAAATTCTGTTACTGTATTTGGGTTGTTTGTTTGTTCACCTGTTAAACACGGCATATCCGATCCTGCATCTACTGCGTTATCATCTTCCCACGTTTCCCATATTCCTATTCCTTCAAATAGAAAGTGAAATTGTATTCCCCACGTCAAAAACGTATCACGTGTTTCAAAGTATTCGTTATCTTCTAAAGCCGAAATATCTACTAGCTCGATGAATGGTGCTACTGTGCTTCTCTCAACTGATTGACATAATTCTTTCTGTAGTGAATCATCTGGTAACTCAACCGGGTCGGCTGGTAATTCAACTTCTGCTGTTGCTGGTGTGCCTGGTCTACCTGATGTTCCTGGTGTCCCCATTGTTGGTGGTACACAAGCAACCCCGCCTGTTGTTGTAATTGCATCAGTCATTAATTCATTTATATGTTTTGGGCACCATTCCTTTTTACAATTATCATATACAAGTATATAACCATCATATGGTGTTTCATCATCACATACATTTAATAGTTGTTCTATTCTTAAATTTTCACTAAGTTCTTTTGCATCACGCTTTTCTTTATTTGATTTTAATTTCTCACCGGTCTTTTTGTTAATATCTTTAATTTCATCTGCATCAGGTGCATCATTAAATAGTGCGTCCCATATCTTTGGTACTGAGTCTATTAATCCGCCAAGTGCTGATGCAAGTATAACATCTTTAGTTGATGGTACACCACTGTCACTTAATACTGGCTGTGGTGATTCACCTTCTGAACCCATATAAACGTTTTCAAGTAATGAACCATTGGCTCCAATTACAACGCCTTCAGTTTCACCATCACCTGCTATAAAACGTATTGTTCTAGTTATGCTTGCTGGGTCATTAATTCCGTTTGCTACACCCACGTCAATTATATACGGTGTAATCATTGTTTCACCATATAGTATTGCAAGTTTAGTTTCTTCGCCTTCTGCTAACTTTGGCTTGCGATAAAACTTACGTTCTTCTGCATCTTTGTTATTGTATACTGCTGATAATAGATGTGAGGCACCATTGTTTTCAATTGTGTGTTCGATGCGTAAATCACGTCCCTGTTCAAAACTCTGTGATACTATATCTTTAATATTTCTATAAGCCATTAACCTGGGTCCTTACTTGAGTCGTTACTTACGTCTTTATATAACCCCAAAAACGGAAGAACTAATCCTTCTTCTGCTGGGTCAAATCTTACTTGGCATCCTTTAACTGAATACTGACATTGATCCTGTGATGCTGTTACTGTTGATGCGTTACTTTCTGTAAAGTAGTCTGTTCCGAAGTTTGGTACTGCACTCCAATTATGTTTTGTAGTGGGGTTACCCCATGGGCATCCACCTGCGTCTTCATCTGTATAATCAAAGCCTGTGCCATTGTGTGTTCTGTAACGTAAAGCACATCTATTTGGTGCAAGTTCCTGTACTGATTGATTGTTAACTCTATCTGCACCTGTACTTACTGTTAGTTTTAATTCTATTGTGTCTTTTGTTGTTCGTGTAAGTTGATCAACTAAATAATAGTCAACGTCCTGTTTTGTTGTAACACCTAAATAATTTGATGTTGTTCTTATTCGTGTTACTTTTGCTCCACGCCAGTCAAAGAATACATGTCCTGTTTCAGATGAGTATGTGCTTTTAATTGTTTGATACTGTGCAAGTCCTGTTAAACTATTTTTATCTATTACAAGTTGTGGCTCAGGTAATGCTCCATTAATTTCACTACGGAATCCACTACCTTTAATACCTACAAAATCATAACTATTGCCTCCGTAACTTAAAGCCGAAGCGCCATTTTTATATGATGATAAGTGCATAATACCTGATGGTGCTGGGCTAAATGTTATAACGGGGTTAAAGTCAATTATAAACATAGTGACTAATTCCTGCATAGTCAGATTATATACTTGTGAGTCTAAATCGTTTGCCATTAGTTAAACGCCTGTCTGTATTTTACATTAAAGTTATAATGTGTTCCGACGTAACTTTCACTCCATGATTGTAAATAAACATCTAGTGTTGTGCCGCCTGTTGGGTCTTCCATCATATTTAGTATAGTTACTAAAGTTGAGGTGCCGCAATTGGCTTTTAGGAAGTTTCTTAATGTAAGTGCATCTGCTGCTGATAATAGTTGATGTGATAATGTTCCATTCTGAACAATGTGATTAATTCCATCTGGTGTTACTTCCTGGTAACCATCTCCAAAGTCGCTTTGTATACTTCTTACATTGTAATTTGCTTTAGACGATTGATCATATTTTAATGTTGTTGCTGTTGGGTAAGTTGCCATTATGCAAATACTCCTCTTGGTCCAAGTTGTGTTTTTATTAAGTGTTGAGTTTGACTTGCTATCTCGTTACTGAAGTTACTTAATACTGCACTTAATTCGTCAGCGTTATTTACACCACCGTTAATAACTAATTGTGGGCTGATACTTATTCCTGTGCCACCACCTAATTTGTGATTCGGAATAACTGATCCTGGTGCTGATGCTGTTATAATCTCTGGTCCTTGTTCGCCTACCATAAATGTTTCACCAGCGTTAAAGTTACCACCTGATGCGTAACCGTTCATCCCACCTGATCCAAATCCGCTTAGGAAGCCGCCCATAAACGATCCTGTGCCGCCGAATGCTTTAATTGCTACAAGTCTTATAAGTTCTGCTATAACTTGTTTAATAGCATCCTTACTACCAGAAGCCCATCGGCCCATTGCTTCTGCTAAGGATTTTACTGCATCTTTTTCTTTTTCAAGTATATCTAAGTGTTTCTGACGTGCGTCTATTTGTGCTTGTAGCGATGATAACGCTTCAGCACCAGCACTACCTGGATCTAATCCTAAATCCTGTGCTTGATGCAATAGTGTTATACGAGTACGTTCGGCATCGTTGCCTGCGTTAAGTAAAGCAAGTTCGCGTGTTAAAGATTGGTGAGCTGAGTCATATGCTGCCGCTTTTCTATCTGCAGCATCTTTTGCTGCTTTGTCAGCTGCTGTTTTATCTTGTGTTGCTTTAGTTGCTTTTTTAGTTGCATCAGCTTCTGCTAATGTTAAACGTATTCTTTCATCATAAAACGTACCATATGCTACTCTTAATTTATCCAAATCATCTTTGCTATAAGTATCTGTTAAACCTTTTATTTTACCTTCCACAAAGGCTGTCCTTGCTAACTCCGCATTAAATGCTGTTAAGTTGGCTGTCATTTGTGTTTGATCACCGAGTATAACTTTAAGTTGCTTTGTTAAATTATCATTAGATGTTTTTAATGCTGTGTCTATTGCATTTTGAACTGCTAAACCTTCAGCTTTTTTATCTGCAATCCTTTTTTCAATTATTGCTAATTGACCTTCTTGTTTAGTTAGTTGAGCACCTACCCTTTGTAAATCTGCTGATCCAGCATCTCTTTCGTCAATGCCTCCTCCACCATTAAAGTTTTCAAGTCTATCAAATTCTTTATTAAGTTTATTAATTGATTCTTTGAGTTTATCTACTTTCTGTGCGTCAGTATCAGCATCAGCGAATACATTGTCTTCACCTTTGTTTGTCATTTTAAGAAAGTCTGAAATAACTCTGTTTAAGCCATTCATTGCTGGCATGTATTTTATTTGCAATCTACCCCAAAACGTATCCCATTGCTTATCGATTATTTCAACGGAAGAGGCATAATCTTTTAGTTGTTGTATTTCGAGTGCTGATAATACTGCGTTTAATCCAACTAACTCTTTTTCCATGTCGCTTATTTTCTGTGCGTTGTTTTCAAAAGCGCCTTGTGTTAACACTAAATCAGAAGCTAATGCTTCTAGTGCTTGTTTCATTTCTGATGTTGTTAAATTGGCTCCTCGAAGTGCTGTTATTACTGCACCTAATGCTTCTGGTCCTGCCATCTCTGACAGTTGCTCTGTTGTTAAACCTGAAGTTAATCCTATTTGTCTCATCACATCAGCGAATGGGCCTGCACTATTGGCCGTAAAGTCACCTAACTTATCTTGAAAGTCTTTTACTTGGTCTGCTAGTTTCTCGCCTGTTACACCGAATTGTTTAGCCACTAAATCCATTGCTTGGAAGCGTGATATTGTTGTGTCAGCTACTGCTGCTAAATTGCTTATTAATCTTGCTTGTTCTGCTGTTGCACGAATGGCTTGGTCAAGTGCTCTGTATGCTGCTACACCTGCGATTGCTGCTGCACCCATACCTGCTAATGCTTTAGTGGCTGGGCCTATTGAAGAAGATAAACCGGCGAAACCACTCTTGGCATTGTCGTTGCTTTTCTTATTTTCTTTAGTAGATTTATTTGTTTCTTTGAGAGTTTTGTTAAACTTCTTTAAGTCTTTTTCTGCGTCTTTACTTTTTAAGTCTATCTCAAGTTCGAACTTTCTGCTAGCCATAATTTATCCTTTATTAGTTGGGTTCTTACGTTCTTCATACTTGTTAAGTTCGGATCTATAAACACCATAACAGCCATTTATAATATCTATCATTAATTTTGTATCCGTAAAACCTGTCTCTTTAACATAACTTATAACACTAGTGATGGGCATTGAGTCCTCTGATAACAGTGTCATAAAATGTTTTAAGAAATAACTATCTATAGTATCTAATGCGGGTGGGGGATTATTATCTATGAACACATCTCCTCCTGGTGTCCCGGCTGTTGGTACATAAATCGTAACGTACCATATCAGATACTTAGTTAGTTTTTTACTATGGCTTCTTTCTTTTCTTCGTTTTGGTTAGTTAGTTCGCTCGAATGTTCTACAACCCAGTTTCTAAAATCATCGTAGTTATAAAGTATATCAGCACCTTTCGTTGCATCATACTTCATTTCCTTATCATCAGAATCATTAACTTCTTTCCAATCCATCAGTATTGACTTTGCTAAAATATCACACGATGTTCTTTTCGCATCATATAATGTTTCAGTTAAGTCCTTACCTGCATCATTAACTTTCATTAACTTAATGTTCTCTTCGATTTGTTTAGGGTTGTTCATTGGTGCAATCAGAAACGATCCACCGTCTTCATGTTCAAACCACTCTGCTAACCTCATTGGGTCAACTACACCATAGCTCTTTTCAAAATTCATATCTGCTGTTCCTCATGTTATGTTAAACAATATTTATCATAACTGTTCAGAACAGCGTCATTTGGTAGAACTACTATACTGAGTCTATTTGGTCCCATTGTATAGTACCACCGATACCAGCGTTATAAATTGCTTGGTAATCAAGTACTACTAATACGTCTTGGTTGTTACCTGGAATCTCTCTGGCTACGTTAGTGTATAAAACACTTGGCATATCAATTATAATTTGATTACCTGTAGTACCAGCATCATCTTCTAGTGTAACGTCAATAGATGTTAGTGTTTGGTTTAGAAACTTATCATAAACAGTGTTGTCTTGGAAGTAAACTGTTACTTGACCAGTTACAACGAATTGACCATCACCTACACAACTTGGTGCTTCTGAGCCTATTGCTCTTGATTCACGCTTGTTGTTTGCAATGTCGATTGTTAGTGATTGGATGTTGGTTTTGTATTCAACTCCACCTTCTTTAACTGAAGTTACCATGTTAACAGCGTTATAAACACGATTGGTGTTTGCCGCTGTATAACCGTCACCGTCGATTGATGTAGTTGATTGTGCTGAGTCAATACCCATAAAGCTCATTGAACCTGTTACAATTTCAGATGCTGCTAAGTTCAAAGAAAGTGTATCTACTTCTAAATCATTAAACTGTTCATATGCATCAGTTGCACCAGTTTCGAACTTACGTTCCATTGTAAAGTATTTTTTAGTTGATCCATTTACCATTGTGTAAGGATCAATTGATGTTCCTGTACCTGTAAATGCACTTGATAATGCACCTTGGAATAGGTCGTCATAAGTGTTATAACTTAATTCGAATCCTAAATCGCCTGATGTTGAACTTTGGGTTCTGATAATATCGCTTACGTTTCTGTCTGCTCGAATCTCTTGTGATTGAACTGATTCAGCCGTAAACTGAAGTGATGAATTAGTGTTTCGTAATTCAGTAAGTGTTGTTTGTTGTACGCCCAGTGCTGATTGTACGCCAAAAGCCAATTGTGTTTGACTAGTATCTGCAAAACATGCCATTGTATAATCTCCTTTATCTCTTTATATACTTGGAAGAATGTGTTGCACCATTGCAACTTTTCTAATTGTATTTATGCTTTTTATGCGAATGTTATTGGAGGATTAAATGTTTCGCAGCGATAAAATTCTGTGTTAACATTTACTTGATACCATCCGTCTTCGTTATCTGGAAAGGAGTCAATTGATGATGTGCGGCATTGTATACCGTTAAAGGATTGTCTGTTGTATATGTAATAAATATCGTCTGCTATTTTACGGGCTATGTTACTTCCCATTCCTGCTTTAATAAATATACCTACTGTGATTATTCCGTGGTGGCGATCTAAGTTACCGCCTATGTCTACCTGTTCGGCACCTGCTGATGTAATTGATAAGCGTATAAACTTCTTTACTGTATTAAAGTCTTTAATTGTTTCTGTGCCTTTCTTTAGTGTGGCTACGTTTTCATATTGTACAGGAATAATAGAACTGTCAAAGTTATCACGTAATTGTTTTTCAATGTATTTTCGTTCGTCTGCAAAACTCATTATCGTCTTCCTAATTCTTGTATAGTTGACTTGACCATATTGCGTGGTGCCATATGTACTGTGCCATCTTCTAAATATCCTATGTACGGTACGTCATTTGATACGCCACCTTCATCACCCATTTTCTGTATGTGATGTTTTTCCCATCCTCTCTTCGCCCTGCCCGAGCGTACCGGTGTTTTATCTTTTACACCGTCATACAAGTTGTCAATGTATTCGTTAGTTTCATCAGTGGCCCAATCTTCCATGGCTTTAACTATTTCGTTTATTGTACTAGCCATCATTGCCTCTTCTGTTTGCTTGGCCTGCTAGTAACTGATCAATTTTAACTGATAAGTTTCTTATTTCTTCTTTCTGTTCGTGCTTATCTTCTTTCATTTGTTCTTTTAAGTTTTCGACCGATGCTTGTATTGGGGAACTAATAAGTCCAATCATCTTTACTACCTCATCCTTTGATGAATAGTTATTTGATACGTGAAGCATATGTTTGTCCAGTCCCTTTTCCATAATGCGAATCTCTTTTTCGTTCTTGTTAATCCCTGACCGTAACCAGTTGACCACAAACATAAAGATCGTAAACGCTATACCGCTCACGGTTAATAAAGTTGCTAGTTCCATCGTTTACTTCCTTAATTGTATTTTATAAACTGATTCGCTTGCGTCTTTAGTGATGTTGATTGCTTTGTATTCATCTGTACCTAGCATAAATATATCGCTCTGTAAGAACAAATCTATGTTTAATGCTGTTACTGGTACAATTGCTTGTAAGTCACCTGTTTCAAAATCACTTGCTTCAAGTTTGTCGTTAATAAACGGCCCTACGATGGCCTGTACTACTGATCCTGCTGTATTAAAGTCCATAACCTCTCCAGTCTCTTCATCGTAAACTGAATCGTCTGTTTTAATAGTTAACGATTGAGCTATATCAGCAAAGTCACTGTTGATCATCTCGTATGCTAACAAGTTAAAGTCCGTTTTAAGATTCATTATACAACCCTAACCGAATATTGACTATTAATTCTTAATATGTTACTGAGATACTTCCCAATGTTGCTTTTAACGTTTGTGTTCTGTGGGCTAAACCACGTCTTACTTTGACTCACTGCACCTTCAACTGAATTGGTTAGTGATTGTAAATTAGCATCCGTGCTATCCGTGTCATCAAATAAAGCAGTTCCATCTATAAATAGTTTCGCTGCTTCATATGTTGCTTGTTTTAATTCTTTGTGTATAGTTGCTGCACTTCTTACAAAACCTTCGTTGTCAGTAAAAGAAGAGCGGGGAAACGATAACGACTGATCTGCGTCAGTTTTGCTACCGTTATACTGTAAGCCAAATCTTAAATCTAAGTACTGTGTCGCATTGATCATGGACTCTT
>Ga0255048_10002711_pt1 | contig 11116 bp, 8 predicted proteins | sample JV7_2_2_MG_FD_183619 | JGI IMG/M metagenome (GOLD analysis project Ga0255048, IMG submission 183619) | Seawater microbial communities from Jervis Inlet, British Columbia, Canada - JV7_2_2 | ecosystem: Environmental > Aquatic > Marine > Inlet | place: Canada: British Columbia | collected 2016-10-06
GGCATGCTTGCTTGAGGCGGAGGGGGCATGCTGGACGCTGCGAAAATCAACTCGCTCGTCCAGGCCCATCGCGTGCAGGCGTTCGTTTAACGCGTAGCAGAAAGGACAGTTAAAATCGGCGTAGACGATGAAATTGCCGGCGCCGAGACAGCCCTGATCCTCCCCCACTTGTGACGCATTTTCCATAGCCCGGATCCCGGTTCCTGTTTGATATGGATACTTGCAACAACTTACGCTTGTGATAGCAATGGAGTATAGGCTATTCCGCGAAACAATCGAAGCGCCCATTATGCGCCCGTACGGCCTGCCGCAGGCGGCCGGGAACCGCGGCCGCCGCGAGCGCTTCGAAATCATCCCTGGAGCCGCCAGGCCAATCATTCTCTACCGCCGCATCGAGCCTCGTGCTAAGGTGCTCGCAGGGTTAACCCGCATATCTCACCGTTTTACGTCGCGAGGGCGTCGCAAAGACGCTGTGGCGCGCCGCACAACCCAATGTGCCTTCGGCACATTGGGGGAGAGGTCCGCGCCGGCGTAGTTTAACCCTACGTTTAGCGGGCCGACGGGAGTACGGCGTGCTACAGTGCGCTTTGCGGCGCCCGCAGTACGACTGCATGGATGCAGGAGGTAGAGCAATGCAGGAGCAATTGCCGAGGAAATCGGTGAGATATGCGGGTTAATACAACACCCGATCGTCCAATGACACCGTTACGGCACACGATATTGATCGCACTGATAATACTATTCGTGCTATCGCTGTACCTGTTGATCGCCTTACCGTTGCTACAGGACCCGGCTTCCAGCCCGTCCGCGTCCGATGACAACTCCGTCAGTCCGCAAACCGATGGCGTCACACTGCAATCGACTCGTTCACCTGCAGACGAAGCCGAATCCAGCGTCACCGATGGTCCCGGCACCGCGCCACAGGCTGGCGGTTCGCGCTTGCTTGAAATTTTCGGCCAGGTCGAGGATTCGCTTGGACAACCGATCGAAGACGTGCTGGTTACAGAGGAGCGCTATTTTTTCAGCGCGCGCAGCGACGCCTCAGGAAACTACCGCATACTGCTGGACCTGCCGCGCCAAAGATTGCCGGTTCTCAATTTCCTGCGCGCCGGCTTCGACGGTCAACGCATCAAGCTGAAGCAGGAGCAATTACTGCAGCAGCCGCTTTACCAGCTTGACGTCGTACTTGCCGACAGCGTCGATACGCTCAGGCTATCCGGTTGGGTCGGCAATGATATCGGGGCATCGCTGGAAGGTGCACGCGTGGACATCTCGACGCTGGATTCCACGGGCGACAAAAATTATTACCTGACCGTGTTTACCGACGAGCAGGGTAATTTCGTGCTCGAAGGCGTGCGCGCCTCGACCCACTACAAGTTGACGGTCAACCTCGCGCCCGAGTACCCGGTCTACCACGACCCCGATTTTTACGTCGGCGCCGACCCCAGGCATCTCGGCATCCTGCTCAAATCGCTGAAATTCGTCAACGTCAACGGCATGATCCTGAATCCCGAATCGGCGCCAGTAGCCAATTTCGAGATTTACATCAAGAACGTCACCACCGGCGTGCACACGCGCAAAATTGTCAGCGATTCGTCGGGATTTTTCAGTCTCGAGAGGTTTCCACTGGGGGAAGTCAGCCTGACAACACGCGGCACCGAATTCTACAAAATCTCGGGCCTCGAACTGAGCGAAAACGATTACGCCAACCTGGAGTTGATCGTCGACAAGGGTGACCATTACCTGACGGGCTGGATTAACGATGTAAATGGCATCGCCATCGTAAAAGCGATGGTAACCCTGGATGCAACGATTACCGACGGCGCCATCGAGTACTTCTCCTATCGTTCCAGGAGCACCGACAGTACCGGGAAATTCAGCTTCGACAATGTCGCCAGCGGCGAACACCGTATTTCGGTGTACGCCAACGGATTCAACAAGCTCGATATCCAGCATCGTTTTCAAAATCAGTCCGACCAGGTCCACCTGACGCTGACGCGGCACTACTAGCCTGCAGGTTTCCGGGGAGGTTCTCGCGCAGGCGCGGTACGCTGAAAGGAATTTCCGATACGGTTACAATAATACCGTTTTCTGCGCAAACTGATCATGACAAACGCTACCGACAACTGGTCGATCTACATCATCGAAGCGAGCGATGCATCGCTCTATACCGGCATAACCACCGATGTTGAACGCCGCTTCGACGAGCATTCACAGGGGCCCAGGGGCGCCAGGTATTTCAACGGGCGTAACCCGCGACGGATAGTTTACCGCGAGGACGGCCACAGCCGCTCCAGCGCAAGTCGCCGCGAGGCGGAAATCAAGAAACTTTCGCGCGGCGCGAAACAGCAATTGATCGCAGGCGCGAAGCAGGACTGAGCACAATGCTGAACGACCTGCTGGACGAGCTTGAAAGCGAGAATTTGCCGATGCCTGACGCTGACGTAAAGTTCTGGCGGCACGTCGATCTGGGCCTGGACAGCGAGCGGCTGTTGCAACAACTGATCGACGACAGCGTATGGCGACAGGAGAAAATCACCGTTTATGGAAAACCTTACCTGCAGCCAAGACTGAGCGCCTGGCACGGGGACCTGAGCTACAGTTATTCGGGCATACGGCTCGAACCCCTGCCCTGGACAACGACCCTGCTCGAAATCAGGCACCGTGTGGAAAACCTGGTTGAACATGAATTCAACAGCGTACTACTCAATTACTACCGCGATCAGAAAGACAAGATGGGAATGCACAGTGACGACGAGGCTGAACTCGGACCGCAGCCGGTAATTGCCTCGCTGAGCCTTGGGGAAACGCGAACCCTTCTGTTCAGGCATCGGTCACGCAAGGATTTGAAGACGCTAAAACTGGCGCTGCCGAGCGCGAGCCTGCTACTGATGCGGGGCGACACACAAAAACACTGGCGTCACGGCATCAACGCCGAGAAGCATTCCTGCGGTCCGCGTATCAACCTCACATTCAGAGCGGTAACAGCGCGTGACCGCCTGAATCCGGTAAGATGAAGGTATCGATGTCATCGTGTAATACAAAAATTTGCCACGGACTGCCACAGGAGAGTAATTCATGACCGAAACCGAAACCATCGAACTGGCGCGCGCCTATGTCGCACTCTCCAATTCGCATCGCCCCGAGTTGATTGTTCCATTGTTCGCGGACGATGCTGTTTACAGCTCCAGCGCGGTCGGTGAATTCCACGGTCCATCGGCAATCGGGGACATGATGCGCGGATTCTTCAGGCGCTACCCCGACGTTTTCTGGCTATGCGAAAATTTCAGATGTGACGATAAGCGCGTCAGCTTCGATTTCAGCCTGCAGGCACACAACGCGGAGTCTGGCGCTCACCTGCAACGCAGCGGCCTTGAACGAATTACCTACGACGATCAGGGCCGGATCAAAAAACTGGAAGTCAAAGCCGAATAATGCATAGAATCCATCGCCCGGTAAGAAATGCGGCAACACATTGAAACACAGACTCGGAGAAGATCGCCTTGCATATCAAAAATAACGTTTTTGTCATCACCGGGGCCGCGCAGGGTCTCGGCGCAGCCATCAGCGTCGAACTCGCCCGGCATGGCGCAAAACTGGCGCTGCTCGACCTCAACGCGGAAAGGCTGGACCAGGTTCTCGGCGATTGCGAACAGGCCGGCGCCAGTGAATGCCGCGCCTTCACCTGTGATGTCGCCGACGAGACCAGCGTGGAACGCAGCTTCGCCTCGATCGAGGAACACCTCGGCCCGGTTGCCGGCCTGGTAAACAATGCCGGCATTCTGCGCGACGGCATGCTGGTCAAGGTTAAAGACGATGAGATCGTCGATCGCCTGTCGCTGCAACAGTGGCAGCAGGTTATCGACATCAACCTGACCGGTGTTTTTCTATGCGGGCGTGAAGCAGCCTCCAGCATGATCCGCGGCGCTGCTGGCGGCGTCATTATCAACATTTCCAGCATCAGCCGCGCCGGCAATATCGGTCAATCGAACTATGCCGCCGCCAAGGCCGGCGTGGCGGCGCTGACGACTACCTGGGCGCGCGAGCTGGCGCGCTACAAGATTCGCAGCGCGGCGATTGCACCGGGCGTTTTCGAAACCGAGATGGTGGCGTCGATTAAACCCGAAGCCCACCAGCGCATCACCTCGGCGGTGCCGCTGGAGCGCACCGGGGCGGTCACGGAACTGGCGCACGCAGTACGCTTCATCGTCGAGAACGATTACTACAGTGGCCGCATACTCGAGCTTGACGGCGGCCTGCGCCTGTAATCAATCGCGGTGTCGAGCGTAAAAGTCGATAGCAGGAACATCGGTGTCCGCAGCACGACTGCATGGATGCAGTGGGCGGCACTCCGTCGCGATGCGGCGTTCCGATCCGGCGTCCCGGAGGTAGAGTAATGCAGCGGTCCGACGTTTCGGAGCAATTACCGAGGAAATCGTAAGATATGCGGACTAGCCTGCATATTTTGCCGCTGATAGTGGTGTTTCTGTTGCCGGGTAAACTCTGGGCGCAACCGCTTATCCAGGTTGAAATCGAAGGTATCGACAAGCTGCTGGAGACCAATGTCCGTCTTTTCCTGAGTATCGAGCAGCAGAAAGATCACGCCTTGATGAGCGATGGCCGTATGCGCCGTCTGCATCAAAAGGCCGCCCAGGAAATTTCCGCGGCGCTGCAGCCCTATGGTTTTTACCAACCGAAAATCACGCCCAGCCTGACCAGGCTGGAAAACGACGAATGGCGGGCACGCTACGTCGTCGATAAGGGTCCCGGCCTGCCCATTGCCGAAATCAGCTTGAACATCACCGGTACGATAAATGAAGATCCCTTGCTGCAAAAGGTGCTCGAGGAACCAGTCCTGAAGCCAGGTGATACTTTCGTCCACCCTCGATACGAAAGCCTCAAATCGGCACTGAGCGGGCTCGCCAGTGAAAGGGGCTATCGGGAGGCCAGGTTTACCCGCGCGCGCGTTGAAATTGACCTCGACCTTTACCAGGCGCGCGTGTATCTCGATTTCGAAAGCGGGCCGCGTTACAGTTTCGGTGAAATAACGCTTGACCAGGATGTGCTCGAGCCCGAACTCCTGAATCGTTATATCCCCTTTCAAAAGGGCGACCCGTACAGCCTGGAGCAGGTTATCCAGCTACAGCGGGCGCTCAACGATAGCGCATACTTCCAGGTCGTCGAGGTGGAGCCAGGGATTCCACAGGCCGATAGCCGGGAAATCCCCGTCCGGGTTTCGCTGTCACCGCGTAAGAAACATCGCTACGATTTCGGTGTTGGCTACGGCACCGATACCGGGGCGCGCGCCAAGTTCGGCTGGAGAATGCCGCGGGTCAACCGGCGCGGGCATCGTATCGACAGCGAGATCATAGTTTCGGAAATCGGCTATGATGTCAGCGCCAATTACCGCGTGCCGGTGTTTAACCCGCGTACCGATCAACTGGTTTACAGCATTAGCCAGGAAAGGGAGGAAACCGATACCAACGACAGCACCTTGCGTAGCCTTGCGATCAGTTTCAATCACAATCGCGAAAAGTGGCGCGAGGTTCTAACGCTTTCCTACGAGGAGGAGGAATTCGAAGTGGCGGACGATTCCGGCGACTCAACCCTGTTGATTCCAGGCATCAGCTGGACCCGCGTCTGGGGGGAAGAGTTCATCAACGTGCTCGATGGCCTGCGTTTCAGTTTCGGTGTGCGCGGCGCCAGCGATAGCTTTGTTTCGGATACCGATTTCACGCAGCTACTCGGCGGCATCAAGTTCGTCACTTCGATCGATGCGCGCAACCGCTTTATCGTGCGCGGCAGTATGGGCACCACCAACACTGACAATTTCGACCAACTGCCCTCGTCGATCCGCTTCTTTGCCGGTGGTACGAATAGCGTGCGTGGCTACGCCTATGAATCGCTGGGACCGACCGACGACAGCGGCGATGTCGTCGGCGGAGAACACCTGATGACCGGCAGCATCGAGTTCGAGCATTATTTCAATGATCGATGGGGCGCGGCGGTTTTTCTCGATGCCGGTAACGCGCTCGAAAGTTTCGGCGACGACCTCGAGCAGGGCGCCGGATTCGGTGTACGCTGGAAGTCACCGGTGGGTTCGGTTCGTATCGACCTGGCGAATGCGATCAGCGACGACAATGACTGGCGCCTGCACGTCGACATCGGGCCCGACCTGTGAAACGCGGCCTGCTGACGAGCCTGTCGTTGCTGGTGCTGAGCGCTGTTATTGCATTGAGCTGGCTGCTGACCAGCGAAGCCGGTCTGCGCTGGAGTTACCGCCAGGCCGAGGCGCTGCTGCCGGGGGAGCTACGCTCGCAACAGTTATCGGGCAGCCTGAACGACGTCGTTACCCTGCAAGGCCTCGAATATGACGATGATGAAATCAGGCTCACGGCTGATCGGGTAATCCTGCACTGGAATCCGTGGGCCCTGTTGTTTGCGCGAATCGACATTTCCCGGCTCGAGGCCGAACAGCTCGAAATTCAGCTACGGCAAGGCGATGACGACTCCGGCAGCCAGCCCAGCGAAGCACGCCTGCCACAACTGGATCTGCCGCTCGCACTGCAGTTGCGCGAACTCGAGGTCGACAGGCTCAGGCTGAGCCGGGGGGATAGCCCGCTCACGCTGCAGCAGTTAAAGCTGCAGGCGGCAAGCCGAGGCAGCCAGATCGACATCGCCGCCTTTTCGGTCAAGCTTGTCGAGGTCGCCATCGGCGAGAATCAGGTCAGCGACTTCGAGATCAGCCTGGTGGGCGATGTCGACATGTCCGACGACTACCCGCACGCGCTACACATCGACTGGCGAACCCGCTTGCCGTCAGGGGAAATCATCGACAACAGCACCCGCATCAATGGCGACCTCGAGTCCACGCGGCTGATACAGCAATCGCGCGGGCCGCTGCAGGCAAAGCTGACGCTGGCGTTGCAGGATTTGCTCGGGCAACTGAGCTGGCAGGCCGAGCTGGAAATCGCCAGCTTCGACTCTAGGCTGCTGGATTCCACGTTGCCGGTTGTGCGCGGCAGTCTTGCGTTATCGGCAAAGGGCGACTTGCACACGGCGCAGGCGCACGGACAACTCGATGCCGACTCAGCCGAGCTGGGTCCGCTCAAAGCCAGTTTCGGTCTGCGCAGCCTCGATCCGTCGCGCCTCCTGGACGGGATTCGCGTGGAAACGCTGCAGCTCGCCATCTTTGACGGCGAATTAGCGGCGCAAGGGCAGCTCTACTGGTCACCGCTGCTTAGCTGGGACAGTGCAGTGAGCGCAAGCGATATCAATCCCGCCAGGCTGTTACCCGACTGGCCCGCCAGCCTCGGCGGTCACCTGCAGAGCCAGGGGCGCATCGACGGCGGCAAACTGTATGCCTCCGCGAGTATCGCCGAATTGAGCGGGACACTGCGCGGCTACCCGTTATCGCTACAGGGAGAAGTACAGTGGCGCGATAATACTCTCGAGATCGAATCCGCGCGCCTCGAGTCGGGCAATACCCGCGTCATCGCCAACGGCCGGGTCGCCGGGGATCTCGATCTCGAATGGTCGCTCGATAGCCGGGATCTGGCCGAACTCTATCCCGCGGCGCAGGGGCTGCTCGTCGCAAGCGGCCATCTCGGCGGTGAAACCGGGGCGCCGATCATCAAGGCCCATTTCAACGGTAGCTCGTTACGCCTGGACGATTACGCGGTGGATAGCATCGAGGGCGACATCGTGCTCGACCTGTTGAACTGGCGACAGCTGGACCTGCGCTTGGCGGCGCGGGAAGTCGAGCTTCAGGGTCAACGGTTGCGTTCCGTCGACATCAATGCCGATCAGCGTCGCATAGAGGCCAGCCTGGTCGCGGAGAGCGCCAGCGTGGAAATCGAGCTTGCGGGTGAATTGCACGACCAGGGATGGCGAGGAAAGTTGATCACCGTTAAAATTGATAGCAACGATTTTGACGCCTGGCGTCTGCAGACACCGACTGCACTGAACCTTTCCCCAAACGCCTTTTCAAGCGAGCTGCTGTGCCTGCGTTCCAGTCAGAAAGCTGAAATCTGCGGCTCTTTTCAGCAACGTGAAGAAACCTGGGATATCGACCTCGACCTGTCCGGGGTTCCTCTGCAAATGTTGCGCCGGTGGTCACCTGCCGAGCTGGAGCTGGATGGCGTCATCAACGCCTCAGCCGATCTGCAATACATTCCCGACAGGCCTTTGCTCGGGACCCTGAAGACAGAGTTTCCGGCGGCCCGCGCGCGTTATCCACTACGCCAGGGGCAACCGCAAAATTTCGACTATCGCCTGGCTGTGCTTGACCTGTTGTTCGAACCCGGGCAGGTAAAGCTAGCCACCCGCCTCGCACTGGAAAACGGGGATCGGTTAGAAGCTACGGCGGTTTTACCGCGCGCGGACATCCTGCAACTCGACCTCGAGCGGCAAGATATGCAGGCCAGCGTCAGCATCGAAGCGCGCAACTGGGTCGTGCTTGACGCCCTGATTCCGCAAGTCGAGATTATGCACGGCGAGATGAAATTGAGTATCGATGCGAAGGGCAAGGTCACCCAACCGCGACTGCTGTTCAACGGACGACTCAGTGGTGGCGCAATCCATCTGCTCGAGCCGGACTTGAAGCTAGAGCAAATTGAACTGGAACTGCAAAGCCGCGGACCGGAACGGCTTGAGTATAGCGTCGAGGCGATGGCTGCATCCGGCAGGATCGCGGTTCGCGGCAACACGTTGATGGACTGGGGAAACGCCTGGCCGAGCACGCTCGCGTTCAGTGTAGAGGATCTCGATATGGCGTCTGTACTCGCCCCGTGGATTGCGCCGTCGCTATCTATCGACGGCAGCTTGCAGGCCAGCGGTGAGCTGGAACTTGACATCGATGCAAACGGAAATGTCAGTCGGCCCAGGCTGCAACTCAGCGGGCGCCTCGGTGGCGGGGCAATCCATCTGCTCGAACCCGATATGAAGCTTGAGCAAATCGAATTGAAGCTGCAAAGCAGCGGACCGGAACGGCTTGAATTCAGCGCCGAAGCCGTGGCTGCATCGGGCAGGATTTCAGTTCGCGGCAATACACTGCTGGACTGGGACAAGGGTTGGCCGAGCACGCTTGCGTTTTCTGCAGAGGGTATCGATATGGCGCCCATGCTCGCCCCGTGGATTGCGCCGCCGCTGGCCATCGACGGCAAGTTGCAGACCAGCGGCGAGTTCAGGTATCGCGCACCCGATCAATTGTTCGGGGAACTACGTCTTTCCTCGGCGCGCGGCAGGCTGGAATATCCACTGCTGGAGCAGGCGGTGGAGGAATGGGAGTATCGAGACGCGCTGGTGATCCTGAGGTTGAACGAACAGGGAATAAACGCTCGCGCAAGCGTCGACATCGGCGGCGGCAGCGACCTTGTCACCGAGATGACACTACCGCAGGCGCGCTTGCTGGCGCTGAATTTCGAACAACAACCGCTGCAGGCAAGCGCGCAGGTTAGTTTCGAGGAACTCAACCTGATCCAGCTGCTGATTCCCGAGGTTGACCAACTGGAGGGCGAACTCACGCTCAACCTGACGGTGGCGGGCAGCCTGGCCCGGCCACAGGTAAGCGCCAGGGCGAAAATTCCGCTGGCATCCATTAAAATTCCACGTCTCGGCTTAGAGATCGAGCAGCTAAGCCTGCTCGGTGAGAGCGACGACTCGAACCGCTTCAATTTCAGGATGTCGGCCGCTTCCGGAAATGGCCACCTGTCGGTCCATGGTGTCAGCCAGCTAAAATCTGCAAACCACTGGTCAGCCAACCTGCAGGTCAAGGGAACGGATTTCGAAGTGTCGCGTATTCCCGAGGCGCAGGTCTCGGTTTCGCCCGACCTCAACATCAGCATCGAGAATCACAATATCCACGTCGAGGGTGACCTGCTAATTCCCCACGCCAGGCTGGAACCCAGGGATATCAGCACCGCTACCCGGGTTTCCAGGGACAGCGTCGTCATCGGCGGCAGCGAGGCCAGCGAACAACGCTGGCAGATTTCCACGCGCGTAAACCTGACGCTGGGAGAGCAGGTCAGCTTTATCGGTTTCGGATTCGAGGGCAGATTCGGCGGCCGCCTGCTGGTCGAGGACAAGCCGGGTGCACTGAGCACGGGCACCGGCGAAATCACCATCCTCGAGGGGCGCTACCGGGCCTATGGACAACGCCTCGATATCGACAACGGCCGTGTGCTGTTTGGCGGCGGCGCACTCGACAACCCGGGCCTGGCGCTGCGCGCACAGCGCGAGGTGAATGAAGTCACGGTAGGATTAACGGTGGGAGGCAGACTTCAGAAACCTGAAATCGAGCTATTTTCGATTCCGGCAATGGGTGAAACCGACATGCTGTCATACCTGCTTTTCGGACATCCGATGGAAACCTCGACGGACGGCGAGGGATCCGCGATGGCAAGTGCGGCGCTGGCGCTCGGACTTGCCAGCGGTGATTTCCTCGCCCGCAGCCGCGATAATTTCGGCTTTGACGATGTGCACGTCGAAAGCAATGATTCCGGCGACCAGGCATCGCTGGTGGTCGGACGCTACCTGTCACCGAAAATGTACGTCAGCTATGGTGTCGGCCTGGTGGAATCGATAAACTCGATAACCCTGCGTTACCAGTTGGCGGATCGATGGCACCTCGAGGCCGAATCCGGTCTGGTCCACGGCGCCGACCTGTTGTTCACGATCGAGCGCTAGCCAGTTTCACCGTGTTCGTTATTGCTGGCGAATGGGAGGCCATTCCTCATCGGCATGGTCGATCAGCTTGAGACGAAATCCCAGGTTGTCGGTATTTGGCACCTGAATCTTGATGCCGACGTTATTGGTTTCATAGTCGTGCACTATCTGCGCCTGCCTGGACTGCGGAATAATCTCTCCCGATGGCGTCATCACCTGTACCTGGTCCACCTGGTCGGGTTCGATCGGCACGTTGAGCTCTATCGTCCGATACTCGTCATATTCCTCGTATCGGATGACCTCGGCGCCGAGTTCTTCATCACGGTAACCGGGCGTGGCTTCGAGCTGACCGGTGTCGACTGACTTTTCTTCCATCGGCGCGGCGCCCCTGGGCGGCGTGTAATCAGACTGGGGTTCAAGCCCACCGGCGCAGGCCTGCAATAGCAGGCAT
>Ga0255048_10002714_pt1 | contig 11103 bp, 5 predicted proteins | sample JV7_2_2_MG_FD_183619 | JGI IMG/M metagenome (GOLD analysis project Ga0255048, IMG submission 183619) | Seawater microbial communities from Jervis Inlet, British Columbia, Canada - JV7_2_2 | ecosystem: Environmental > Aquatic > Marine > Inlet | place: Canada: British Columbia | collected 2016-10-06
TGGGTCAGCAGCGGGATGTCGTCGGCGCGATCACATAGCGGCGGTAGCGCGATCGTGATCACGTTGAGGCGATAATAGAGATCGTCGCGAAACTCGCCGTCGGCCACTTTGCGGCGCAGGTCGACGTTGGTCGCCGAGATAATGCGAACGTCCGTCTTGATAGTCTCGAGACCGCCGACGCGCATGAACTCCCTCTCCTGGATCACGCGCAGCAACTTGGCCTGGACTTCGAGGGCGATGTTGGCGATCTCGTCGAGAAAGATCGTGCCGCCGTCCGCCACTTCGAACAGCCCTTTCTTGCTGCTCACGGCACCCGTGAACGATCCTTTCTCGTGGCCGAACAGATTGCTCTCGAGCAGCTCGGACGACATCGCCCCCGAGTTGACCGTGACGAAGGCTCTGTCGGAACGCGTGCTATTGGCGTGGATCGCCTTTGCCACCAGCTCCTTGCCCGTGCCGCTTTCTCCCAGGATCAGAATCGTCGAGCGCGCCGGTGCCGCCTGCGAGATGAGGGCGTAGACCTCCTGCATTCTGCGGTTCTTGCCGATGATGTTCTCGAAGCGATACTTCTCGCGCAGCGCCTTGCGCAGGTTTCGCACCTCGAGCTCGAGCTCCCGCTGGCGGATCGCGTTCTCGATGACGATCAGTACCTCGTCGATCTTGAACGGCTTGGTGATGTACTCGTGGGCGCCCTGCTTCATCGCTTCGACGGCGGACTCCACGGACGCGTACGCTGTAATCATGATGACCGGCAGCGTGCTGTCGTGTTCCTTCAGAGCCCGGGTCGTCTGGATGCCGTCCATGCCCGGCATCATCAGATCGACGATCGCGCAGTCGTACGGCTTCTTCTCGACGAGCAGGAGCCCCTCCTCACCGGAGGAAGCAACATCGACCTGGAAGCCCTCGTCGTGCAGGAAGTCGGAAAGCGTCTCCTGCATGATCGCCTCGTCGTCGATGACGAGAATGGTCTTCGTGTTCGCCAAGTAGTCTCTCTCGGCCAAAGCCAGCCAACGCGGCTAGAGCGGCCCGTGGGGGAGTTTGGGTGCTAGCCGGCGGCGGCCTGCGTCTCGGCAGCCGCTGGCAGGCTGATCCTGAAGACAGTGCCCTCACCGGGGACGCTGTCGACGGTGATCGAACCGCGATGTTCCTGGATAATGCCGTAGGACACAGACAGGCCGAGCCCGGTCCCCTTGCCAATACCCTTGGTGGTAAAGAACGGGTCGTAGACTTTGTCGATGGTTTCCGCGTCGATACCCGTGCCGCTGTCCCGGACCTGCAGGATGGCGCTGCCGTTTTGACGAATCGTGCGGATGCGCACTGAGCCACCCTGCGGCATCGCGTCGCGGGCGTTCAGGAGCAGATTCATCAGCACCTGCTGCAATTTGATGGGATCACCCTGCACGGGCACATCGTCATCGAGCGTGGTCTCGACCACGATCTGCCGCTTGCGGAGTTGGATCTCTGCCAGTGCAAGGGTTTCATCGACCACGCTGTTCAGGTCGACCTGGCGGAATTCGCCGGTCTCCTGACGCGAGAAGTTCAGCAAGCTGTTCACAATCCGGGACGCGCGAAATGTCTGCTTCTCGATCTTCTCGAGGATCGCGCGGCGTGGGTCAGTTTCGGGCAGCTTGCGCTGCAGCATCTGCACGTACGCAGAGATGCCGGCGAGCGGTGTGTTCACCTCGTGGGCGACACCCGCCGCGAGCAGGCCCACCGACGTGAGCTTCTCGGCCTGACGCAACTGCGACTCCATTTCGGTCCGGTCGGTCACGTCATCGATGATAACGACCGTGCCCTCGGCTCCCTCTTTGCCAACGAGCGGGGCCACCGACAGGGTGACCACGCGGTCCTCGCTCGCGTGGGTGCGCAACGGAATACGGTACGCGGAGGTGAGCGGCTCGAATCCGCGGAGCACCTTCTCGCTCGCCTCGTCCAGCACCTTGCAGAAGCTGGCAGGGAACAGCTCGGATACGGTGTGACCCGCCGCCGCCTCAGGCTCGAGACCATGCAGGTCGGCGAGCGCGCGATTCCACGACTGCACGTGGCCACCGGCATCGAGAACCATGACGCCAGCGGTGATGCTCTCGACGATGTTCTCGCTGTATTCCTTCAGCTGTTCGAGTTCCCCGGCGCGGCGCTGCACTTCGCGGTACAGGAGGGCGTTGTCGACCGCGAGGGCGAGGTGGGCGGCAAGAGGCTGCAAGACCTTGAGATCGTCGGTAGAAAGGAAATCACCGGACAGCCGCCGGCCGATCGCCAGCACTCCGATAATGTCGCCCTTGACATCAAGCGGCAGGAAGTAGGCGAGGTCCTCGGTCTCGAGCACCTCGCGATCGCCCGGATACTCCTCGAGCATGGCATCGAGATCGTCGATGTAGAGGTACGGCCGCTTGACGAGGGCGCCGGCCACGAACTGCGAGAAGTTCGACGACAGGGCGCGCCCGGCTGAGAGATGACCATCGGGGGGACAATGCGCAGATGATCTGTGTCTTCGACGCGCAGCAAGACCGCAACGCGACCCACGCGCATGGTCTCGCGCACCCGCTGGACGAGGAGATTCACGACTTTGGCCAGATCTGTCTCGCTGTTCAGTTCCCGGCCGAAGTCCATGAGCGTGCGACGCCCACGGTAGGACTCGCGGTAATAGATGCGATCGGCCAGGTCGAGCATCTTGGTGCGCAGAGGAGCGAAGCCGAGAGCCACGATCAGCGTGGCGATGAGCGCGGTCGTCTGCACCAGGCTGTCGTCGGGGCCCAGGGTGTTGGCGAGAACCCACTGGGTGGTGAAGTAAACGCCCAGCGCCAGCACCATCGTTATGGCGTAGGTGATCGCACCTTTGAGGATGACCTCGACGTCCCACAGCCGGAACCCGACCGCCGCATAGGCGAACGAGAGAGGCACCAGCAGCAGCGGCAGAACCAGCACGTTGACGAGCGGTGCGTGGCTGATTCCCAGCAGGCGCATGGGCACATAGAACGCGACCAACGGGAAGAAGCCGACCGCGACGCCGCCGACAAGCCACTTCAGCCGCATGCGCTCGAGCGCGTTGGTGGTGTGGGCAATCGTATGAGCGAACGCCAGGATGCCGAGTGCGATCGCGGCCGCGAAGTAAACGAGTTCCAGGCGCGCTCCAGCCTCGAACACCCGCTGCGCGCCCAGCTGACCGATGCCGAAACGAGAGGCGCCGTACTGGGCAAAGACGTTGACGCCAAGAAGCGCCAACCCAGGCGCGAAGACGGCCACCGTGATCGGGCGGCGGGCCTCTTCCATCTCCTGCTTTGGCTTCGGGAAGGTGAGCGCGAAGTAAAGGAACAACGCCGGCGCCAGGTCACGGGCGATCTGGTCGAGCCAGAAGATCACGCCGTGCCATGGATCGGTCACGCGAGTCGTCGGCGACAGCGCGAACAGGGCGTAGAACGCGAACGCGAGCACCAGGAAGCGCCGGCTCGGAGCCTCGGGGTTGCGCAGCACCGCGAACACGCCGGCGATCAGGAACGCGAGTCCGACGAACGCCAGGTACAGCGTCGCGCTGATGTCGAGGTCATCGACACCGCCGACGACAAGATCGGTTTCGACTTCGCGGCCAGCGCGATCGATCCTCAGATGCATGCGCTCGCCGACGTCGCGGGCAAACAGCATCACCTCGACCACTTCGGGATTGACCGGCGACTGCCCGTCGACTTCCAGGAGCAGGTCGCCGCTGCGAATGCCGGCACCGGCACCGGGCCCCTCGGACTCCACGCTGGCGGCAACCACGTCCAGCCCCTGCAGCTCCCAGATGATCCCATCGGTGGGCTCGCGCCAACTCAACTGGTTGGTGAACGAAATCACCCCCAAGAACAGCAGCGCGCCGGCCAGGGCGATCAGCCCTGCCACCTGCAGCGTGTCCATGCGTTGTTCGTTGTGGGTCATTGTCGCTGTTACCGAGGTTCAGTCGGGCGCGGGCACACGGCACCCTGCGACCTGTTTACGCAAGAGTCGTACCAAGGCGGCAGACATTCGAAGCTCGCGCACACCCTTGACTTCATAGGGCTTCGAGGTCGGACTGACAAAAACTGACAATCTTTCATCCAACTATTTGGATTGTCGATCCATGATATTGGATAGCTCCTGAATAGAAAAGGCGAGGGATGCCTCCCTCGCCGCTGAAGAAACTCGTTGCTCGTCGCGCCCCGCGACGAAAAGCGTTGTCGTAACCGTTAGAAACGTACCGCCAAGCCGCCCGCGATCCCGCGGGTCAGGCCCACCAGCTCGGCGAGTGAAACGTTATACAAGCCCTCGTACTCCTGACCCAACAGATTTCGCACCTGCAACATGGCCGACCACTCGGTTCGAAGTCCGTGGAACGGCAGCGGTTGCCGTACGCGGAAGTCGAACCGGCCGATGTCCGGGCGCGCCTGCCCGTCGCGAACGGCCAGCATGCCGTAACGCCAGTTGTAGGTAGCCTCCACATACGTCAGGGCAGATGGAATCTGCGCAGCGACCGTGGCGTTGACCTCGTGCGTCTGGTGCGCCAGCTGATCCAACGTTGCCGTCCCTCCGCCGGAGCCCACCGCAGAGAGCGCCCGCCAGCCATAGCCGGTCTCGCGGTCGCGGAACGCGTATGTGATCTGACCCGACACCGAGTCGACGATGTTCCCGGCGACGCCCAGTTCGACGCCGCGGGCTGCCGTGTCGCCGACGTTGAAGAACAGATAGTTGTGCTGGCCGTTGGCGCCCGCCAGATACACACCGAGGAGTTCGTCGGTAACGTCGTCGTAGTAGGCGCGCACGCTGACGGCCGCGCCACCGATCACCCGCTCGAGGCCGAGGTAGTACCGCAGCGCGCGTTCGGGAACAACCTGGTCGGCGTCGTTGATCCGGATATTCGCCTTGTTCAGTACGGAGATGACCTCGAAGCCGTTGTCCTCGGCCAACCCCAGACCGGTCGTGTTCATGGAAACACCCGTCGTGAGACGGGTGTTGGCGACAACTGTGAATGCCAGTTCGAAGGCGGGCGAGATCAGCTCGGTATTGCCGAGGTAATTGTGGTGCTCGTAGCGGACGCCATAGCGTAGCTGCACCGGATCGGCCACCTGCCATGTGTCCTCTGCGTGAAGACGGCCGATCCAGCTACCTCGCGCGTCCAGTTCTTCCGGAAACGCGAAGCGGAAGCCGCCGCCGACGTAGCCGAAGCCGACGCGCAGGTCGTGCCCGTTACCGAGATCACGTTTGAGATTGCTGGCCGCCCAGACCGAACCCTGGTTGCCGACGTGCGCCCGCAGATTCCACATGTTGTCGCCGCTGAGATCGAGCGTAGTTACGCCGACGGTCTCGCTGTTGCCAACGTTGGAGAAGCTCCAGAGTCGAATCTCTCCGCCCATCACCATCGCGGGACGCACCGTGCCGTCGCCAACGGGTGCCTGCTCCCCTGTTACCTCGTCACCATCACCGGTCACGAGGGTGGTGTCGGTCTGGCGTAGCACGTCGCGCTTGGAGGTGCGCAGCGCGTAGCCGAGATCGAGCGGCGCGGCGAACGTCGCCAGGCTGCGCTGCTGTTCCGACTCGAGCTGCAGCGTCACCGGAACCGTGGTCGGAACGTTGATCCCCTGCAGCACCGTGCCCGTAAACCCGAGACTGCCCACCAGAAGCGAATAGACGCCACTCGGCAGGTTGCCGACGCTGAACGCGCCGCGGCCGTCGGTGACAACAACCGCCGAGGGCTCGTCCGCGCCCAGTGCGATGACGGCCACGAACGCACCGAGCAAAGGTAACCCACGCGTGTCCTGCACCACACCGGACAGAGTGGTGTCCGGCGCAATCGTCCGCGACACAGGCACCTGTGCTTGTACCGAGGGGGCAAGAGCAGCGACGAAAACGGTGAGTATCGTCGCCACGGCCCCGACGCGCTTCGTGCTAGGCATCGGCAATGACCTGATCAGGCTCCGCTCAGGGGGGATAACAGGCAAGCTATCACTGCAATCAAGCAAGGGTCAACCGAGCACTGTTGCCCAGAAGCGCCCGCTGTTGGCCGGCTGACCCATCGAATAAGACTCCACAGTATTCTAACCTGGCTAACCCCGGTCAGTCATGTACGGAGCGCGACCAAATGGCCACCGAAAAACTGTGCCTGGTGGACGCCTACAACCAGATTCACCGCGCCTACCACGCGCTGCCGGAACTCTCCACGGCCCGGGGCATCCCGACGAACGCTACGTACGGCTTCACCACCATGCTGCGCAAGCTCCTGCACGAGGAGCGGCCCGACTACATCGCCGTGGTCTTCGATCCCGGCGGCAAGACGGTTCGGCACGAGGAATACGAGGAGTACAAGGCCCAACGCACGCCCATGCCCGACGATCTGCGCGCGCAGCTCCCATGGGTGCGCAAAGTGGTCGACGCCATGGGCATCGCGATGGTCCAACTGGACCGCTACGAGGCCGACGACGTCATCGGCACCCTGGCCACGACGGCCTCGGCTGCTGGCATCCGGACAGTCATCGCCTCTGAAGACAAGGACCTCCTGCAGCTCGTCGACGACAACGTGCGGCTGCGGAGCGACCGCAACCAAACCCGCCTCTACGATGAGGCAGCGGTCGAGCAGAAATATGGCGTGCCACCGAGTCAGATGGCCGACTTGCTCGGCCTGATGGGAGACAGCGTCGACAACATCCCCGGAGTGCCCGGCATCGGCCCCAAGCGCGCCCGCGAGCTGATCCAAGCCTACGGCTCGGTCGAGGCCGCCATCGACCACGCCGACGAGCTGGCTCGTTTTCAGTACGGCCGCAACCTGGCCGAGTATGCCGACCAAGCGATCCTGTCCAAGCGCCTCGCGACGATTTACACGGAACTCGAGCTACCCGTCGGACTCGACGACCTGCGCACGGCCGAACCCGATCGCCCGAGTGTTCGCGATCTCTTCATCGAACTCGAGTTCCGCCGCCTCGTCGACGAGTACGCCGACGAACCCGAGGCGCCGACCGGCGAGTACGGCATGCTCTCGAGCGACGAGGATCTCGACGCATTCCTGGAGAGCGCGCGTGCTGCGGGGCAACTGGCCATCGCGCTACAAACGAACCACCCGGATCCGATGCGGGCGAAGGTCGTCGGCGTCGGACTGGCGATCGAGCCGGGACGCGCGGTCTACCTGCCCGTGGGGCACCAGGGACTGGCGGCGGCCAATGCGATGAGTCCGTCGGCCTGCATCGAGCAACTCGGTCCCGCTCTGACCGATGGCTCCGTGCAGCTGATCGGCCACGACCTGAAAAGGGCCCTGGTCACGTTCGCGCACCACGGGATGCCGATGCCACGGCCGGCACTCGACACGATGCTCGCGTCGTATGTTCTGCATCCCACGCGGACGTCACACTCGCTCGAGGGGCTGGCGCTCGATCTGTTGCGTGTCCAGACAACGAAGCTCGCCGATGTCCTGCCCGAGAAGAAGGCCACGTTCGAGACGGTGCCGGTTGAGGAAGCGGCGCAATTCGCGGCCGAGCGGGCCGACGTGACTCTGCAGGTGGCCCTGGCGTTCACCGCCGAGCTCGCGGCGCAGCCCGGGCTGCAGAATCTGTTCGAGACCATGGAGATGCCGCTCTGCCGTGTGTTGGCGCGCATGGAGCAGTACGGCGTGCGCATCGATTCATCCTACCTGGCCGAACTGAGCGCCCAGTTCGCCACCCGCATCGACGACCTCCAGAGCCGGATCTTCGAGGGAGCCGGCACGACCTTCAACATCAACTCGCCGAAACAACTCGGCGAGGTGCTGTTCGACAACCTCGGGCTGCCGGCCGGAGGCAGAACAGCCAAGAGCGGCAACCGTTCGACCAAGGCCGAGGTGCTCGAGGCGCTGGCCGTAAACTACCCCATCGCCGGACAGGTCATCGAATTCCGCGAGGCGACAAAACTCAAGAGCACGTACCTGGACGCGCTGCCGACGTACGTGTTCGCGGAGACCGGGCGCGTGCACGCTTCGTTTGATCAGGCCGTGGCGGCAACCGGGCGACTCTCCAGCAGCAACCCCAACCTGCAGAACATCCCGATCCGCACCGCTACCGGGCGACAGATCCGCCAGGCCTTCATTCCCGCCGACGGCAACCAGCTCCTGATCGCCGACTACTCGCAGATCGAGCTGCGCATCATGGCCCACGTCTCGGGTGATGCAGAGCTGCAGCGCGCGTTCCGCGAAGGGTTCGACATCCATCGCGCCACGGCCGCAGCGATATTCCACGTCGAGTCTGACGAGGTAACCCACGAGCAACGCGATCGCGCCAAGGTCATCAACTTCGGCGTCCTCTACGGCATGGGGCCGCAGCGGCTCGCCCGCGAATTCGAGGTCTCGGTGAAGGAAGCCAAGGACTTCATCGAGCAGTACCGCAGCGCCTACCCCAAGGTAGGCGAGTATCTCGAACGCACGGTGGAGGAGGCCAAAGCGGCCGGCTACGTCACCACCCTGTTGGGTCGTGTACGCCACCTCCCCGAACTACAAAGCGGCCGCTCGATGATCCGCGCCTTCGGCGAACGAATCGCGGTAAACACCCCCCTCCAGGGCACCGCTGCCGATCTGATCAAACTGGCCATGGTGAACCTGGACGCCCGCTTGAAGGACGAGGGCTTCGGCGCGCGCATGATCATCCAGGTACACGACGAACTCGTCTTCGAAGTCCCCGACGCGGAAATCGAGCCCGTCACCGACATCGTCCGCACCGAGATGGAAGGCGCGATCGAACTCGACGTCCCCCTCGTCGTCGACGTGGGCGTTGGCCGCAACTGGATCGAGGCCAAGGCGTAGGAGGCCGGCCGTGCGCCGAGCAGGGTCCGTCCGGCTGTGCGGTGACCGTCTGGTGCGTTTCTCGAGCGTCCTTGCCCTCGCGTCTTGGCCGAGGACTCGGGGCCTCACTGCAGGCGATGCACCCCGGCTGGACAGTTGCTCGGCTCCCGGCCGGTCGCGGCGCTTGGAGTGGGCGCGCTCGGCCGGTCGCGCTGCCTCGTGTCGGCCCCGCCGCGGGCGCATCGCCTTCTCCTCCAAACGTTCGGAAACGCCCCACTTCTGGTCCCGGGCTAGCGTTTCTGAGCTCGGTATCGCCAGAAGGGCGGGCATACATCCGCCTCAGCGTGCATCGCCTGCAGTGAGCCGAGGAGTCTTCGGCCAAGACGCGAGGGCAAAGGCGGTGGAACACCCCACCAACCGGTGACCGCACGCAGAGGTGGGTGTATGCCCGCCCTTCTCCGTCCATACCCCCAGACAGAAAAAGCCCCCGAGACCGAAGTCCCGGGGGCGATTTCTTTAGCGGAGTACCGCGCGGAATCCGAAGCGGATCGTGCGGCCCGCCTGGACCTCACGGATGCGCTCGAAGAGCGAGGATGTGAGCGACGTGTGCTGGGCCAGGATGGTGTCCTGGTTGAACACGTTGAACGCATCGACGATCAGATGGATGCGACCGCGATCGGAGAGATCGAAGGTCTTCTCCGCGCGTAGATCCACCGTCCAGAACGTCGGCAAGCGACGCGAGCCGAAGGTGTCCTGGATCACGTTCACCGAGCCCGCACCGAAGGCGCGGTTACCCGAGCTGATGAAGGTGTAGGGGGCAATGATGTTGCCCTCACGCACCTGGAAGAAGCCCGACACGTTGAACCCTGCGGGCAGGGAGTACATGCCGGACGTCTTGAAGAACCAGCGGCTGGCTCCCCACCACGCCTGCGTCCGCGAACCGGCAGCGTTGATCTGGCCATCCGTCACGCCGATGTTGGTCGGATCGGTGTAGCCGGTGGACTCGGTGAAGTTCTGCTTGGGGCTGGCCCAAGTGAACGAACCGTTGGCCATCCACTTGTCAGCGAAGCGCTTGTTCAGGAACAGCTCAACGCCCGTGTACTGGGTGTTGAAACCGTTGCGCTGCTGGTAGTGGTTCGAGATCGACCGCGGGCCGGTCGGCTCGTGGAACGAGATGCCGTTCGAGTTGGACGTCTGGGTCCAGAACGCATCGTTCTCTTCACCATCACGCGGGTTCCACGTGAAGTTGCTGTTCTTCTTGTAGATGAAGTTACCGCCGACCGCGAACGACCGGTTGAGCTCACGCTCGAGGCCAATGATCAGCTCATTGGTCCAGGGCGCTGAGGTGTCATCCATGATGTTCGGCGACGCAGCCGTCGGGTTGGCCGGATCGAATCCGCCACTGACCCACAGCAGAGCACCAGTCTCACCAGCATCGACCTGGCCGTTGCCGTTCAGGTCAGTCCACGCGAAGTCCATCTCGGGACCGCTAGTGGTGTTGAGGCGCTGGAACTCCCAAGCACCCATCTGCGAGTAGTAGCGCGCAGCGCTCAGTCGCGCGATGGTCTTGGAGTCGCCCGTCAGGTCGTAGGTCATGCTGACGCGCGGCGACAGCGAGTTCCACGTGCCCTTCTCGGAGCCCGCGAACGAGTTCGCCGGGAACAGACCCGGGGCAGCGGCGTGAGCCGCGACCGCACTGGCGAGACCCTGCGACGTCTGGTTGTCATAGCGCAGACCGACGTTGAACGTCAGACGTCCAGCGCTGATCGTATCGCCAGCATAGAAGCTGTTCCGCTTCCCTTCGTAGTTGTCGATGGAGTCCTGGATCAGCCACGCCTCGATCGGCGTACCTTCCGAGAAGACAGCAATCGCGCCACCGGCCGGACCCCAGATGGATTCCGTGCCCGCGGAGCGGAAGCTGTATCCGTACTTGATCTCGTGATCAACGTCGGCGCCAGCAATGTAGCTGTTGCCATCAACACGGATGTTCTGCAGCGGACGATCGGTGTCGTAGAAGAAGTAGCTGTTGCCCCACAGACCCGTGCCCAGGTCGTAGGCGATCTGGATGTCACGGCCACCCTGCGGCTCCAGGAAGAATCCCAGAGGCGTGTTGTTGTACGCGGCTTCAACGTAGTTGTTGTCGTTGATCGTGTACTGGGCCTTGACCGTGTGGAACCCGGACGGACCACCCTGGTTGAAGGTGGTGTTCGGCGGACGCGTCGCCGAGGCGTCGCGACCCTGCTTGGTCTTCTGGGCCTTGACGTACGTGTAGTTCAACACGAAGGAATCACCCAGGTGCAAGTTGGCCTTGCCGTGGATGTTCTTCAGCTGGGTGTTGTCAGGCGAGGCACCAACAA
>Ga0255048_10002718_pt1 | contig 11093 bp, 10 predicted proteins | sample JV7_2_2_MG_FD_183619 | JGI IMG/M metagenome (GOLD analysis project Ga0255048, IMG submission 183619) | Seawater microbial communities from Jervis Inlet, British Columbia, Canada - JV7_2_2 | ecosystem: Environmental > Aquatic > Marine > Inlet | place: Canada: British Columbia | collected 2016-10-06
TTGCAGGACAGCAAATGACGCTTTCTGGTCGTGCGCGACCAAGTCTTCTCGATATAGATAAATTTGGCGAGGCTTGGAACTGGATCGAGGCGACAGCGCCTGCCGTGAATATCAATGGTCGAAGTGTCGATGAATTTTTGACATGGATAGGTCGTGAGACGGGATTACAGATTTCTTACGCGTCTCTGGATGCGAAGCAGATGGCACAAAACGGAATATTAAGAGGAAACGTTGACATGGCCCCGAGAGACGAACTGGCATTTCGGATGTCGGGTGAGGATCTTTCTTATCGTATAGATGGGGGAACTATCTACGTGACTATCGATTCAGGAAGTCGGCCGTAGCTTTCAGTGTTCCTGCCAGTCGCGGAAAACTCAGCTTATGTTGCGGACGATCTTGATATTGCAGTTACTGTTGCCGGTGGTCGGTCTGGCCGCCGAACGCGATGCCGTGCTCTATGCGGGCCGACCGGTCGCCGAAGTTATCGATGCGTTTCGCGACGCCGGCCACCCATTTGCCTACAGTACAAATCTTGTATCCGCGGATCTAACGGTCACAGTGGAGCCCGAGGCGACGGACCCGGTCGAAATAGTCAAAGATATTCTGCGGCCTCACGGTCTGACTATTCGTTCAGAAGCGGGCGTGCATCTCGTCATACGTGTCAATAACAGGGCGCAGCAGAAGGAAGCTGCAGTGACACCGGCCGCGACAGACGGTGCCCGGTCCGAAATAGAAACAATCGTCATATCCGCCAGCCGTTACGAAATCTTCAGTGACCTCGCTGCTTCGCGGTTCTCTCTGGATCAGCGGACGATTCAGAACATGCCGGACCTGGGTCAGGATCCGTTGCGTGTCGTGCAGCGACTGCCAGGCACAGCAGCGAGCGGCGCTTCGGCGAAGACGCATTTTCGCGGCGGTGAGGATAATGAAATAGGCATCATGCTGAACGGGCATGGGCTATTCGATCCATACCACATTCGGGATTATCAGAGCATTTTCAGCGCAATTGACTCGCGTGCTATCGAAGGCGTTGAAGTGTACACAGGTGGATTCCCGGTACGCTTTGGCGATCGTATGAGTGGTCTCGTGCTAATGGAATCGCTCGAATCGCCGCAACCGCGTCACACGGAAATCGGTGTGAGTGTTTTCAATTCATCTTTTCTAGCTGCGGGCAATGAATCGGATCGCAGCTGGCTCATCTCGGCGCGGCGCGGCAACCTCGACCTAATTATCGATCCGGAGTTCGGCAGTCCGTCATACTACGACGTATTCGGCGAGTACAGATATGACGTGTCGCCAAATGCATCCTTGTCTATTAATGCGCTGTTCGCCGACGACAGGGTTGAAGTTGTGCTCGAGACAGAACCGGAAGAACTCGAAAAGGTAATCAGCCGCACAAAGAACGCACAACTCTGGGTGCAACTCGATAATCGGTGGTCAGAAGAACTGACCAGTAAGCTGGTGCTGTCAGCGATTTCCTTCGACAACAATCGAGTCGGTTCTCTTGGGGATGCCGAGAAGCTCGTTGCCTCGGTCTATGACGATCGCGAGGTCGAGCAATTCAGTTTTCGTCAGGACTGGACCTGGAACTCATCGGAAACACACATCACGCAATGGGGTATTGAAGCTACGTACTCGAAAGCGCATTACGACTACGCGAACACGGCCGAATACTATGGCTTGCCGGCGATGTTCGAGGATCAGCCGGAATCGACGGATTTTGCGGCTACAGTCGAGCCACGCGGCGGCAGCTACTCACTCTACTACTCCGATCGACGGCGGTTATCAGAGAATACCATGCTGGAATGGGGCTTGCGGTGGGATGACCAGACCTACACTGACCTGTCGTCAGACGCGCAGCTGAGCCCGCGAATCAACTTGATGCGATCCCTGGGTTCGAATACTGAGTTGCGGCTCAGTTGGGGCCGTTACCACCAGTCACAAGGAATTAACGAACTGCAAATCGAAGATGGCATTACCAACTTCTGGCCGGCACAGCGAGCGGATCACCTTATAGCCGGCATTCGTTACCTCATCAGCGGCAAGTATTCTTTACGTGTCGAGGTGTTTCAGAAAGACATGCATCAGGTTCGGCCGCGCTTCGAAAACCTGTTCGACCCGCTGGGGTTGATCCCGGAAGTTCAACCAGATCGTGTACGCCTGGATCCAACGAGCGCAACATCACAAGGTATGGAAGTCTCGGTAGACCGTTCCGACGGACCACTCACATGGTGGACTTCGTACACACTGTCCGAAGTGACGGACCGTATTAACGGCGTTGACGAATATCGAAGTTGGCATCAACAACAGGCATTCCAAGGCGGAATTACGTGGTCGAATGACAAGTGGGACGTTGCGCTGGCGACGAGCATTCATTCTGGCTGGCCGACAACAGATCTCTATCTGGTCGAAGATGGCGTTGACGGGGATGGCGAGCCTGAGTTCGTCGCCGTGCTCGGACCACGCAACTTGGAGCGCCTGCGAACATTTGCAAGCGTGGATTTTCGCGTTAGCCGCAAGTGGCAACTGAAGCGCGGCTCGTTCATGGCTTTTCTTGAAATCTCGAACTTGTTTAACCGTAGTAACGAGTGTTGCCTCGACTGGGACTTCGAAGAGGATGAGGACACCGGCGAGGACGTCTTCGAACGCGGCGTCGATTACTGGATGCCGATGCTACCGGCAGTCGGCGTCTTGTGGGAGTTCTGACCAGGCGTCAATTGTTTGCCGATAGATGCGGATAATGTCCTCGGCATTTGTTTCCGATGTTGAAATCAAGGATTGTGCTCGCCGCATTATCGAGCGGTTCAGCGGATTTCGGGTTTTCGTTGCTGTTTCACTCGCCGTCATCACAAATGGTGTCGAACGAGTCAACACCAGCAGCAAGCCGGCCTGTCCACTCTTTTCGTCATGAATGTGCACGAGATCTACTTTCGGCATCAGACAGTACGCCATCACCGGTGATTTGACTACCGGGCCAATTGTGACGTAGGGACAGCTCTGCAGTCGTCTCACAAGCGCAGTACTTGACACGAGTAGATGCTGCTCGATCGCGAGTCGATCCAGCCCCTCAACCAACGAAGTAACGTGCATGATTGCGTCAACTGAAGTCGTTGCAAGATAGATGTGGCCGATCTTCATTTTGGCCCCATAACAGCCGAAGTCAGTTCTTTGGACGGGCTCTGGCAGGGAAATCGGTCGCAACTAATCAGGAACAACCCATTTTCCTGTTGCTTCGCCCAATGGATCGTTGTTGATCGCAACAACAATAACACCCTCCCCTCCTGACGACCGACTTTCACCGTGCGGGGCGTCTAAGTTCATACCGAATCGCAAAAGACGACTACCATTGCCAAGGAGTACATCATGTTTATTAGGCGTTCTATTCTGCTAGCCACAATGGCGGCAGCGTTTTTATCACCAGCTGCATTCTCGTCGGGTTATCACCACAACTCCTCGAATTGCGAGAAATCGGCCGGTTCAATGTTACGAGCGTGTTACTACGATGTCCGTGACGATCTCAATGAAACTGTCGCCAGCTGCCAGCACATTGCGGACCGAGGCGATCGCCGCGCCTGCTACTCCAGCGCTTACTCCGCGAAGGCCGAAGATTCTGAGGAATGCGGTGCCGTGTACGAGGCACGCGTAGAGGCCTGCGACGTTCTTGACGAGGACCGATATGATCCGGACCCACTACTCGATCCTAATAACATATTCGTTCATCCGGACACGCCCGTCCTGACCAACCCGTATGTCTCGGTTGAGGAAGGCCACACTTACGTGCTACGCGTGGGCGAGATTGGTGAAGATCCGGAAGAACTCGTTGTTGTTCACGTTACCGGCCAGACGCGGGACGTTCTTGACGTACCGTGCCGCATAGTGGTCGACATCGGTTTTGAAGTGGAAGTGGACGGTGACGAAGTCGAGTATACGGTTGTCGAGGCAACCGATGATTTGTTCGCGCTGAACACCGCTGGCGACGTCATTTATTGCGGTGAGGTTTCACGCAACTTCGACGAAGACGGCGTGCTTCGCGACCTGGATGGCTCATTTGAGGCCGGCATTGAATGGGCAAAGGCTGGCACCCTGATGTTCCAGATTCCTATCCCCGGACTCGCGCATCGGACAGAATTCGCGCCGGGCGAAGCTGAAGACATCATCCAGTATGTCACCTTTGCTGGCGGCCCCACAGAAGATCAGGGTGACGAGGTCGAAGGATTCGAATGTGCTGGCGGTTGCCTGCAAACCTTTGATTTTGCGCCACTCGACCCTGAGTCAACCGAGTTCAAGTTCTACCTGCCCGATATCGGCTTCGTATTGGCCGTTGGTATGGAAGACGGCGAAGTCGTCGAACGCGAAGAACTTGCCTGTGTAGGAGAATCGCTCGATACCTTGTATGACGCGCAATGCGGAATCGGTGACGCGGAGGAAGTTGATGCGCTAATCGAAGAGTTGTGCAAGGTGTCACCAGACGCATTCTGTGCTGATGACTAGTTGAGTACATCACCGGCCTGTTACAGAACAGGCAGATCAGGAAAGCCCCTCTTGGAGGGGCTTGTTGGAGCGGTCCTCGGACCGCGATGGTCGCGCCTCGAGAGGCGCTCCAACAAGAATTATGTCCGCCGCGACAAGGCCAGCCCAATGCCGGCCGCAACCAGGAAACCGCCCGTGATCTTGTTTCGTGCCGTCGCGTATCGATCGAGCAGCTTGCGTGCGGAACCGGCCAACAGTGCCCACAGCATGTCGCCCAGTAAAAGTACTGTCAGGAATACAGTCGCGACGACGGCAAGTTGCGTGGTCGGGTTACCGTCGGACGCCACAAATTGAGGAATGAATGCAGCATTGAACAACAGTGTCTTCGGGTTCGAGGCGGCGATCAGGCAGGCGCGCCAGAATACAGCGGGTGCGGCGATTACTTTGCTGAGATCGTCCGCTGGCGTGCGCCAGGTTCGAATGCCTAGCCAGACCAGGTAAATTACACCGGCCCAGCGGATCCATGTCAGTGCATTTGCGGCGAGTTCGATAATTGCTGCCATCCCGATAACGACCAGCAATAGCTGAATCGCTACGCCAAGCGTTGTACCAAATACTGTTATTGCACCCATGCCGACGCCGTAGCGAATACTGTTGGCGACGATGAGCGCGGCGTTCGGCCCTGGAATCGTAACCAGGATCAGCGTAGCTGCAATCAGTGCCAGCAGGTTATCCACGTCGCCTCGGCTTATACCAGTGCCGCCACAACAGGAAGCCGAACAGCATGCCGCCAAGGTGCGCAAAATGGGCAACGCCGGGAACGGCTCCGCTGACGCCCAGGAAAATTGATGCGAGGGCGAACAACGTAACGAAATACTTGGCCTTCATCGGAATCGGCGGAATCAACAGCATGATGGTCTGGTTTGGAAATGCCATCGCATATGCCAGCAGGATACCCATCAGTCCACCGGATGCTCCGACGGTGGGGTATACGTCACCTTGCACGCCAGCCACCAGCATCTGGATAAGCCCGGCTCCTATGACGCAGGTTATGTAGTAAATGAAAAACCTTCTTGGACCCATCATCGGTTCGATATGGCGGCCGAACATCCACAGCCCCAACATATTGAAACCAATGTGATACAACGACTGAACATCGTGCAAGAAGCCGTAAGTGATCAGTTGCCAAGGAGCAAACGGCGCCGTCGCATACGGCCGGTATTGCAAAAACTGTGCGTAAGTAGCTCGATCACCGTCGCTCAACGGCCATAGCGCCATGAAGTATCGCGTCCAATCAGGATTAAGCTGTTGCGCCGCGAATACCAGGCCGTTCACGATAAGAAGTATGAATATAACGGTAGGGATACCACTCTGCCGGCGCGGCCGCATGTTATAAATCGGTGAATTCATTCATTAACTCTTGTGATTCTTAAGTGGTAGGACACGCAAACGACGACAATGTTACAACAGCTACCACCCACCACCGCCACCGCCGCCGCCACCACCGCCGGAGAAACCACCGCCGCCGCCTGACGAGGACCCGGGCGGTGTAACGGAACTGCTGATGGCCGTATTGAGGCTGCTGGACAGGTAACTCGTACTCTCGGTCAGATTGGAGACGCTCCACGTGCCGTTATACCAAATCGGGTAGTACGCTTTTCCGTCCGCGTCGCTCGCAGACGACAGCACCGCCGCAAACTTCTCCGCCCACTGCTGATCAACGCCTAATGCCAATGCGAAAGGCAAGTAGGTCTCGAACAATTCGGGCGTCTTCTCGGGTGGATTGCGCAAATTCAGTTCGTTTTTCTCGGCTACCTCGAGGTAGTCACGGAAGCCCGCCATTTCATCAAGCAGTTTGCGGCCACGAATCGTCGGGCGTTTCATGATGATCGCGAAAAATGCCAAAGTCAGAAACATGGCAATGATCGTGAGGATGACGAGTACGGTCGGCCTGCTGGCAATTGTCAACGACACTAAGGTAGTGGCGATCACGATCAGCATGGCCGGTATGTTCATCAGGCTATTTTTCCGGAAATATTTGTTGCGATAGTCAGCAACCAGTGATTTTTGATGCGCGCTCCTGGCTTCGCCAAGCTCTGCGTGATTCTCGTTGTCGAGCACGACGGTTTTTCCATTGCTAAATAATGCCTCAAGCAGTTCCTTCTCTCCCGCAGCTAAATCAGGAACCTGTGCCAAAGCATTTTCGGGTGGATCAATTTTCGTCAATGAATGCTCGTTTTCCTTACCGCCAAAACTGAAGAAGCCGCCGGTCTGTACCGTTGCGTTAATTCGCAGATAGCCTTTCACCGCAAGACTGACCACTGCAGCCGTCATCGCCTTGTCGTCGTAATACATTTGTCGAATGTAGCGCAGCGAGGCCGGGGAAAAACCGCCTGGTGGCTCGTAGCGTGTTACCAGCACCCCTTCTTCCGGGTCCTTGCCAAAATACGTCCACACGGGGATGTAATAAGCCAGTAGTAGTATGAGACCAAGCAGTGCTACGAAGAAGTTTGCGTTGTCCCTGAGAACCCAGCCAAAGCGATCCAGCCCTGTCGGCTCCGCAACGTTGCCTTTGGGCCAGCCGACGACGATCGTCAGCCCATGGTGCGGTGGCATCGACTTGGTTGTAGCGAAACTAACCTGCGCTGTGTCATTGATACTGCCAGCGTAGTCGCGCCCCGTGCCGCCCGCGGGACCTGTGTAGGCCTCAACGAATACTTCGTCAGCCTGCAGCCCGAACTCGAATGAGACCGTGGCGCTTGCGCGGTCAATCGGAAAGGCCCAGTCGAGGCCCGTGACATTCCAGTACAACTCGTCATGTTGCTCGAAGTAGCCCAACATGCGGTTCGCGCGGTAGCGGAATGAATACGTATGTTCACCTGGCTCGACATAGCGATTCCTGCTTCCGAAGTAGACGCGCACGCCGTTGTAGTAGTCACTCGAGTGAAAGTCTTCACGTTGATCATTCCTAAATACGGTCAGCGGTTTGAATACGACCACGTGATCGTTGCCGAGCTTGTCTTTGTACTCAGTCGGAAAGTCGCGATAGATGCCGTGTTGAATTCGATTTCTTTCAGCACGGATCGTGATGGTTTCAGTTACTTCGATCCAGCCATTCCGCAGCACGAGAATATCGCTGTGAAAATCGAGGATGCGTTCGTCGGCGAACGCAGCCGTCGACAGCAGCAGCCAGACAAGTATGAATTTCTTCACTCGGCGGAGCCCAGATCGATCAGCGGGACGTTTGCGACATCGTCCGACGACTTCTGGAAGAACTGTCGAGATTCGAAGCCGAACATTGACGCAACGAAGTTGCTCGGCACAACTTCGGTCATCGTATTGTAGTCCCGGACCGATCCATTGTAGTAACGGCGAGCGAACTGCAGGTAGTTTTCAGTCTCGGCCAACTCGCCTTGCAGGCTCAGAAAGTTTTCGTTGGCCTTCAGGTCCGGATAACTTTCTGCCAACGCGATCAGTTTCTGCACGCCGGTGCTGAGCTGCTCTTCAATCTCGCCGCGTTTTTCGACGTCCGTCGTGCTCCTGGCCTCCGCTCGCAGCTCGGTAATCGCCGCCAGCGTGGCACGTTCATAGTCTGCGTATTGTTCGACGGCTTTGACGAGATTCGGAATCAGGTCATGGCGCCGCTGCAACTGCACATCGATATCACTCCAGGCCGTATCGACGCGGTTACGACCGCGAATGAGCCGGTTGTAGAGAATGACGCCGGTAACGACCAGCGCGGCGGCAAAGATGAGGATGACCTTCATAGGGCAATCGTATCATCTGTTGGAGCGCTCCCTGGAGCGCGATCGCGCCTCAAGAGGCGCTCCTGCGACTAGTACCAGAAGGAGAAGAACAGCTGGAACACATCTGCCTCGAGAACGTACAGGGGCTCGTTCGGGAAGCCGGCACTCGTGCTCAGGTCCTTGAACTCATGATAATCGACGGACAGGAAGTCGATAGAGGCGTTGACTGAGGCCTTTTTGATAAAGCGCCAGCCCTCAGCGCCGCCGATGAACTCATAGCTTGCGGCCAGCTTGAACGTACTGCTGGTCAGTGGGCTGAGCTCTTTGTCGCGGCCACGAAAGTTAGTGGCTTCTGAGCGCGAAAATATGTCACTGAAAAAGTCTGCGCCCGTCTGATCGTGGTACCGATACTTGGCAGTGAACGTCCAGGGGCCCATAGGGTGTATGTAAGACAATGACGCTGTATTGCCGTCGATGCCCCAGGTATCGGTGAAGAAGCGATACTCACCTTCAATCGCTGCCCGGTACGGCAGGTAATACTTGGCGCGCAGGCCGATCGCATTACTTGTTCGTGTATTCGGATAAAGTTCGGGCTCGTAGCTGTACCCAAGCGCGCTACCGGCGTCGGCGTAACGAACCGAACGGTACGGGTTGTTGAGGAACCCTTCGTCCGTGATGGTCTCGAAATTCAGTGCGGCGATCAGGTTGCGCGTCAGAATCTGCGTCAGACCAACGCCATAATGCTGGCGATCATTCTCGCGCTTGAACGTCGGATCACTCGAGTTGCCGACGATGTCGTCGCCCAAAGCGTAAGTCAGAGTGAGCGTGGTCAGGTCGCCGAACATGTCCTGGCTAACAGCAAAACTGTAGGTAGTCGCGTCGAAGTCCGACTCGACACTGCTCGTGTAGTTGACGCTCATGGTCGTGTTACCGCGCAGGTAGTCCATACCGAGCGACCATTGCTTGCGCTCTTCCTTGTACGGGCTTGCGGTAGTGATGACATCGATCGACGCGGAGCTGACCATATCGATGTAATAGTTGGCAACAATCGACGTACTCTTGCCAACCTGTTTGCGAACCAGCACGGACGGCCCATCAATTTCGACACCACCACCGTCATACAGGTGATACAAGATGTCCGCTCGATCCTCCGGCAATACGCCGGCCTGGGCGCCGCTTGTGGCAAGCAGTGCCAGGAGAGAAACAACGATACTGCGCCGTACATTCACGAATCGATACCTCAGTTACAGCCGCAGCCGCCGCCGGCTCCGCCTTCACCGCCGCGGGCACCTTCACGGGCCTCGTAAACGTGCTGAATATACGAGCTTGATACCGGATGCATATCCAGCGCCATGATCGGATCGGCCAGGCGATCGCGCTCATAGGGCTTCACCCAGGGCTCAATGTTGCTGCAAGCGGAAAGGCTCGCCAGCAGTATCAGCGGCAACAGAATTCGCCCAATAACTTTGCTATTCATGTGCATGCCTCAGAAGAACACCGTCACGCCAAGGTGGCCTTCAAGATTGTGCGTGGTCTTTTCCTCGCCCAGAATATCGATATCGAATAGGTGATCGCGAAAATCGACATGCAAAGCGACCGAGTCGTTAAGCAGGAATCGATAGCCGCCGCCGAAATTGACAGTGAAACGGTCGTCGCCGGCAAAACTGGTCGAACCCAGGCCGGCGATCAAGTAGAAACTGGTGTTGTAGGCACGACCCTCACCGATAAATCCTTCGCCCGGTAAAAGGTTGTAACCAACATTCAGGTTGTAATACGTGAACGTGCGTTCGTCATCAGCAATAATCGGCGCACCACCGGACAACACCTCAAAACTCGTCAGGCCCGCCTCAGTCTGACCAACGGTAGCTTCGACGAAGAAACCCTCAGTCACATGGTAGGCAAAGCGAGCGCCATAGACGACATCGCTGCCGAAGTCCTCAATGCTCATGATGCCGATGAACGCACCAACCTCAAAATCTTCGCGGTCGATTTCCGGCTCTTTGATCTCGCGGCGCTCTACCTCAGGATCGATGACCTGCCCGGGCGGTTCAGACGACGGTGGCGGTGCCTCTTTCGGGTCGATGCCAAAAAGGTTCTTCGTGGCCGCGCAGCCAGAAAGACCGATCAGGGCGATGATCAGAAAAAGAACGCGAATCCGACTTTCCATTCCTCTACTTCCTCGTTGTCGTCGCGGCTCGTAAACACCACGTAACTCTTGTATTCGGCACGCAGCAAAAAGCGCCGCGTCGCGTATATCCGTACGCCTGCCCCGACATGGCCGACTTCATCCGTTCGATCGTCACCCTGAATAATGGTCGATTTCGGCGAAGTGTGAATAACGCCGGCGCCCAGGGTAAAAAACGGCGAAAACCGCCAATCTGGCCAGGTTTCATGAACGACGTTAACACTGCCCATCCAGCCGTTCGAAAAATTTCCCAAAATCTGTGAACCCCATACCTCTATGGAGACATGCGGGTTGAGCGAATACCCACCATAAAGCGAAATGATGTTGGCGCCGCCGAAGTCGCCGGCCAGAATACCGGCCTCCCACTTGGCGTTGGTGAAGTCCTCGAGAGTAGCGCGGGCGAAGTCGACCTCCGAACCATCCTGATTAAGGGTCAATTCCATCTGTGCCTGATCGACCCAGCCCTCGATGCCCTTGTCGGTAATGACCTGGTACCAGTCGGTGCGCTGCATCACGATCTGTACGGATTCGCCGCGATCGACAACATGGAATATGGGATAGCCACGACCCGGCCCCGTATGCATCTCTAGAAACGGGTCCGCAACCGCCACAGTTCGATATTCCTTGTCGGCGGCCTCTGCGTGTCTGGGTGTGAGTGCCAGTAGCGCGAGGGCGACGAGGCAGACACAGAA
>Ga0255048_10002719_pt1 | contig 11091 bp, 5 predicted proteins | sample JV7_2_2_MG_FD_183619 | JGI IMG/M metagenome (GOLD analysis project Ga0255048, IMG submission 183619) | Seawater microbial communities from Jervis Inlet, British Columbia, Canada - JV7_2_2 | ecosystem: Environmental > Aquatic > Marine > Inlet | place: Canada: British Columbia | collected 2016-10-06
TATAATCGAATTGGTGATAGCTAGTTCCATCTACAACGACTGGTATATCATATAATCCACCATCGGGATTAGTTCTTACAAAATAATCTTTAGCTTCTTCTTTAGGATTTTGCATATCACCAGCAACATATATAGTGCTGTATTTAAATAGTTCTTTATAAACGTTTTTAAAGAATCTACCTTTTTCTTGGGCAGTTACATTAAATGTAATAAGTAAACAAATGGCTAGTAAGATTTTTTTCATTTTTATATTTTATTATTTAGTTCCACGTTTGAGTTTCTACAGTTTTTCCATCTACTGATTTTGTTAAAGTTCCCGGCCCAGGTTTTTCTTTCGCTATCCATTCAATAGTATCCCAATCCTTATTTTTCATAGCTTCATCCATTATAGGTTTAGTTAATTTTTCTCTTACCGCTATACTGTCAGAAAACCTTTTATTAACCGGTTTGTTATTCCAATTATAAATAGTATCATTTTTTATTTCTCTATCACCATTATTTAAAGGTGACTTTGCCAAGAAAGGACTTGAAAATTTTGTCATTATTTGTATTTTTTAAACATTAATTTATACATTAATTTATTCCATGCTTCTTGTATTTTATCAATACATTCTATTATTAGTTTTTTCATAATTTTATTTTTTAGTTTTAGCATAATATACTACTGTCCCAGCAGGACTTTGCATTTCTATAATATCTTTAGGATCATAATCTTTTAAAACTCTGGCCATAACTTTTTTATAACCCATCCCTTTTATTTTTCTAATATCGCTTTTGTAATCTGCTTTTATTTTTGCTTTTTCTTTTTCTTCTTTTTTAATGGTACTTTGCAGTCCCCAATAAGGAAGACCCAAACTCCACGTATCCCAACCTAATATTAAAGCAACTCTTTGCCAAGTTCTAGTTTCTTCATCCATTGCCGCTCTTAAGTTCATTGTCTTACGTAATACCCTATCTATAGGAATATTAGTAGTAGCTGATACCATTTGGGCTATAGCTAAATATGCTGGGTTATCTAAACTCCATCCCCGCTTTTTAATTTCCTCCATATTCCAACTAAATGTTTTAAGACCAGTTTTTATTTTACGTACTTTAGAATCTAATACTGGAGAGAAATCAAACAATGACCATACAGCTTCTTCATATTTAGGGCTTTTCTTAGTATGTTGCCCTCCAATCTTCATTAATACATTTTTAACCGTGGAAATTGCAGCACCACCAAATCCTAATCCAAATAATAATGAATCCATCATACCATTAGCAATATTGGCCGCTCTTTTCTTTTCTTCTTCGTCTCCTTCATCATCAAAGGCTAAAGCAAATAATGTTTGTTGTAAACTATGGAATATAATATTTTGTATAGTTGTATAATAAATAACTTGAGATAAATTACCTAAATCACTTTCTCTTTGTGTTTGTCCAGGATTCTTTCTTCTATTATATAAATTCCTAATAGATTTTTTAACTTTTCTGTTATATTGCATTGTAACATTTTGGAATGACAATATGACACGTCCAGCTAAACTAGCCTGTTGTTGTGATATTTTACTAGGGTTACTAGACTGCTGACTTTCCTCTGATATAGCATAGAAATCATCAAATGCTTTAGCCTCCGCCTCTGCTTTAGTATAAGTTTTACCTGTATCTGGGTTTTGTCTTTTTAATAATGCGTCTCTTCTATTCATATAAAAAGTTGCACCACCAGTTGCGATAGCTAAACTATCCATGATTCTAGTTATAATAAACCCTTTATCCAGCATATAAGCTATTGCGCCTTTCATACCACTTTTCTTAGCGGCATCTGCTAACTCAGCTTCATTAACATTAATCTTTAATCCATCACGTCTATTAACTAAATAATCAGAATTCATTAACTTCATTACTGTAGGCCAATATTCTTTACTAGCAAAAGCTTTACTAGCTGCATATATATTATTATCACCCCAGTTTATAAAGTTTATATTAGAAATAGTTTGCAGTAAACCAGATCTCATATTCAAGAACATAATAGCACCAACAGATCCATTTAGCCAATCTAATAATTCATTAACTATTCTTGAACCACCACCTTGATATACTGGTCTATTACTACCAACTTTCATTCTACGTAAACTATCTTTTAACGCATCCGTCCATTTAGCTCCATAAATAGCTTCTAGTTTATTCATATTCTTTTCTGAGAATATAATAGCAGCGTTTTCATTGAACTCAGTCATTAATTTGTTTCTAAAGCCTTTATCTAATCCTTGTAATATATCTGTAGAAATATCCCCACCTGTCCAATTGTTTCCGGGAGGAGGGTAAGTACTTTCTTTTTGTATGAGTATTACATTATCAGCAAAAGACATAAGTTCCATATCTGTCTCTACGGCTTTTACTAAAGCATTTTGATCACGCTGAGACAAACCAGGAATTTCCATACCTTGTTTATTCCATATATAAACTCTCATAGCATTGGATTTAGTATAAGGGCCAATACCTATTTGTTGCATTAAGGGGTTTTTACCCATTTTAGTTTTTAAACTAGGGAAGGCTTTTTTAAGTGCCGCAAAATCATTTGCTACAGTTACCTTGGCAGATAATATAGCTTGTTCAGCTTTATTAAATGGTTGCATTAAATTATCCGAAATAAATTGTGCATGCCTATTGCCTTGTTTGCCTTTACCTATAATATCATACATCAACCCCATAAAGTCTTCTGCTGAAGGGGTAATAGTTAATTGCTTGCCTATCCATTTAAAGAATCCTTTATCTTTAGCTTTGCCTTCTAATCGAGCTCTAGCTGGGGAATATTCTTTATAAGCTTCTTTGCCAGTAACTTCTTCTATTTGTGTATTAAATTCTTTATCTAAATTTATAGTTTTATCAGTAATAGCTTGTTGCACTTTAGATTTAACATCCACTTGATCTAAAATTTGTTTTACAGCTGTTACATTTTGTATTGCATCATCTGCAAAATAAAAATCATTATATCCTTTTTCTGTTTTAGATAATACCCAATCTGCTTTAGCTTGTGGTGTACCATTTTCTAATCCTGTTATATTTTCTATAGGTATATTTAATCCTATACCGTCTAAAAATGTTTTAATACCCTGAGCAGATGTTTGGGGTCTAGCGGTTAATATAAATATATCTCTTCCACCAAATTTACCTTGACGTTTTAGCGCAAGATTAGCTAATGGCCCTTTCTTAGCATTTTTAACATTTTCAAATTGACTAAAATCAAAAGATGCACCAGCATTTTCTAACTCCTGGGCTCGTTCTGCAAATTCTGCCGGGGTTAATTCCATTCTCGTTTCAGTCATTTTGCCTGGTCCGTAATATGGAGCATAGACAATAACCTTTTCTTTTGTTTTAGCTAATGTATCATCAAAATCAAATACACTAATGCCTTTTTTCTTTTTATTTACTTTTTCTGCTTCTGTTTTAGTATTTAAAGAATTTGTTAAAGTTTGCTTTATATTAGTAATCGTTTGATTTACTTTACCAATTATATTTCCTGCGAAATTTTCAATACTTTTTTGGGCTATTTTAGATTCTTTATTTATAGTTTGTTCTCCAATATTTTTTAATTCTATACCTGAAGCATTTATACCAAATTCTTTAGCTAAAGTATTTCCATTCATCATTATAATTGATTCAGGATTTATTCCGCCTGTTTTATTAACCATTTCTTTATTAAAATACCTATCAAACCATCTGTCAAATACAGTCCAATATTGAGGCATTTTATTTTTTAAATTAGTATCATTTAATTTTTTATTATCTTGTAACCCTAAAGCAACAACAGTATAATTTTTAACTATATCTTTAAATTCTGAATTAAAATTTCTATTTGGATTTAAGGCACTTTCTAATAAATACATATAAGAATTAACATTAGGCATTGCATGCTCCATTTCATATATTCTACCTTCTCCAATAATACCTTTTTGATATGCTGTAAATTTAGCGCCTATTCTTTGTGGGTGATTACCTAAATTACCACTAAGTTTTAAATAACTAGCAATTGCAACCGCATTGTTTTTATCTTTTTTAATTAAATTATTAAATCTTTCCCACATTTGTTCAAATATAGCACTATTAATTTTATTTTGTTGGTCAATAGTTCCATTTAAAATATTTGCTCTAATTTCTTGTTCTGTTTTCCCAATGACATCTTTAAACTCTTTAAAAGTATAATTACCATTTTTATTTTTAGGTACATTGTCAAATTTCTTGCCCCAAACCGTTTGCTCATTTAATGCTTTAATTATTTGCTCATTAAAATAAGGGGTTTGTTTAGCATAATTTATAAATTTACTCTTTGGTTTAAAAAATGCTTCAGGAAAAGAAGGAAATATATTTTCTTTTAAATCTTTTATAAATAAATCAACTTCTTTTTTAGCTAATTCTGGTTTAGTTGTTTCTAAAGCATAGGCTTTTCTTAATTTCGAATACTTTAATATATCATTTACATTTCCATGAGTTATCATTTCCCATCTTAAAATATCATCATAAGTTTTTTGGGTAGCTTTATTAATATTTTTTGTATTAATAAAATTATTATAAAAGATATTAGAATACGCAAGAGCTGTATTTATATTTTTTACTAGAGATTTTATTTTATTTAATGCTTTTTGTATAGCAGTTTTTATGGATTGCCCTGCTTGTAATCCTTTTTTCAAAACCTTTAATGCTGCTTTTAATATTGTAGCCGCTGCAGCTGGACTAATTCCTGAAGGGAAAATATTTTTATCAACTTTATTTAAAGAATCGATACTTTTATCTATTTCCTTAATAAGTGTTGCAATTATATCTAAAGATCTTTTTTCTTTAGTTCTTTTATCATACAGCTTTTCTACTTCATTCATAAATTCTTCAGCAGTAAATTTAGAACCATCTTCTTTTAATTTAAAAGATAAATCATTCATAAACTCTTTGTCTGTTTTTACTTCTTGAAGCTGTTCAATAGTTAATCCTTTTGCTAATAAATCTATAAAACTTCTATATCCACTTTGATCTTTTGTATAAAAATCTATTAATGCTTGTTTGTTTAATCCAGAAAGTTCGTAAATACCCGTACCTGCTCCTAAAGTTTCTCTACCTATTTTTTCTATATTAAATCCTTTAACATTTTGGAATCTCTTTTTCATAGCAGCTATAGGAATAGTTTCTATATAACCGTCATTTATAATATCATTTACAAAATCTATATATTGCTGGCTATTCATTTTACCTACCGCCGCCGCAAGTGATTTCTTAGTTTTTTTATTCCTTGCTTTTAAATCTCTTTCAACCGATAAAGGATTAAGTTTGGTAATAGCTTTTTTGCCTTTTCCCCCGATTTCTTTTATTTTGCCTACATCACTGGCTATAAATTCTTTTACACTTTCTTTAATATTTCCTAAAATTTCAGGCCTAACATTAGCAGTTTGTTTTTCTATAGCTGCAACATCAGTAGGGTATTTGCTCTTTTCAAATTCTTTACCTTTAACTTTTTCAGTCTCTGGTGCAGCAATATTTTCTAATTCTTGTGCTGTAGCCTCTTTTGTTTTAGAAGCTTCTTTGGCACCAATTAAAGATTCTAATATTGTAGGTAATCTTTTATTTAAAGCAACTCCTGCATAAGTAGTAAAATTAGCACCTTTATCTTGAGTAAAAGCATTTATAATACTAGGAATTTCTGCATTTATTTCATTTAAAACTTCTTGTGGAGCTATAGGTTTACCAGTATTTTTATTTATATATCCTTTAAAATTAGCATCAAAATTTATACCACCTTTATCACTTAAGAAAAATCCTGCATTATCTTCTATAATATCTTTAATAGCATTATTTCTAGTAGTTTCATCTGTACTTTCTTTATACAGATCTATACTTATTTGATTTAAATCAGCTTGTTCTTCTGCAGATATTTCTTCTTTTTTAGTACGTCTTGTAGGAACTACTCCCATTCCTACTGTTTCTTCGTGTTCAATTTTAGCAGTATTTATTAATTCATTTAATCTTATACCTATTTCTTCTATTCTCTTTTTTTCTGGCTGCGTTAAATCTTTATCATCTACTTTTTTAATAATATCATCTAGTCTGTTTTTTTCAATTACTAAACTTACAGCCTCAGTATTATTTCCCAATCCTAAATGATCTAAAGTATTAACTGCTCCTTCGGTATCTCTAAAGTTTTCTTGAATTTGTTCACCTTCAGTTGTAGTAATGGAGCCAATTCTTTCGGCTTCATTTACATTGGTAATTAGTTTTTGTTTTGCTCCAGGTATTCGAGTTAAAGCGATTTGGGTTTCATTTACCGCCGGAATAGGAATACTTGTAGGGGTGGCTTGATCTGTTACAGGGGTAATTTCAGAAGGAGAAAAAGCATCTTCTATAGAATTTATTTGATTATCAGGCTTATTGGCATTATTAATTTTAAGTATATCATTAATTCTTTTTTTATTAACCGCCTGTCTTAATAAACCACCACCTGCACCTAGAGTACCCATTCCACCTCCAGTCCATCCGCCAATAATAAATGTATCAATAAATTCAGAAGTTTTATTTAAAAATGCTTCTTTATTGCCAAGTAACTTATATTCAGATGCAAGATTTAAAGTTAATGTGCCAACTTCAGATAACCCTTCTGCTCCAAAAGCCTTAGCAATACTTAACCCCCATTGTTTTAGACTTTTTTCTACTACTTCTTTTCCAGCTCCAGTTAGGTTTTTAAACATTTTTAATCCAATTCCGCGAGTTACCAATTCTAATAATCCTTCAGAAAATCCAACCGCAGCACCATGGGCCATTAGCCATTTATTTATATCACCCCGATCTACAATTTCTAATAATTTTTCTTTTTTAATATGATAATCTGGGTCTGTAATACTAAGCATATCTATAGCTTTGTAAGCCTCCCATGCTTCTTCTTGTTTATCTCCACTTGCCCCAGCCCCTTCTTGTAATACTATAGCAGCAATTCCCGGGAGAGTCATCGCTTCTGCAAGAAAAGGTAATTGTTCTAAAGAAGTTACGCTTGTTCTTACACTGGCATTCCAAAAAGCCTCAAAGTCTTTATTTTTCCAAGCAGTTGCAAAATCTTCTCCAACACCAGTTTCAAATTCATAGATTTCTTCATTTAATCTATCAACATGAGTTAACGCCTCATCTCTTATTCCTAATAAATATTGAGAAAATTGGCCCCAAGTAGGACTTGTACCATATAAATTTACAAATACTTCTCTTTGGTCTGGGCGTAAACTATTTAAAATTTCTAATTCTTCATTTGTCATAAGAGCCGTTGCCCTCATTTCATTTATCCATGTTGGAACGCGAGATAAATTACCTAAAATAGTATGGGTAGTTCGTTCAACACCTTTTTTTACCATAGTTAAAGCCGCTGTTCCTTGAGTTTCCCCAACTAATTCTTCTTCTTTTTCTTCTTCTATAATAGGTTCTAAAGATTTTTGAAGTTCTAGTTTAGTTTTTTCTAAAACTGTAGATCTAGGATCCATTAAGGAAATTTTACTTTGAGCCCTTTCAATATCAGCTATATCTTGGGCTATATTTTTTGAAGTATTATAATAACCACCACTACTTTTTCTTAAATCAAGTGTAAGACTATTTTCATCTTTACGCTCAGGAAGTAATTCGTCTAATATTTCTGTAACTTCATTAGGCATTTCAACAGGAGTAATTGCTTCTGGTTCTATTAAAACCTCTTCTTCTTGTATATCTTCACTAATTTCATTCCAAATATCTTCTTCATCAGCTATTGTTTCTTCAACCACTTCTTCTTCTTCTTCTTCTTCAACTACGGCAATACATCTTTGTGTATCCTCATCCCATTCTTGTCCTTGTGGACAATCTTTAAGATCAAGAACTCCACCACCCCCAAGCATATCTCTTCCAGGACTATCAGAGGATCTATTAAATAAATCTTCTAACGGATTTTCATCAAGTTCATTAACTTGAGTTTCATCTACTTGCGTTTGTGGCATAATATTATATTAAGAATATTTTTTAACTAATTCTTTTAATTTAGGAGTCATTTTTTTAGGTAAATTTTTAAGTTCTTCAGGTAGTTTTTGATAAAATACTGGCATTCCAGCCTGCCATTCTTGTACCCCTAACATAACTTTATAAAATTCAGGAATAGGCATATTATTATCATTAAGAAATTTTATCATTTCTTTACCTTGTTCTGTTTCGTCATTTAGAGTTTCTTTAACTATAGAAGGTTCATTACCTACTCCGGGTTGAGGTAATTTTTTATTTAAATTATTTTCTAATTCACGTTGCATAAACCATGCTTTCTGCGCATTTATTAACCCTACTTTTTGGTCACTAGTCTTATTTAATTTATTAAATTTTTCTCTTAATCCCATATAGCCTGTTTTTTCTTCAGGACTTAAGCTTTGATATAATGCTTCTTCTTCAGGTGTAACATTTTCAAAAAATCCTTTAGGTAAATCTATACCTAATCTATTATTAGCATATCCATATAAAATTCCAGGATTTCCACCACCATTAGCAAACATCCCAATTACATGCGCATTTACTTCAGATTTATATGCGGGATTATTATTAATAGCTTCTGTATTAATAAATTTTATTAAACTTCTACCCATTTTATTTCCTTTTACTGTATACATAGGCATTTTTAATGCTGTATCTTCTTCAGGAATTTCATCATCACTAGTTATAGGTGAACCACCTAAAAAATATTGAGGCTGTAATGTTCCTTTTCTAGTTAATCCTGCTGCTTCAAAAGCATCACCTACTTTAAAACCCTCTGGAACTTCACTAATAAATTGATTTAATATATTACCATTTTCTATTGAATCCGAACCTACTTCGCCAGATATTTTATACCAATGTTTTCCATTTTCATCCTGTTCTAAATTTCTACCTGCTAAAAAATCGTCTATAACATAGGGTTTATAATGAAGAAAATCTTTAAAAGTTTTGCCTAATGGATCTATATAAACATCTTGTGTTAAAACTGTTTTTTCACCTGTTTTAGTAGATTGAAAATAAAAGTCTTTTTTAACTTTTACATCGTCATAATAATCAAAACCATTTGCCCATCCTGAACCTTGAATTAAATTAGTATCTCTCTCTCTTTCATTATAACCATTTATATTATAATTATCCCAATTACTAATAAAATCAGGTAAATTATTAGGGTGTAATTCTTCAGTAGCAACATTTAAATAACCACCAAGATCTCCTATTTGTTTTAAACGTTTAAAATAATCATTTGTATATCTATTTAAAGCTTTAATTTCAGGATTACTTAAATTAGGAAGTTGACTACTTAGTCTTGTTTGTGCATCAATAACTCCACCTACTCGTTCTGCTTCACTTATAAAAGCATCTTTAACTTTAACACTTAATTTTTCATCTTCATTTTCATTAGCTGAAAAAGGTGAAAATTGTGCATTTCTATAATTAATACTAGAACGGGTAATAAAATCTAAATCATTAGATTGTCTTATTTGAGAAATATCTACTAATCTATTAAGAGTATTATTATGGGCTTCTATTAAACTTTTTTGTTTCATTATTATATTCTTTTAAATTCAACATCTAATTTAGAATAATCAACTTCATCATAACCGTTTGGATGTTTTATAACAGCTTCTTGTGGTATTTCATCTGACATTACTCCTTGAAATTTTCCTTTTCCAAATATTTTATCTATAAATTCAAAGGCATATATATTAAATCCGCTAGGTGATTTACCTATTAATTTTATATTTTTCTTTAATTTACGATCAGATAAAACCATTCCTGGAGTCCAAGACCCTGTACCTCCAATACCACCTTGCCCTATAGCTCCGCCTGATCCTGCTAAAGTACCACCTCCAGTTAAACCTGTCCCGACACCGCTTGCACCTCCACCTGCTCCGCCTATACCACCGCTAAGGGCTCCGCCTACTATACTGCCTATACCAGTAGCTACACTGCCCCAAGCTTGAGAACTTGCTATATTTGCTTGATTTTGTTGTTGAGCAAAGTTTTGATACATAGAATTATACATATTGATATCATTATTAGTTCTAGCTTCTTGTGCTTGAAATTGAAATATTTCTCCTTGAGCCGCCGCGTCTTCTGCTCTTGTACCTTGGGCTATAGCAACATCTTGATAACGTGTAGTTGCAGCCACCCTAGCACCAATAGCATGTTGTTCGCCTCGAGCTTTTAATTCTGCATTTCTTGCTTCTTGTTCTTCAATACTCGCAGCAACACCTTTTTTAGATTTAAGTGCAGCCATTGCTAAAGCAGTGGCCCCACCAGCACTGGCCCCAGTCATTTCTAAAGTATCTAAAGTATTAGCTAAGGCAATATCAGCTTCTTCAGCTTGCATTTCAGCCGCAGCTGTTGATACTTGTAAATTATTAAATGGATTAGTTATTTGACTTGATAAGTCACTAGCCAATCCAGACAAGTCAGTTATACCTGCATAAGGATTTATAATATCCTGCCTATTTTGTCTTGCCGCTTCCATTTTAAACTTAGCGTCATTTTTAGCATCTCTGGCTTTACTTGCCGCTTTTCGAGCTTTCCCGTCTGCTATTGCTCCTGCTCCAATTACTGCTGCCGCACCAACTGCTGCTGTTACTACTGCCATATTATTATATATTTTTAATTATTTCATGGGATGGCTTACTATCTATATGCCATCCTAATTTTTTATGTGTTTCAATTAAATGCTTATTTCTCCCAATAGAAAACATATGGACTTGTCCCTGCTTTTTACAAATTTCTTCTGCCATGTTAATTAACAATTCTATTGCTTCTTGTCTATCTGTATTTCTATATTCTGGATTAGATATTATCCATTCTAATAAAACTGCTTGAGAATTAGTAAAATAAAGAAACCCAGCTACTACAGGTTGTTCATCTTTTTCTACTATTAATCCACCAGTACCATTTTCTGGTAGAAAGGTTTTCGGTGGGGCCACCCATTCAGGCCAACTATCCCACCATTTAACTAGAGTGCTCCAATCTGAAACCTCTAATTTTCTAATATTAAATTTCATATAATTTATCTATTCATATAATTGCTTCCTACAGAGAATAATTGTTTTGGTCCATTTGGATCTGTTGTTCCAT
>Ga0255048_10002720_pt1 | contig 11089 bp, 4 predicted proteins | sample JV7_2_2_MG_FD_183619 | JGI IMG/M metagenome (GOLD analysis project Ga0255048, IMG submission 183619) | Seawater microbial communities from Jervis Inlet, British Columbia, Canada - JV7_2_2 | ecosystem: Environmental > Aquatic > Marine > Inlet | place: Canada: British Columbia | collected 2016-10-06
AAGTGGTGGCGCACTTGATTTAAGCGGTTACCAAACCCGAGGGGTAGTAAAATACCGGTACAGCAATACCGGAATTCTAATTAATCTAGAACCCACGGTGGTGGCCGGAACTGATGGAGATGCATGGATAAGTGGTTTAATCGACATTTATTTAACCGGTACCCAAACAGAAAATCTCCCTATCGGTCAATTTGTATACGATATCGAAAGATACGCTACCGGAGCCGGTGGTGTTCCCGTAACTAATGGGGCCGTTCTTAAGCTTTTAAAAGGTGATTTTAATGTCTATCCCGAAGTAACTCAACCTATTAATTCATAACGATGGCTATTGAAGTAGATGTTGTAATTAGCGGTACGACGGCTACGGCTGTTTATGATAAAGCTACTACCGCTATTATTACCACCAACTTGCTAGAGGATAAGTTGGCTACAAAAGGAGGTATCATCACGGGGCCAATAACACCTTCCGAAACTGATGCTATAGATTTAGGATCCGCTACTAAACGATTTAATTCAATTTATGTAAAAGACGCCCATCTTGCGGGGAGTTCTTTGCATTTGGGGGACGCTGCAACAATATCGGCTGGAGCAGGGGGAGGATTTAGTTTTGATACTGACGCAGAGACTGTCTTCGGGGATATTAAGGTCAGACATCTAACAGTAACAGGAGTTCAATCTGTTATAGAATCTACCAATCTTGTAATCAAAGACAATATTATAGTAGTTAATAGCGGCGAAGCAGGAGCGGGAATAACTTTAACTTCGGGGGGGTTAGTAATAGATCGGGGAACTTTAGAAAACGCCACCATTCTTTTCAATGATACTACTGACAAGTTCGAATTTAATTTTCCTATATCTGTTGATGGAAGTGAATTAGCTCTGGTGCCCAATTTAATAGCAACGGGCCAAACCCTCCAAGGACAAATAACATCAAATGACGGAGATATAGTTACTCTTACTACAAATCTGGAATCAACAGGTTCTACAGTGGCGGCGAATCTAATTACCTCCGGTCAAACTTTAACAACTAATCTTGCATCCACGGGAACTACCGTGGCTGCTAACTTGGTTACTTCTGGTCAAACTTTGACTACTAATCTTGCTTCTACGGGGGCTACTGTAGCTGCGAATTTAGTTACCTCAGGGCAATACCTTACTTCCGAGGTGGGCACTTTGAGCGGGTTGTCTGTTTTTCATTCGATGACTGGTAATTTTGCCACTCATTTCATCAATCTGGATGACATTTATCTCGCGGGAAATCAAGGAAAATACTTAAAGGTTAATAGTGCTGGTGATGGTCTTTCTTACGATCTCCCTCCTGTTACGGGGGTGGGAGGAGAAGGCGGAGGAGCTACTCATTTTACTGGATTGGTTGATACCCCTAATGGTTATTCGGGAATAGGAGCGCTTCCTGAAGATGGTGGGTTGGTTGTTTTTAATTCCACTAGTGAGCAGATTGCTTACGCAAGCTCCGGCGCTTTCGCTTCTGACGCAGATCTTATATCCAGTGGTAACACGTTGGATTCAAAGAGGGATGTATTAAGTGGTAATCTTATATCCAGCGGAAACGCTTTGGATGCTGCGCGCGATACTCTAAGTGGGAATCTAATATCGACAGGAAACAATCTTGAAAATCAAATAATAAGTAATGATGGAGATATAGTAACTCTTACTTCGAATCTTGTCTCCACAGGCAACACTCTAGATTCGCAGAGAGATACTTTAAGTGGAAATTTAATATCGACAGGAAACAATCTCGAAGCTCAGATTATAAGTAATGATGGGGATATTTCTACGCTGCAAACCGCAACAGGAACCCTGCAGGATCAGAAGTTTGAGAAGACAGGGGGCACTCTTTCTGGGAGCGTGACTCCTAACGCCAGCGGTACTCTTAATTTGGGCACGAGAAGCCTTCCTTTCCAAAGCGGTTACTTCGACGAACTATGGGTTGGGGGCAACACGTTACAAATAGGGGATGAGGCATCCATATCTGCAGATGCTAGTGGGTTTTCTTTCGCCACCACAGGAACTACCACCTTTGGTGACGTCTCTATTACGGGAGATCTTGGTGTTAGTGGTAACTTCACATTAGGAGACACAACAACTGACAAGATAACCACTCGAGGGGATCTGTATGTAGAAGACGATGCTTTCTTTGGGGATGCCGTCAAGGTCACAGGAATCTTAACGGTAGACGGTACGGCTTCGGCTGCAACCCCGACACTAGACACTCATCTAACAACCAAGCTTTATGTTGATACTACTGGAGATGCAATAACGACAAATCTTGCTTCGACTGGGGCCAACCTTCAGGCTCAAGTTACAACTGACATAGCAAATCTCGTCTCTACGGGAGCTATTGTTGATGGTGTTAGCGGCAATTTAATTAGTAGCGGCCAAACCTTACAGACACAGATTACTAGCAATGATTCAGACATTACCTCTTTAACTAGTAATCTGGTAACCACAGGTCAGACTCTTACAACCACCACGGACACTATAAGCAGCAACTTAATTACAAGTGGGCAAACTTTACAAACGCAGATTACCAGTAACGATTCCAATATCTCTAGCCTTACGACTAATTTAGTTTCAACGGGATCCACCTTGGCGGCTGATATAGTTACCGTATCCGGTTTAACTTTTGGGAACGATAGTGATATCGCGACGATCACTGCCAACTTGGTTTCGACAGGTCAAACTTTAACCACGGAAATAAATACAGTTTCTGGATTGATCACGAGTAATGATGGAGACATCACGGCGCTTCAAGTAGCCACGGGGACTCTTAAGGTTTCTGTGGATTCAAACACTGCTAATATCACAAGTAATGACTCAGATATAGCAACTCTAACGAGTAACCTGATTTCGACAGGAACGATTGTCGATGACGTAAGCGGTAATCTAATAGCAAGCGGCCAAACCTTAACTAATTTAGTATCCGCCCAAGATGTTTCTGTTATATCTGGTAACTTGATTACCACAGGACAAACTCTGCAAACCCAAATCACAAGCAACGATAGTGACATATCTAGCCTTACTTCGAATTTGGTTACTACGGGACAGACACTCCAGACTCAAATTACATCCAACGATTCGGATATAGTTGCCTTAACGAGTAACCTAATTACTACTGGTCAAACATTGACAACAGATGTAGCTACTGTTTCAGGTTTAATTACCAGCAACGATACTGAACTTAGTGATTTAAGGACAGCTACAGGAAGTTTACTAAATCAGGTAACTTCGAATGATGGAGACATTTCTGCCCTTACTGCCAATTTGATTTCGACAGGATCGATTGTAGACGACGTAAGCGGCAACCTGATTACCACCGGTCAAACTCTCCAGACTCAAATTACATCAAATGATGGAGATATAACATCGCTCACGAGCAACTTGGTGACTACGGGACAGACTTTACAAACTCAGATCACTAGTAACGATAGTGATGTCTCAACTTTAACGACGAATTTAATTAGCACTGGCCAAAGCGTAACGAGTGAGATAGCGATTGTTTCGGGGCTCACCACTTCGAATGATACTGACATTGCCAATCTTACAACTAATCTGGTAACAACCGGTCAGACATTACAGACACAGGTAACAAGCAACGATTCAGACATCTCGACTTTAACAAGCAACCTTGCAACAACCGATAGCAATTTAATAACAACGGGGCAAACTTTACAAACTCAAATTACCAGTAATGATTCTGATATATCCACATTGGATTCAACTACGGTCAAGCTCACCTCGAATCAAACTATTGCCGGTAATAAAATTTTCAGCGATACCGTTACTATAACCGACTTAAATGTAACAGGTACGCAGACTACCATAAGCGCAACCAACCTTGCGATCAAAGATAATTTAATTGAAATTAACAGCGGCGAAGCTGGAGCAGGGATAACTTTAATTTCTGGTGGTATTACAATTAATCGCGGTAGCGCCGATAACGCAAATATTTTATTCGACGATTCAACCGACCAGTTTGAACTAAACTTCCCTATAGCCACGGAAGGGAATCTGGTTGCAACTGCGCCGAACCTAATCTCTACGGGCCAAACATTACAAACACAAATTACTAGCAATGATGGGGACATATCAACTTTAACCAGTAATATAGCAACAACCGGTCAAACACTCCAGACGCAGATAACATCTAACGATTCTGATATTTCAACCCTAACAAGTAATCTGTCAACGACCGATAGTAATCTTATAACGACCGGTCAAACTTTACAAACTCAGATCACCAGTAACGATTCTGACATCTCGACATTGACGACTAATTTAATTTCGACGGGGACAGTCGCAGATGATATTAGTGGCAATTTAATTACGACAGGTCAGACGTTACAAACTCAAATTACTTCTAATGACGGCGACATTACTTCCCTGACAACCAATCTAGCCTCCACGGGAAGCTCTCTAGATACAAAAATTGATACGCTAAGTGGGGTGGTCACTTTGGATTCGGAAACGGGGAACCTAGTTGACACCTCCATGACCGGAAACTTTGCGGTAAATTTCCTTGATCTGGATGATACTCCTTCAAGTATTGGCGCGGTGGCCCAGTCGGTTGTCGTCAACGCAGCGGGGAATGCTTTGGTATTTTCTGGGGTTACCGCCGGGGAAGGCAGTTCTACTTTCCTTGGTTTGAGTGATACGCCGGTTGGTTTTACTGCCGACAGATTGCTCGCTGTTAATTCGGCCGGAAATGCTGTTGAGTTTTTGCAGTCGGGGTCGTTGGTTACGGATAGCGAGACGGGCGTTTTCGCTACCGCCGCTAACCTAATATCAACTGGTAATAATCTCGAAGGTCAAATAACAAGTAATGATTCTGATATATCGACACTTACCACCAATTTAATCACTACGGGTCAAACGCTGCAAACCCAAATCACCAGTAACGACAGCGACGTCAGCACTCTGACAAGTAATCTGATCAGCACTGGTCAAACCTTAACAACCGATATAGGAACAGTTTCGGGGCTCATCACAAGTAATGATACAGAGCTTGGTAGTTTGAGAACGGCTACGGGTAGCCTGCAAACTCAAGTAACCTCAAATGATAGTGATATAACCTCATTAACCACTAACCTTGTTACGACGGGTCAAACGCTTCAGACGCAGATAACAAGTAACGATAGTGATATTAGTTCGTTAACAACTAATTTAATCAGTACTGGTCAAAGTATAACAAGTGAGATAGCGATTGTCTCAGGGCTTACCACCTCAAACGATACAGACATAGCTACTCTTACCACCAATATAGGAACAACTGGTCAAACACTTCAAACTCAGATAACGAGTAACGACGGTGATATTAGTTCGTTAACCAGCAATCTCGTTACGACAGGACAGACTTTACAAACGCAGATTACGTCGAACGATTCTGATATCTCCACGTTGACAACCAATTTAATATCAACCGGATCTACCCTCGATACAAAAATCGACACCTTAAGCGGGGTGGTTGCGTTAGATAGTGAAACTGGGCATCTGGCCGATACAACTGTGCTTGAGAGCTTCTCTCAGGGTTTAAACGTGGGGACGAGTAGTAACCTTGCCAGCAGGAAACTTCACGTTGTCGGAGATATTGAAATCTCTGGTACCATATACCAAAGCGGTTCTATATTTGAAGGCGGCGGCGGCGGCGGAGGCAGTTCGACTTTCCTTGGGTTAAGTGATACACCGGGAAGCTTTACAGCCGATAAATATCTTTCGGTCAACTCTGCCGGAAATGCAGTTGAGTTTGTAACCGCGGCCCCCGGAGGAGGTGTCGCTTTTGACCAACTATATACGGGTGATGGCGTAACAACAAATTATTTATTAACGGATGACGTCCCTAGTGCGCGAGACGTGTTGGTTTCGGTTGGAGGACTTATTCAAACTCCAATTATAGATTATACGTTAGCTGGAACCACTGGAGTATCATTCACGACGGGGGTTACGAGTGGAGATGAAATTAGTCTTCGTCACATCGCTGGACTAACCGGACCTAGTGGCGTGGCAGGGTCTATTGGAGCAGACGGAGCAGACGCATCAGGTTGGGCTACAACTGATCAGGGATATTTTACCGGCCTAGATCTTACCGGTTCATCGGTTGGAATCGTTCAAAACGCCAGTGGTTCTGTTGTAGGACTCGATCTCGCCGATAACAAGTGGGACGTCTCAATAATTGAAGAAACCGATGGTCAGGGAGTGGTTAACGATTCAGCTTGGGATGATGTAAAGCTCCTGCTTAACTTTAATGGGAGCAACGCAGCAACTAGCACAACTGACGCCAGTGATTCTGGTCATACTGTTGCTTTCAATGGAACCGCTCAAATTTCCACTGCTCAGAGTAAGTTTGGCGGAAGCAGTGTTCTTTTTGATGGCAACAGTGATTATTTGACTATAGCTGATCATGCTGATTGGGATTTAGGTAGTGATGATTTTACAATAGAGTATTGGGTTAGGTTTACCGCTACTGGTGGTACCCAGACTATGTTTTCAATTCACGGAGCAACTAGTACCTCAAGAGTGCTGTACGCTTTTGCTACGAGTTCAGCCATATCGGTTTATTATTATCCTCAAGGTCTGGCTGACACTTATATTTATAATTCCCAGTCATGGACTCATAGCGCCGATACTTGGTACCATATGGCTTTCGTTAGAAACGGTAACGATTTTAAAATGTTTATCGACGGGACCCAAGTAGGTAGTACTTTTAATATAGGTTCTAACGCTTTTAACAACGCGGGGTACCCTTTAGTGCTTGGAGCTCTTACTTCTTCGGGTGGTAGTCTAATGTACTATTCTTCTTGCTACATAGATGATTTTAGATGGACAAAGGGCACTGCTCGTTATACGTCGAACTTTACTGTACCCTCTTCAGAGTTTACTAGTAATAGTGTTATCGTTGAAGCTAAATACATTGGCCAAATTGGTGGTTGGGACGACACGGATGTCGATTACGGAATTAAAAAGATTTCTAATTCTGAACTTTCCGTCAAGAAGATGGGAGGGGACGATTTGGATCGTCCAATTGACAGGCTTTACGTTAATGTCCAAAAGTTAGGTGCTGTTGGACAAGGAATTGCGTTCGAACAACTTTATACTGGAGACGGTTCTACAACCGCATTTGCTTTGCCCTCTTCTGTTTCGAACGCTAGGGATTTGATGGTGTCTGTGGAGGGTTTGGTGCAGATTCCGACCGTAGACTATAGCGTTTCCACTACTACATTAACTTTTACAACCGGAGTAACAAGCGGTAACTTAATAGATACAAGATACCTTGCTTTAGGACCTAGCGGAACCGCTGGATCTGACGGAGCCGCGGGAGCAAATGGCACCGGAGTAGGAGTTTCCTTTAGCAATATATTCACAGGAGATGGACTTACTTCTGGCTTTGCCGTAGAAAGTTCCGTTCCGGAAGCTAAAGATCTTTTAGTTACTCTTAATGGTATTATTCAGCGTCCCACAGCCGATTATACTTTGGTTGGTAATACTGGAGTATATTTCGATTCAGCGTTAACGAGCGGGTTTAATCTTGAAGCGCGATATTTATCAATGGGTGGAACCGGTGCGCCGGGCCCAGCAGGCGCTGCCGGTGGCGGTAGTTTTGCGAAAGATGTATTTACCGGGAATGGTGTTGTCTCTGGGTTCACCATGGGAAGATCCGTTTCGAACATATTAGAGACCACTGTTTTTGTTAATGGGTTAGCGCAGTTCCCCGATGATAATTACTTTACGAATGGGACAAGTTTAACTTTCGCTTCTGGAGATATAGCCAGCGGCGATTTAATAATGGTAAGGCACATGTACTAAAAATGAGTTTAACAAAACCAACATTAGATAATTTAAGAGCGGCCGGAACAACGGTGGGGGATGTTTACTTTCCGCAGACGAAGCTTCTTTTGCCGTTTGATGGCGCAAATGCTGCGACGACAACGAGTGATTTGAGCAATAGAAACGGTACGGTTTCTTTTAATGGTAACGCTTCTCTTTCCACTGCGCAGAGCAAGTTTGGCGGAAGCAGTATGTATTTTGATGGAACCGGAGACTATTTGCGAGTAATAGACACCTACTGGAACTCGGCGCTAAGCAGTGGAGATTTTACCATGGAATGTTGGGCGCGATTTAATGTCGATCAGTATATCGCTCTCATGAGTAATAGAGGTGGTTCTAATGGGTTTGCGGTTGTTCGATCGAATAGTGGCGCGTCTTCTGGTCAAATCTATTTGTATTTTCGAGTGGGAACGTGGGTTTATATGAATTATTACGGGGGAACAAGAACAACGGTTACCGAAAACGTTTGGTATCATATTGCTTTCACGCGGAGTGGTAACACTTGGAGGCTTTTCTTAAATGGTACCGTAGAAGATACCCTTACAAGTTCTAGTAATATGACCAATGGCTCAAGCGGTTCACTCGATATTGGCCAAGCGTACGGATCCGGCCGGATGGCTGGTTGGATAGATGATTTAAGAATCACAGTAGGGGTCGCTCGCTATACTTCAAACTTCACCCCGCCGACTTCCGCTCATTTAACTTCCGCCGGGGATGTTAATAAGCAAATCATTGTTAATTCCGCCGCTGATGGTGTCGCGATCGGAACGGGCGGAATAAACCAAGCGCGGATTGCGAAAGCTTGGGTTTTTTTTAAGGGGACCGGCACAGTTACTATAAAGGATTCCTATAATGTCTCGAGCCTTACTGATGTAGCAGCGGGTAAATATAATGTCAATTTTTCTACTGCGATGAGTAATACTGATTATTGCACGATGGTAAACGCTACAGCAATTGCTACCCAGCATAACTGTAATAACGAAGTACTAACGGCTTCTCAAACAACTTCTTTGGTTACAGTGCAGCATCTTGAAGGTACTACGCCTGCGACCGCTGATCCTAATGAAATGAGAACAATAGTTTTCGGGAATTAAAAAATGAGAGATATAAATTCATTAACAGATAACGAGACATGGTTTGACATGCCAGTAGGCCCAACAGGTGATCGACCTCCTGTTCCCGTCGCCGGACAGATGAGATACGACACTACTAAAAGTGTTCTTGAATATTATAATCCTGTTGTTACCGGTTGGAGATCAGTTACCAACGCAGCAGCTGACGCATCAATATACGTAACTGCTACGGGAGGAACCGTAACGACCGATGGAGACTATAAAGTGCATAAGTTTTTAAGTTCCGCGACTTTTACTGTCTCGGAGGCCGGGGATGTTCAGTATCTTGTTGTCGGAGGCGGCGGAGGAAGCGGAGCGGGTGACGGAGCCGTCGGTGCTGGCGGTGCTGGCGGATTTAGAACGGCAACAGGGTTTTCTGTGTCAGCAACAGCTTATTCTATAACGGTTGGAGCGGGGGGAACCGGGGCAACTTCGCTTACAACGGGTGGGCAAGGGGGGTCTTCGATTTTTAGTAGTATTATTTCTATTGGGGGCGGACGCGGAGCTGGCGGCTCTGGAAGTGGGCAAACTGGAGGGGCTGGCGGCTCGGGGGGAGGAAGTAATTATGGTTCTTCTGCCGGAGGGGCTGGGACTAGCGGACAAGGAAATGATGGTGGAGTAGGTTCGTCGCAATCAGCCGCTCATGGCGGCGGCGGTGGTGGTGGAGCTGGTAGCGCTGGTTATACCGGTACTACTAGCGCCGGTGGTGCTGGCGGCGATGGGTTATCCTCAACGATTTTAGACGGCTCAACGATATGGTATGCGGGCGGAGGAGGAGGTGGCGCTCAAGGTGGTTCTTATGCCGCTGGAGCAGGGGGTATTGGTGGCGGCGGCGATGGTAATAATACTGGTACTGGCCAAGCGGGAACGGCGAATACGGGCGGCGGAGCAGGCGGTAATGTTAATTTGGCAAATGGTAATACTGGCGGTTCCGGTATAGTAATAATAAGATACAAATTTCAAAACTAAGGAATAAAAATATGGCACATTTTGCAGAACTAGGAATAGATAACAGGGTGTTAAGAGTTATTGTCGTTGCAAACGAGAAAAACCTTGACGCGGACGGTAACGAAAACGAAGTGTTTGGCGCGAAGTTTTGTCGAGATTTACTCGGCGGAACTTGGAAGCAAACGAGTTATAATAATTCTTTTCGGAAAAGATTTGCGGGACTGAATTTTACCTACGATTCAGAGAAAGATGCTTTTATTCCCCCTAAACAATTCAGCTCGTGGACACTCAACGAAACCACTCTAGATTGGGATGCTCCGGTCTCTCGTCCGGATGACGGAAACGCTTATATTTGGGACGAACCCACTACTTCGTGGAAACTGAAAGAATAAAATTATGCCTTTTAACAAACCAGATATAAGACAATTAAGCGCGGTGGGGAGCACCGTGGGAGATGTTTACTTTCCTCAGACGAAGCTTTTGCTGCCGTTTGACGGGGCGAATGGCGCGACGACGACAAGTGACTCGAGCGATGAAAACAGAACTATTACCCTAGCTGGAGCAGATATTTCAACGGCGCAAAGCAAGTTCGGGGGGAGTAGTCTTTCAGTAACGAACGGAAGTGGGTCAAACATATGCTCTTGGGAAACGGCGGTGGATTTAGGCACGATTTTCACTGTTGAGTATTGGTTTAGGAGGACGGGAAGTATAGCAACACATAGCATAGCGGGATGCGCTCTCAATAACGCCTCTCATGGGTCGTCGGGGGTTTGTGGGTTATTGCTTGGGTTTGTCGACACAGGAACGTCTGCGAACAAACTTATATTGTACGCCTCCAGCAATGGTTCTTCTTGGGATCAAGCTAGCACCGCGCTGATTTCTGATTTTCCGGTTCTGAACACTTGGGAACATCGAGCTTTAGTTAGGAATGGGGCAAACTGGCACTACTACGTTAATGGAACCAGAACTTTTACCTCCTCAGCAGGGGGGAGCGCTGCTCTGTGGACGGGGGGCTCGAAGTGTAACATAGGAAGAGCATGGTATGGCGGCGCAAATGCTCCCGGCGCTCTAGGTGGTAATTATGATGACTTTAGAATAACCAACGGCGTAGAGAGGTATTCGGGGGCTTCTTTTACTCCGCCATCCACAGCACATTTAACTTCCGCCGGAGATGTAAACAAGCAAATCTT
>Ga0255048_10002721_pt1 | contig 11088 bp, 23 predicted proteins | sample JV7_2_2_MG_FD_183619 | JGI IMG/M metagenome (GOLD analysis project Ga0255048, IMG submission 183619) | Seawater microbial communities from Jervis Inlet, British Columbia, Canada - JV7_2_2 | ecosystem: Environmental > Aquatic > Marine > Inlet | place: Canada: British Columbia | collected 2016-10-06
ACACAGCCCTCGTCCGGTGCAAAGTAGTCACGCAGACCTATGAAGTCGACTCCCTCCCTGCGGAGAAGCTTCTGCAATTCCAGTAAGATTCTCCAGTGCGGAGATCCGTCGACGTTGGCAGGAACGTTCTGGAAGTTTGGGTTGGAAGAGCTGAGCCGTCCGGTCCTAGTTCCTATCGTCTTCCCTCCGCCGTACTCATCGGTGGACCTGACAGTGTTGAACGAGGGAAAGATGTATCCGTCTCCGATCTCCGCGTTGTCAACCCATCTGGTCAGGAACGTCCCGATGTATGTCTCTAGCGTTCCGTGCATCGCCAGCATCTTCACGAGCTTAGCATCGGTGCAGTTCTTCTCTAAGATCGCTCGCTTCGTGCTGACGTTACCCTTCGGCGTCCGCACTATCTCGGACAGCATGTCGTTCGCGATGAGAGCCTTCGCCAACTGAGGGGAGCTCCCAATGTTTATATCCTTGACCCCGAGCCGTCTTCGTATCGACGCCTCCAGTCTGTCACGGACCCGGATGTACGCTGGCAACTCCCGCTTCAACTTGTGGAGCCTGACCTTAATACCTTGTTGCTCCATGGCCAGCTTGATTGGCACCAGAGCCATCTCGCGCTCGTATGCGTCGCGCATGCCGCCTCGCAGTACCTCCCTATCCCACAGGCGAAACAGACCCATCGTTCTGCTGGTATCGCCCTTGGCATACGTCCCGACCAGGGAACCGGGAGCGTCTGCAATGTACTCGCCCCACTTGGTCTTCCGCCGTTTGGCGGCCGGAACGTTCTCCTGGATCCACGCCTTCAGCATGTCACGCTCTTCGGGCTTCATGTCCAACCATTCCTGAGCCTGAGGCTTCAGTCCAAGGTCAAACGATCTGGGCTCGTTGAGAAACGCCAGCCTCATAGTGTCGTGGTACTCGCCCCGGACTTTGATTCCATCCTGTTCCAAGACTTCCAGGTCAAAGTCCGCGTGATGGAAGACCGGGATGTGATCTTGCAGAACTGCCTTGATGTATCGCTTGGCATCTCCCTTCGTACAGTTGTTCTTCGTCGGGTGACCGAACGCCAGGTACTTCTTCTTCCCTCCGTGTTGAACTGAGTAGCCGACCGCGCGCGGTGGATACTCCGGGCGGTTCCCGATCTTGTGGGTCTCCGCATCTATCGCTGCGTATTGCGGTCTGCTCATGCGTCCTCCAACGTATCAACGTCCACGAGTTCTACGAGATCCAATCGTTGTGCGACCTGACCCATCTGGAACTCGTCCTTGTGCCGTTCCCAGAATCCTCGGCAGCATACGTCGTCGCTGTGATGACAGATGCGGTGTCCGGAGAATCCCATATGCTTGTCCCGGACCTCGTCTTCGAGACGCTCCAGGTTCAGCGTCGAGTCCGGGCGATAGATGCACGTAGCGCACATCTTCTTCTGGACCTTGAACGTCACTAGATCAACTCCCTTCGTATCTCCTCTTCACGGATGCCGTTGTACCGAGACGTGAGCCGGCTCAGGAACGACTTCCTCGGCTCGGCTCTTTCGTTCTCAAGTTCCAGCGCGTAGATCGTTTCCTCCAAAGTAAAGTTTTTGATATGCGTGTTCAGCGTTCGCCAATCCATAGTGACGTTGCGCACAAATTCTTTCCTGACTGGGACATCTTCGTTAGCCATAGCATTGCTCCATAAAAAACTGCGCGGAGGCGATCGTCCTTTAATCCCCACCGGAACCTCCGCGCAGTCAAACGCCGTTATTATTTTCTACTAGTCCTCGTCGTCCTCGTCGTCGCTTCCGCCCTCGAACTTTCCGATCTGCTTCGCGAGCCGTTCCGACATCTGCCGGAGAGACTGCGCCGCTCTACCCTGAGCCTTCGCGTCGGAGATTCCACCCTTGTCCTTGGGCTTACCGTTACCCTTGGGAATTTCCTTGCCGAGGTATCCGGCCAGGACTAACTGACCCATGAAGAACCGGATGTCCGACTTGCTCGCTCGCTTCCTTCCGCCGGTCTTCTTCGCGGCGGTCTTCGTAGTAGATTTCTTCTTCGCCGCAGTCTTCTTCGCGGTCTTCTTTGCTGCTGGTTTCTTCGCCATGATACTAGTCTCCTTGACTACTGGTTAGTTGTGAGACGTCTACGACGTCCAATGAATTTGACGTGACCTCAACACTGATGCCTTCCGTCGTTCCTGCTTCGAGACCTTTTTCAATTGCCTGCTGAGCGTGGGTGGCCTCAACTTCCACGGTGGCGGTCACTACTCTTCGAAGGTTCACCTTCCACTTACTCACGACACTCGACTTCTGCGTTTCTTCTTGGTCGCCTTCTTCTTCTTGCTGGAAGACTTGGAACCTTTGGGCTTCTGATACCCGGACACGTCGTACGCCTCCAGTACCATCGCCCGAGCTTCCTTGCGGAGACCAAACGCGGCTGCGAGTTCCGACTCCTTGAGCTCACGTTCCATACTGAACACGATGTTCTGATGGTCGATGTGCTCGTCCACGCTGAGCGTAGTGACAACGCCGTAACATGGGAGATCCACTGCCTTGTTGACAGACTTGACGTGCTTGCGGAACAGCGCGCCGGATGTGACCGGGACCTCGATCATGGCCAGATCCGGGGACGTCAGCAGAACATCCAACGGAACGACCGCGAGACGATGCTTGTCGGAACATGCCTTCCCACGTTTGCGACCGCTTCCCCACTCGTTCATCTCGCAGTCGTCGCAGATATCAGCCTGAGGTGCCGGACTCGTTTCGTGCGGCGCGATGTTGGTCTGCGACAGCTTGACCGCGAAGCAAGACGGCGGAGACGGGTTGTCCTCGTCGTAGTCAGTCTCGAACCATTTCTTCACGATGGCATGATCGATGATGACCACTTCGAGTTCTTCGCCTACGTCCGCGCCCTGATACGTGAACGTTCCCTTGCCGGTCTGCTTGATGGTATTGCCAGCTCCGGATGGGACCCGCTCGGACTCTTCCTCAATGTCCTCCTTGATTTGGTCACGCCAATTGGTGGGAAGACCCGCCGACTTCTTACTCTTCGCGACAGACTTCGATCTCGAAGTACTCACTGCCTTCTTCTTACTACTACTCTTCTTTCGCTTTGCCACTGCTGGCCTCCTTCACTTGGTTGATGTTGGGCAGACTCGGGGATACCCGCATCTGCATCTTTGGTGGGACCGGCACCATCCACAATGGGATAGTAAGTACTCGGTCCCGGTTCGGTCTAATCCTCGTTGCCATCGGTCTCACTTGATTCCTCCTCTTCGTCTTCCGGTTCTTTCGGCTCGCTGTCTCGTTGGGGTCCTAAGTATGACAGCGGTCTGTCGTACATCGCTCGCTTGCTAATCATCCTGTCTTCCTCGTTCTGAAGTTCTCGAGTTCTATCCTCTTCAGCCCCATAGACTTGAGACTCAAACGCGGATGCCGCGCCAACACTCCGTGGACTGCCTCGCCGGTCACGCGGTTCTGGTAGAGCTCGAAGTAACCATGCTTCTTCACGAACCTGTCCAGTTGTGACCTGTCAGCTATTGAGAAGATCTCACGGTCCTCGAAGTACCCGAGTGCGAGCTTACCCTTGCCGCCGACCAGGTCCTCCCTGCCGAACGCCTCTGTAGCCTCGTCTGCCACTGCCTGGATCTCAGCCTTCTTGGCGTTCAGCTTCTTAATAATCGCGTCCCGCTCCTGCTTCAACTTGTAGTGCAGATCAATGTAGTAACCTGCCGTTTTCTTTTTCGTCGCCATGATGTGCGTTCCTTCTATTTAATGATTAGACTCGCTTCCACTTTCTGATAGACGAACAGCAGAGGCGTGGATAGTATGTGACCTCTGAACTCGTATCCCTTTGGAATTCTATCCTCAGCCTTGAGGATTGCAAACTCCATGTCAACGTGCGGCGTCTCAATCTCGGACACCTCCGCCCACAGACATAAGGAACCCTCCGGCATCCTCGCTCCGCAGTGTACTATCTTGGCATCCGGCGGAATGGATACCTTACCCGTGATCATCTGACCGGCAGCGATGCGCGCTCCGGGCTTGAACGTAAATTCTCCTAGCTTCATCTCACTTCACTCCACATAAACCCATTCCATCTGTACTTAGAGACCAGGTGATTGACGTCGGAACGACTCACTCGGATGTACTCCTCTCTTTTGAGGTTCGTAACTTCTAACCAGCAACTCTCCACCGCTGCCATCGGGGAATCTCCTCTCGATGCCACGGATCGCAGGAGGCTCCCGTTTCCTATATCGACTGTCGGCTGATGGACGAACCACTCGTCGTTGACGTCCAACTGAATCGACAGATGACCGAGAGCCTCCAACGCTCTCGCCTTTTGCTGAAATGTAAGTACCCTGTCTGGTTCACCGCTCATGTTCTGCACCTCGTTGTACTCCTTCACAAAGTTAAACTGATTGCTCTTCGCGCTGAGCCCTCCCATCTCAGTGACCCCACACGACGCGCAAGAACCTCTGCCAGAAAGTCGGCGGAGGTTCCGGCGCGGGGACCGCCGTAGCCAAGAACCTGGACAGCTCGCCCTGGACCTCGTGGAACTCCCCCAAGACACGCTCGTATCGGTTAACCAGATCCTCCGGCACCTCCACAGCGTTGGACCGTCGCCCCTCTCCGGACAACTGAAGCGCAAACATCTCGTCGTATGACCAAAATAGTTTTCTCTTAATTCCCATGCTTGTCTCCTTGTTGCTCAGGTTTCTTGAACTCCCCGCGATACAGCGCCATCGCTCTGAACTTGGCATCCTTGAGCCTGCCGGTTACGAACGCGACACGATTGAATTTTGCCTTGCTCGCAGTCATCGACGCCGCGCCGTCCTCACTCCAGTAGATCCCATTCATGTGCAACTCGTACCCGTTGATAGGTCCAGTCTTCGTCGTCGAGACTCCGCACTTGTCACACACGACATCCTTGGAATTGCGCCTCGGCTTTATGAGCCCGACCGGTCTTCGGTGCGAGCTGAGTATGTAGACAATCCCGTTGGGCTGTCTTGTTCCGAATGTAATCATCAGGTCTCCTCCCCGTCAACGTCGTACAGAACCTTGGATCCTACACTGGATGCAATCGACTCGTCCTTCCACACGTCGTCGTCTCCCGGGGAGATGATAACGCAACCTCCGCGGACTACCACTCGCCCGACTGAACAATGAAGGTCGTCGCCCTCGGCTACATCACCGACGCGAACTTCCATTCCCGTGTCCTCTTTCATGAGGACGTTAAATAATTCTCTGAGGTCCATGTCTATGCTCCTTCCTGCATCGCGACAAGCGATCGGTGTGAATTCTCGTGGATATAACAGGCGTAGTGATCTATCGCCTCGTCGCGGGTCATCCCGAACCGAGCCCCGATGGACTCCGCCGTATCTTGGAACGCCTCTTCGAAGTAGACCGCGTATGCTGGACCGCTCCACTCGCCGCCATCGAAATGACTGTCGCAAGCGTAGCCCTCGTCCAGACTGTCGGACACTGGCTGGAACGCGCGGTGAAGCGCTCGCATCGCCGGGTAGTTAATATTCTTCTGGTCCATGATGTGTTCTCCTATTAAGTGGATGGTTCAAAGTCTTCAAGTTCTTCGTCGTCGAGGTCAACGCGAATCAGCGTCACGCCTCGAAGGTCAATCCCCTGGACTGCCATGCTCTTCCGCATGTACTGGTCTTGCATGTACAGTCCAACGTCCGTGATCAGCGTCTCCTTCGGGATGTTGAACTTCGCAGCGACCAGATCAGCCAGACGTTTCAAGATGCTGTCCGAGAATTCCTGGTATCGCGGGTTCAGATCCTCCTGTGATGCGTACGCCAGGTCCGCCGTATAAGACGCGGCGAGCTGGCGCAGCATCGGATGCGCGAGCCGGTTGAATGCCCGGACCGCCGGGAAGTTAATACCTACTTCTGTGAACTCCATGTACGCCTCCCTAAGCGGCGTCGCGCTGATTAGTTGCCAGTTCCCGGGATACCCGGTCGATCGTGGCTCTGGCGTCGCGCTCGCTAGTCACGTGTCCTATTCTAATGACGTGCGCGCCGTTGTCCCGCTCCTGCACCAGATTCATGGGTAGATACTGGTCGCCGTCTACGGCACGACCGTGTCCCGATGTTGGCTTTCGGTCTGGGATCATGTAGTCGGCTCGGGCTAAAAAATTATCTCGCCAGAAACCACCGTTCGTCATGATCGCCAGTTCTTCCAGGCTCACGTTCTGACCGTACGTCTTGACGGGGACACTTTGTATCGTCGTGTCGTCGATTCCGTGCCACATGCCTTGCGAGACGATCCCCAGGGTAACGGCTACGCTCTTACCTGCGAGCTCCATTGCCTCCATGATTCGATGCGCCGTCGCGGCTCTCCACATCTGCTCGTTCGCCGTGATGTTGGCGTTGCACGTCGCGTTCACGAAGATGTGTACGAGCCGGTTCTGCGCAGACTGCTTCGGCACATGGCTCGTCGTTGTCCAAGCCCGATCACACCGACCCTGTAAGACCTCGTGGATGTCCACACTGTCACCAAAGTCAGCGCGCGTACGTTTGCGCCGACGCTTGATGTTGATGCTGGTCGCGCTGTCAGGAAGCTTGACGTTAGCTATCATCCCTTCCAGCTTAGTGACCAGGCTCGGCCATCCGTTTGCGACGCGGTCCCTAAGAACCTCGCGACTGGCGCATCCGTACCATGGAAACGCCGCGCGACCTGTCGGACTGTACAAGGTCGGCTTGTGAGCCAGCGGAGTCGACATAAGATCCCGCATGTTTTCAAAGGACACCTCGAATAACTTTTCCTTCCGTTCCGTGCCGTAATGCTTGACCTTTATAGGGTCTCTGTTAATTAGCAACATTTTCAATTCTCCCCCACATGGATTTTTCTTCAGAAGTCCAGTCAGCGAAGTAAGATTCCTCCCACTCCTTCTTAGTCCACGAACAATTCTCGGTCATCTTGGTCAGGTCGAGCATGACGCGGGTTGACATGATGCGTCGCAACCGATTGACTTTGATACAGCCGCGAACCTTGCGACCCCAAGCTAGGACGTCGGAGTCTATCAGTGCAGACTCGACCGCATCACTGTAGTCCATGTTGACCATACCGACGCGATACCTGTCCAACGTAGCGGCGTCCAAAGCATTCCGCCCGACGTACTGAGCGTCCGCTCCGTGGCCGAACGTGTTCGCTGCTGCGATAACAACGAAGTCCTTATGCTTCTTCACTAGAGGCTTCTTGTACCGTTGTGGCAACATGAAGCTTGAATTGGCAATGGCCTTGTTGAGGAAGGTCATAAGGTTCGCGTCGCTTGCGTCAACTTCATCAAGCAAGAAGACGCCGCCGTTCTCGTAGCACGTGATGAACGGAGCAGGTACATAAGTGAACGAACCCTTGCCGTCTACGGGAAGCAACCATCCAGTGAACGTCGACTCGCTGACGCCCTCGCTACATGACTGGTCGTAGAACGGGAGGTCAAGTGACTCGGCAAGTTTCTCAGCGATGAACGTCTTGCCGCAACCAGCAGGACCCACGAGCATGATGGGGATGCGCTGACTGCCGAGCTGAACGATGCGCTCGAACTCGTCGGGCAAGATTCCCTTGACTACTTTCTTCTTCTTGCCTTGCGTGATGACAACCGGGCGATACGCCTTCGCCGCTTCGGCCATCGCCTTGAGCCCATGCTTCTCGACGCGGCTCGTAAGTTCCGCCGTCGCCTTCTCGATGCGGACCTTCAGGTGATCCAGTTGCTCATTTTCTATCAAGCCGTTGAGCACTGAAGTCATGTGCGCTCGCAGCGCCTCCGTTTCCTTGACCGCGTTCTCGTTCGCCTCCGGTAACTTGTTAAGAACAATCACGTCGTACCCGGCTTGTGCCTTGGCAGGGTTCTCCGCGATGCGGGTATTCAGTAGTTCAATCTTCGCTGGCTTTCCAACGGGCTGATTGGACACTGCGGTTCCCATGAAGTCCAACATCACCTTCATGTGGATGACGGACAGGTCTTCCGGGTTCAGCGCCGTGATGCTGTTCGGAAGTCTCCATTTCTTTTTTGCTGATCGTATTGCCATTTCATATTCTCCAATTAAGTGGGATGGCGGATGCTAGTAATCCTCTAAGACATTACCGTCGAAGTCAACGGCGAGTGTACAGTCGTACAGTTCGAAGTCAACGTTGTCGGGTATGGTTACGACGTACCCGTACGATTCGACCTCTCGGATGCGAGCATCCAGTGTCTGGGTACTTACGATTCCTTCGACGCTTACTTCAACGTCGACGTCCATAACATTTCCTGGTGATAACGCAATCATGATGGCAGTCTCCTATTAAGTGGATGTGAATAATTAAGCGAGCGTCCCCCGCCGACCAGTCTGGTGGACTGGCAGTGGTTTACCATCAGGGGAGTGATGATGCGGAGGACGCTCTTTTGAACGGACGGTGCGAAGGTTAGTTAACTGTCACAAATTTTATTGGTAAGGTCTTTCACTTGAGTTATTGCGTCTTCAACAAAGCTGATGTCGCTATCGTCACCAGCGTTTGCGTTTACGACTTCACGTAGTTCTTCAACAGTTTCGTAGAAGTCCATTCGCGCCTTTTCAATTAGCGTGTCTTCCGTAGCATCGTCTGCGTCAACTGCTTCCATGCCTGCAATACATTCTTCGCAGTGTTCGTTGCAGTTGTCGTGTTGAGTTCGTGAGATGCTGACGTTGCACATCGAACAATTATAGACGTAATACTTTGCGGTTCGTTTTGTCATGGCGGTTCTCCAATTATGTGGATGATGCGCCGTCCGTTCAAAGGAACATCCTCCAAGATGTTCCGTCCCACCTACTGCGTAGACGAATCTTCAACGCTACGCGCTTTCCATTTTGGATGGGACACTGGGCTGTTAAGGTTCCCAGTTCACCGATTGTTGAGATGTTGCCCGAGGCTTGGTCGGGACGAGGAAACTACTAGGTAGTTCGCTCGCCCCGCATGTTCCTGCCTGTCTCGCTATCTCGCCGCCCGATGTCCGACACTAATGACGCCGTTGCCAGTCCACAATTAACCCGTTGGATTCTGAACGGGATGAAAACAACGATCACTGCAATAGTGCCTATGCGCGGTGCGCTGGCTGGCTGTGTTTTGCAGGGGCTGTCCATGGGTCTATATAATAGGTGCTAGCAGATGCTGTAACAAGACGTATTACGACCTTGTAAAACAACAAGTTACGTCCGGTTTTAGGGTGCCGGAACGGCTAATCGTCATAAAACGCCTGATCTGATCGTTTATTGATCAGCATCTCTTCCGCCTGGTCGCGTGGCGTTACTGCCTCGTTTTCTGCGACTTCGTTAGTACACTCCGGCTCGTCGTGGTCGTGGGTTGATTCTATGCTGACGACTGCGATTACCAACGCCAGCAACATCATGATCAGGTTCACTACAGTATCCCCGACTCGTCGTACTGCGTCAGGAATTTAATCAGCCGGGTCCAGTCCTTGGTCGCTGCGATTTCAACGACGGTGTTCTGGTACGTGCGCTGCGAGACCTTCGTGCTGACCACGACGTCGTCGCCACGCAAGACTGTCACCTGTATTGTGTTGCCATCGTGATTCCCTTCCACGGAGATCATCAGCTCGCTGGAATCTACTTCGGGTTCCTGATTGGGCTCGCGCGCGCTCTTAGGTAGTACATCGGGCACGACGGGTCCAGACTGGTACTCGCGTTCCATGAAAACCTTGCCGCGACTTCCCAAGGGACCTATCGGCAGCATCCTGAATCCTCCTTCGCCAAGTCGGTTCATTTCCTCCATGTCTATCGGGTCTTCGTTGGTCAGCTCAATTAGTTTGTATTCGTACAGCTTCGTCATCTCCTTCTCCTAGTAAGTAGTTGATCCAATTCCACCGCCGAACGTGACGTGGACGTATCTGGACGTCTCCTCACGCTCAAACAAATCCTCGTAGTCGTCCATGAGTTCTATAGCCCGGTCAATGAACCCGAGCTCTTCCTCGGCGTTCTTCTTGGCGTCCTTCGCCTGGTCTATGAGACCCATAAGCATAGTCCCCACGACGTTGCGTTCCTCGTTCTTCTTCTTGAACGACTTCAGCTTCTTCTCCATTCGCTCGATGGCCTCGCTGATATCATCCGCGGAGTTCATCAGGTCGTTCTTCCTCATCTCGAGCGCCTCCGTCGCAGATTCTATCAAGCACTCCGGGTCGTGCGGCAAGACCTTCTGAACTGCGATCCGCATCATCTCCTCCGCCTTTAGATCTGGCAGGTCGTCGATCCTTGGCTTGTCGATAATACTATCGTACGCCTCCTTGATTATTTGAATCCTCGTTACCGCGTACGGGTCATTCGGGTTCTTGTCCGGGTGATTGCGTTGCATCAGCATCTTGTACGCTTGTCGGACATCCTCCTCGGATGCGTCGCGCGGAACTCCTAAAATATCGTGTGGTGATATGCTCATGTCTTTTCCTCGTCCTTCACTGAGTATCTTCGGCTTCGTGTACCTACCGGCATACAGTCCACACTTCCAGACGCGTGAATCATGTCCGCCTCCTCAATCGCCTCGGCTAGCTGCTCTTCAACAGTCTTATTAGACCCCACGATCCCGGCGATCTGATGCAGAGCGTCGAAAGCTTCACCTCTCCCCGCAGCAAAGTCCACGCAGATCTTGACGATGGCGTCGTGCTCTAACTGAAGATCCAAGTTCCTCTTCAGCTCGTCAGTGTAGTATCCCTCAATCTCGACGCATCGATCGCGGAGCCTCAGCACTCGCGTGGCTCCCTCGACGGCATCCGTCTCCGCCTGGTCTTCTAGCTTGCAGACCGGGCAGGGAGAGTCGGGGAGTACGGAATGGACGTCGCAGAGACTATGCTCCACGAGGTGAGCCGGCCGGAGGTCGAGTTCTTCCGTTGCTGGGTTCCCGAACCCTCGCCACGACCCCTCCTCAAACCCCAGTGTGTCCGCTCTACGCTTGGCCATCTGTCGCTGTCGCTTCGTGGCTCGGTGGGTTACGACCATCGTCAGTCCCATGTACATCGCGACGAGTACTAGAACTCCGCTCACTCCGAATGATATGATGGGTACTAGGTTACTCATGTCTCACTCCTCGGTGCTCTCAGTTTAGGACGCCAGTGCGTCGGCGGTTCGTTCGCTGTA
>Ga0255048_10002722_pt1 | contig 11087 bp, 6 predicted proteins | sample JV7_2_2_MG_FD_183619 | JGI IMG/M metagenome (GOLD analysis project Ga0255048, IMG submission 183619) | Seawater microbial communities from Jervis Inlet, British Columbia, Canada - JV7_2_2 | ecosystem: Environmental > Aquatic > Marine > Inlet | place: Canada: British Columbia | collected 2016-10-06
TGCAGCTGACGAATCGAATCCCAGTCGCTGACGACGAAACCGTCGAAACCCCATTCGTCACGCAGAATCTGACGCAAGAGGAACTCATTGCCGCTGGCAGGTACGCCATCGATATCGCTAAACGATACCATCAGCGTTGTTACCCCCGTATCGACAGCCGCTTTGAACGGTCGCAGGTAGGCATTGCGTAACTCGTTCTCGGATACATTGGTTGTCGCGTAGTCGCGGCCGCTTTCAGCAGCCCCATAGCCGGCAAAGTGTTTGGCACACGCAGCGATCGTGCCAATCGCCGACAGGTTGTCGCCTTGAAAACCCTCGACCATGGCAGCACCAAGAACGCCGGTGAGGTACGGGTCCTCTCCAAAGCTCTCGGCGATGCGACCCCAGCGTGCGTCTCGCGAGATATCGACCATTGGCGCAAACGCCCAGTTAACACCCGTCGTCGTCGCCTCAAGTGCTGCGACGCGCGCGCCATCCCTGACAATATCAGGATTCCACGAAGCCGCCTGCCCCAAAGGTATTGGCATGACGGTCTTGAAACCATGAACGACATCGCGGCCGACCATAAGCGGAATACCAAGGCGACTTTCCTCAACAGCAATGCGCTGCAGTTCGTTGACTGCATCAACATCCACCACGTTGAGTACGGAACCAATACGACCCGCTCGCAAGCCGTCTCCGAGGTAGTCCGGGGCATGTCCGTCGCCCGCGTCCAACTGGCTCATCTGGCCGATCTTCTCAGCCAGTGTCATCTGGCCGAGCAGATTCTTGACGCGTTGTTCGATCAATAGCGAATCAGGATCTGCATTCGCTGTGGAAGTGCTCATAAACGTACTCATAAACAGCCCGCAAGTCGCGACGATCATAAATGCGCAAAAATACCGGGAGCGTGAACCACTCTGTGTCATCGACAACGAATAGTCGCGCCCGTTCCGACACCAGGAAAGATGCCGACATCGGTTATAGAAATGGCCATCTTGCCAGTCGTCGTCAGCAGCAAAGGCGTGTCGACATTTCTGATGTTCAGCCCACTATCAACAAAACACTTAAGGTCGAACGAGACACGAAGCCACTGTTCCTTCGGAAGTGCTTTGAGTAGTTTCGTGACATCTGCATTCGCAGCGCAGGGATAACCGCAAGCCATTCTTATTGTCACTTTTCGTTTCGGCGGTGATACCACTTTCAGGACAACGACAAGCGCCGAGTCCTGCTCGAGGTATTCCGTATAGTCCTGCGGTCCATTGTGGGCCAAAAACAACTGCGCCTCGCCCTTGCCATTCCACGTCGCGTTCAGTTCGCCTGCTGCAGCATCGGGTTCGACGCTGAGGTAACCAGAAGCAGAACTGATCGGGACCGAATCGACGACAGAATCCCATTGCTTTTTGTCACCAATTAATAATTTGTAACTTTCGCTCACGATGCCGTCGACCATCACAACTTCCTGCGCGGCTGCTGCAAACGTGCAGAAAACCGCTACAGGAAGAAAGACCAGCAGAGCTTTGCGGCAACGCATCGACCAACATCCTTAGTTGCGCAAATTGTAGCTCGCACGAATGCCGTAGGTTCGCGGTGCGTTCCATGTGAACAGTGGTGCTTCCGGTTGGTTACTGTCGACCCAGTACGTCTGAAAGCGCTCATCAGTTGCGTTGTAGACAAATGCCTCAATAGCCCACGTATCGTCACGTGAGGTGTAGCGAAGCGTTGCGTCAAGTGTACCGAAAGCATCGCGCTTGTCTGAAAGCGCAGGAATAGCGTCGAAGTTGCCCTCGGTGAAATGCATATCGTCTTCCCAATGGAATTTGACGTAGGGCTTCAAAACAGCGCCGTTGGCTAACTCAAACTCGTGCTCGTAAGCCACCGTGAATGAAACCGGTGTCGAATAGGGCAACTCGTTACCTTCGATGTCAACGCTGCCAGAACCATCGTCCTGTGGCACGCACTCATACTGTGGGCCAGCCTCAGCACGTTGCTCACAAAAATAGGCTTCACCGGCATAACCCGGCCAGCTCAAGAACTTGGCGTCGAGCAAGCCGATGCCACCTGTCAGGCGCCCGTTCGCCCAGGGGATGACATCCCATTCCACTTCCAGCCCTCTGATTTCAGCCTCACCGGCGTTGGCCGTGACGAGTGATCCGATTGGTTGTAACGGCAACACAGGTGTTCCCGGTGGATCTTCTACAAAACCAACATCTCGGAACTGTGTAACCTGCTTGTTCGTAAAATCAGTGAGAAACGCGGTAACGACCAGGTTCATACGGCCATCCCACAAGGAGCCTTTGTAACCGACTTCGTAGTTAAGAACTTCTTCCGGCTCAAAGGAGAAGATTTCAATGCGACCGCAACGACATACATCAACGCCGTCACCAAAAGAACCGGACTTTGAACCTGTTGCTGCGTACGCGTACAGGAACGTGTCCGAACTCAAATCATAGTCCAGGCCTATACGCCAGTCACCATTGTCAAACTTCTCCTTATTATCGTTCAGATCGAATACCTCGTAATTCCCGAGACGATCTTGAGCGCCCATACCGGCCGTGAGATCTGCGCTCGTGAATTGCGGTAGCAACAATTCGTCTTCTTCGCCAGTTGTTTGCGGGTGACCATCAAATGGGATAAGCCCCGCACTAAAGCTGCAACCAGCACCACCGTAGCAGCCGATGTTCCTGCCGCCAATATCTTCGCGCGTATCATCGGTTTGTCGATAGCCAAGCGTCAAATGCCACTTGTCTGTAATGTGCCACGTCGCCTGGCCGAAGATGGCGGAAGAATCAAGGAGTCGCTCAGGCTGAATGAAAGAAATGCCACCCAACCCGCCGAGCGAGCAGCAAAACGGCTGCTCTACGTCGAAAATGATCGAGTTGTCCTCACTGAAATCGAAAGCGCCGACAATCCAGGTAACGGGGCCGGTTGAACCCTGGAGCTGCAACTCATGAGACAGAGATTCGTAATCCGATTCCGCTGTTGCAAGGTACAGGCTTTCCCAGGGCTGGTTGCGGTTCAGCCAGCTGGTTGTCGCGCCGGGTAACGCACGCCAACCCATGTCTCCATCCCATTCCTGGGCGCGCTGCTGTCTGGCCCAACCGAAGTTATAGATCACGTCGATACTGTCGGTGATTGCAAATGTGATGTGACTGCGAGCCGCATCCATCGTCATGTCGAGGCTGCCGGGAATATTTGGATCGATGTAATCAATCCCACCGCCGTTGTACTGACAAAGCTCTGGGTTCGCCTCGCAATCGGGAGCAATCGGCCAGCCGGCGCCCTGATCCTTTGCCGTCTCGATACTGACACGCCAGTCGAAGCGGTCGGACGGCTCCCACAATGCGCTTATGCGAGCGGCCCAGCGGTCCGCGTTGCCATAATACTCATCTTTGCCGACGTTGCGATTGCGGCGTTGATCCATGTCGGGAATTCCATCCGGCCCCCGATTGCCGATTCCCTCAAGATCTTTGGTTCCCGAGTCTTGTTTGGCGAAACCGTCACGCTGCTCCGCAAAGAAATTGCCGCGCACTGCAAATGTGTCGGTCACCGGCAAATTAAGGGTTCCCAGCACGTTCATCTGACCGCGATTACCAACTTCTGCGCCTATGGTGCCAAAGATGCCTTCCTGGGTTGGCTTGGCAGTGATCACGTTGACGCTGCCCGCAGCAGAGTTCCTGCCGAAAAGCGTACCTTGTGGGCCGCGCATGACTTCGAGTCTTTCGAGATCGAACATTAGTGCGACCGCACCTTGTGGGCGCGGCGAGTAAACACCGTCAACATGGAATGCCACACTGGGGTCTGCGATTTCCGTGAAATTATTGCTGTTGATGCCGCGCATCGTCATTTGCACGCCACTGTCTGACGGCGAGAATGAGACGTCAAAATTAGGAACCAAATCCCCCGCATCACGAATATCCCTGACGCCGTTGCGGTCCAGGGTGTCTTGGTCAAAAGCTGAAATCGCAATTGACGTCGTCATCAGGTTCGTCTCGACGCGGGTCGCTGTGACGATGATTTCCTCAATTTCGAGACCATCGTCCTGTGCCGCCGCATTCGACGCACCCGCCAGCACTGTGAGTATTGCCGCTACCGACAACAATGTCGTTCTTGCATTCATGATTGAAAATTCCCCAGAGATTGATGGCTGCCGGAGCTTGGCGCCCGGACGATCGGTTCGTATACGGCCAGATTTCTTTCGGCTTTCGGTTTTCATGGCGCCCACTCCATGTCATCCCAGAGATAAGTTGAACCATCACCATTCGTGCCAAAGTCAAAGAAGATGCTGGCCTTGTCATAGGTATTAGCAAGATCCAGAGCTGGCGTACCCGCGGCTTCATTGCTGAAGTCGAAGGTCAGCGTCTCCCAGCTATCAACCATCGTCGTCGTTGCCAGTGTCTCGACACTGACAGCCCCGTTGGTCTTATCTTCAACCTTGAGCAGTACTGGAATACCGGCAACCGGCGAGTAAACCCGAACGGTCATGGACGTCTCAGTCGCACTAAACGGTATTGGCGATGCGAAGCCCGAGACGTTAGCCACTGTCGTTCCGGCCCAGGTCTCCGCGCCCGCAACCTTGTTACTACTGGCCACGGTGTTGGCCGCATTGTCCGGGTCAGCGATCAGGCTCGTTGCATTTCCGCCAAAGTCCTGCAGTTCGTAATCCACGCTGCCATCGTCAAACGTTACCGGTAAATTCACTGGTGCTACAACCGGTCCGCCCGCTCCGAATGCAACGTCATCCCACATATAGGTGTCATCGGCTCCTGCTGTGCCGAAGTCGAAGAACACGATTGCGCGTGTGAACACGACCGACGTATCGATGCCTACAGTGCTGAAGTCCCAGGCAAGCGTCTCCCAGGTATCTGCCATTGTCGTTGTTGCCGTTACCTCTGAGAACAGGGAAGCATCGTCATTTTCAACCTTGAGCAGCACCGGAATTCCAGCTGCCGGCGAGTAGATTCGCATCGACATCTGCGTCTCGGTTGGCGTAAACGGAATCGGATTCGCGAATCCTGCACCAGTGCCTATTACCGTACCCGCCCAGACTTCTGAGCCCGCACCTTTAATCGTTACCGCGACAGAATTCGCGCCATCAACCGGGTCCGTACCGATACTGCTGCCATTGCCACCGAAGTCGCTGAGCGAGTAGTCCACGCCAGGATTCTCAAACGTTACCGGCAAATCGATTTGCGCGAGCGGTGGTGCCTCGGTTTCTGCAACCCAGCGGATATTGTCTAGACGATAGCGGATGGTTCCGGATTGACTGGTCGGGAAAATCACGACTCCGGTATTCACCGCGTTCAGATCCAGGCCGCTGCCGGTCAGTGAAGAGACCGGCACCGTGACCGTCTCCCACACTCCGTCAGCAATAACGCCAAGATTCTTGTCGCCACTGGTGCATGGGAAGAAGCAATCGACCTTCATGGTCATGCCATCTGTGTTAGAACCATAGTCGTCGACAATGATGTCAAACACGACGGCACCGGCACTGTAGGCATTCATGTCAACTGCGCCCGTACTCCGGATAAACCAGACGCCGAATTCGCCACTGTCGTTAAAGGTGACGTCTATGACTTGCCCGCGGGCCGCATCGGCATCATCAATGATGGCCCAATTGGCCTTATTGGCCGGATCCGTGCCATCGGTGTAGTCTGTCCAGCCGGACCCTGAATCGGAAGCGGCAATGCCGGTGTCCCAGGTCGCAACATTCACAGCATCGTCAAAAACGACGAAATCAGGAATACCCTTGGTATGCGGTGATGCCTTGCAGGCACCAACGACATAGCAGGCATTGGTAACACGAATATTATCGAGGTAAACGTCGACATCTCCGCCGACAACTTCAAAAACAAATGGGTTGACCACGTTTTCAAGATCGACACCCGCACCACCGCAACAGTCAACGAAGCCAGGGTTAGCGAGCAGATCATCAAATTTGACTGAATACGTCTTCCATGCGCCCATGGTCAATTCAGATTCTGGTAGTACCACCTCTCCTACATTTGGAAAGCCGCTATCGAGTTTGACCAGCAAACTCGTACCCGGCGTCATCGAATTAACCTGCATATCGAAAACGATTTCGCCCACAGGATCGCCGCCGAGGCCACCTCCCGAGAAGTTGAAACCGGAGTCGAGAATGGGATCAGCAGTCAAATCTTGCGTCCCGAGGAAAACGTTCGCGACGTCACCGGCGACACTGACATGCCACACTGTATTAGCAGCATCGTCAGGGTCTGGAAACGCGGGGTCGTTGATTACCGTAGCACCGGGACCTGTGAACCCGTCGACTTGTAACTCGTTGCTACCGCTTTCCTCGCCAATCGTGATCGTGATGGTTTCGGGCCCGTCCAGGAATAAGTCCAGGATTTCAATATAGGGTTGCGCGGTTACCGAAGTTTCGAGCGATCCGCCGTCGTTATCCTCAAGTGGAACAACAGATGCATCCGCTATTCCACAACCGCGGCCTGTTCCCGGATTGGCATTGGCACATTCGAAAACGCGGACGTAGTCGACGTCCAGTGTCTGTGGAAATACCGTGGACATATCGGGGTCGCCAACAGGGTCGCCGCCGATCGCGAAATTGATCAGCAGATGAAACGCTTGATCGAATGGTGCATCTTCAAGGCCGAGTGTGTTGGGACCCAGCGGATCGTAAAGGCCATCTTCGCCAGCCGGATAATAGGTGAACCAGTTATCGGAATTCTGCGTTTGGAAATGCTGCCCATCGATGAAGAATCGTATCTTGTCCTTTTCCCACTCGATGGCGTATTCATGGAAACCGAGGTCGGCATTCGACGGCAAATCAGTCGATGAGCCGGTGCCGTCATATGGAGCGGTCGGTAGTCCGTAATGCGTCGTACTTTTAGTGGACTGATTGCCGTCAACGCCGTAATTGAAGGCCTCCATAATGTCGATTTCGCCCGACAGTGGCCACGGACCGTAAATAGTCGGGTCACTGTGCAGTGCCCAGATTGCCGGCCAGGTACCTTGCCCAGCTGGGATACGTGCACTGACTTCGACTCGGCCGTATTCGAACTCAAATTTGCCGTTCGTATTGACTCGGCCAGAGGTGTAGCTGCCATCCAGCTCTTCGCGCCCTGCAATACTCAGCACACCGCCCGCAACGCTAATGTTGTCAGCGCCGTAGCTCTGTAATTCGTTATTTCCCCAACCACACAAGTCAGGGCAACCATCGCCTGATTCAACATTCCATTTGGCCATATCGAGAGTGGCACCGTCGAAATTGTCTTCAAATACGATTTGCCACTCAACAACGGGTGCCACGAAGTCCCCTGATGGCTTCTCGCCGTCAACGCCGCCGCATGCGGCCACACAAACAAGAATTAATGCCGCGATACCGGCGTTTCGTGAAGTTGCGCTCAATTGCCGAGCGACGAATTTTGCCTTAGCCATGGGTATTTGCCTCGTGAATCGAGATGGTAAACGGGGGAAACGTCAGAACGCCGGACGCGACACGGAGTGCCTGCAGGCACAATGAAGCCTCGTTATGCACTGTGTGTTTCATTGCAGGAACTATGTACTTCCCCGGGACAGCCTTGCGATGCGTACTTATACTGACAGCGCTGTCAGAAACGGCATAGTGCCAAAAATTGACAGCGCTGTCAATTTCCCGGACGATGCGTCAGCAATGGAACATTATGAAACAGCGCAAGAAGATCGAATTCCGTTCCATCAGAAGCTGATCTATGGCCTTGGTGCATTCGTAAACAATCTATTGGCGGCAGCCATTGGTGGCATGGTAATCGTGCTAAATCTGGGTTTAGGCATGAACCCGGCACTGGTTGGGCTGCTCGGTGCTCTGCCCCGCCTTACGGATGCGATCACCGATCCGCTAATGGGTTACATCTCTGACAACACCAAAACTAGCTGGGGTCGGCGGCGTCCCTATATTTTCTTTGGTGCAATTGCGGTCGGTATCGTCTTCGCCCTGCTCTGGCAGCTACCCGCCGACAAGAGTGAGTCCTTCTATTTCTGGTATTTCCTTACCGGCTCACTGATCTTTTACCTCGCTTATACGGTGTTCGCGACGCCGTGGGTTGCGCTTGGCTATGAACTGACACCCGACTACCACGAGCGCACGCGGCTAATGGGCGTGCAAAACTTTATCGGCCAGGTCCCTTACATGATCGCCCCCTACTTCCTCGCGATTATGCATAGCAAGCGCTGGTTCGATGGCATGGTCGACGGGGCGGCCGGACTTGCAATCATCATCGGGATCGTTGTCATTGTCATTGGTGTAATGCCGGCGATCTTTCTGCGTGAGCGGTTCAAGGGGGTCGCCGAGGCCGAGGTGCATGAAAAAGACGAACAGCCTGATGACACTGGCAACGTCCTGAGCCGAAACATCAAGGGTTTCTTGCGAGGCTTCATGATCACCTTGAAGTTCAAACCGTTCCTGAAGCTCTGCGCCGCAACCTTCCTTGTCTTCAACGGCTTCATACTCATCGCTTCATTTCAGTCCTACGTCATCATCTACTATGTCTTCGCAGGCGATACAGACGCTGGTGCCGCGTTTGTGGGACATTCGGGATTACTGGGTGCCCTGTCGACTTTGGGCGTGATCGTATTCGTCACCTGGCTCGGCACCAGAATTGGCAAGCGGCGCGCTTTTTTCGTTTCGACCGGAATCTCAATTTTCGGCTACGCCCTCAAATGGGTTTGTTACAACCCCGACACCCCATGGCTGTTGCTGCTTCCTGCCCCCCTAATGGCCTTTGGCCTGGGCGGCCTTTTTACGCTGATGCCATCAATGATTGCGGACGTCGTCGATATGGACGAACTCGAAACGCATGAGCGCCGGGAAGGCATGTACGGTTCGATCTTCTGGTGGGTCGTGAAGCTCGGCATGGCGGCTGCGATAGCAGGCGGCGGCTTCCTGCTCAACGCAACGGGTTTCGACGTCGCGCTCGACGGCAACCAGGCCGAGAGGACTATATTCCTTATGCGCCTTTTCGATGCGTCTGTGCCATGTATCGCCTCAGGTTTCGCGATATGGGCGATCGCCACGTTCTCGATCACCGAAGAACGCGCGCACGAGGTCAGACTTCAACTCGAACGACGCCGAGGCGCTGTTTAATCGGTCAATCGTCACCGATGTCCTCGACTGTCAGGTCGTGTCCCCAGTCTTGCTTCGCCTCCAGATATCGGCGATTGGATTCCGTTACGCCGAATACATGTTTGACGGGAGTAATGTCGGATAGACCTGCCGCCGCAATGTCTTCGATCTTCTTCGGATTGTTGGTCAACAAACGGAACGGACCGTCACCGCGAAAGTACTTAATTAGCATAGCCGCATCGCTGAAGTCGCGAGAGTCATCCGGCAAGCCCAGGGATCGATTGGCCTGGTACGTATCTTCGCCGCTATCCTGCAGCAGGTAGGTCGCGGCCTTCGCCCATAAGCCGATGCCACGACCTTCATGGCCCGACATGTAGATCAGCATGCCACCTTGCTCATCCTGGTCGATCAGATCAATGGCTGACTGAAACTGCGGACCGCAATCGCAGCGTTGCGAGCCGAAGACGTCACCCGTCATGCAACTCGAATGCACGCGCACCAGCGGATCTGTCCAGGAGCCGCGATCACCGACCAATAAGACGCTGTTGACGGCCATGGATGAAGCCAGCTCCGCAAATGACCGTTCCCCATGCTTCGCTCGTAGATCAGCGGCCAGATCATCCAGTTTTGTCAGTTCGGTATTGCGGACGGTGGCATACCACTGCACATCCACGTGCCGTTCGCCAAGCTGCAGTGGCATTGGTATGGGACCGAGGACACTAATTGTGCCACCGCCGTCACGGTCAATGCGGAAAAGCTTGCCCGCTGCAACGAGGCGCTCGCGAACAGTGGGATCGATGTACGTAAACATGAGCCGCATTATGAAGGAATCCACTATCTGTGACCCACTTCACTTGCTGACCCACCGGTCATTAGTTATACTTACTGACCAATGAGTCAGTAACGGACCAGAACCATGCCAGAACCCCGCTTTCGCCGCCGCAAGGAGGACAGGCCTCAGGAAATTACCGAGGCCGCGCTCGCCGCATTCGCCGAGAAGGGCTACGCGGCCACACGGGTCGATGACGTTGCCAAGCGCGCCGGGGTCAGCAAGGGCCTCTTGTATCTCTACTTCAAGACCAAAGAGGATTTGTTCAAGGCCGTCATTCGCAGCTTCGTTGTGCCGAGGATCGATGCCCTGACGGCCATCATCGACAGTTCGGAGCTATCGAGCGAAGAATTTTTGCGCGGCCCGTTTCTTGAGTTTGCCAAATCCCTGCCTGGCTCGCCCATCAGCATTCTCGTGCGCCTGATGGTCGCCGAAGGCCCGAAGCACCCTGACCTGCTGCAATTTTACTGGGACAACGTCGTCGCGCGCGGTTTGGCCGCTATCAGGCAATTGCTCGAGCGTGGCGTTCAAAGTGGAGAGTTGCGTCGTTCGGTAGTCAATGAATTACCACACCTTTTCATCATGCCCGTGGTGTTCTCGGTCATCTTCAGGCTGCTGTTCGAAAAACAGTGTCCCGACACTGACAAACTGATCGAAACTCAATTCGACCTGCTCATTGCACGCATGAAAGTAGATGCATCGTGAGGGTTACACCGCAATGGATAGTCGTGGCATGTGCTTTGACGATAAGCGCTTGCGACTCGACTTCGGGTGACAACCGCGTTGTCGGCGAACTCGCTTCCGATCGTATTGAGCTAACCGCCGAAGTTGCAGAGCCGATCAGCGAAATCCTCGTGGCCGAAGGAGAGTCAGTAACAGCCGGTCAGGTGCTGATGCGTCAGAATGCGGCACGTGCAACAGCGCGCCTTGCCGAATCCGAGGCAGCCCTTGGACAGGTGCAAGCACGCCTCGACGAACTCGTACGCGGACCACGCAGCGAACAAATTTCTGCAGCACGCGCCAATGTTGACGGGGCTGGCGACGAATTGAAGTTCCGTCGTGCCGATTACGCACGCGTTCAGGAGATCTTCGCCAGGAATCTCGCGTCGCCCGAGTTGCTGGACCGTGCCAGGGCGGCACTTGACGCGGCCGGGGCCAACAATGACCTGCGCCGTGCACAACTCCAGGAATTGTTGAGTG
>Ga0255048_10002723_pt1 | contig 11081 bp, 10 predicted proteins | sample JV7_2_2_MG_FD_183619 | JGI IMG/M metagenome (GOLD analysis project Ga0255048, IMG submission 183619) | Seawater microbial communities from Jervis Inlet, British Columbia, Canada - JV7_2_2 | ecosystem: Environmental > Aquatic > Marine > Inlet | place: Canada: British Columbia | collected 2016-10-06
CGAGGTGACGCGCATGTGGGAAGCGATCGAAACCTACATGGCGCGTGCGCAACCGCTGATCATCGTCGCCGGCGCCGATTACGGGCAGGGTTCGTCGCGCGACTGGGCCGCCAAGGGCGTGCGCCTTGCCGGCGTCGAGGCCATCCTCGCCGAGGGCTTCGAGCGCATCCACCGCACCAACCTGGTCGGCATGGGCGTGCTACCGCTGGAATTCCTGCCCGGCGAGACCCGCAGGACTTACGCCATCGACGGCAGTGAAACCTTCGACGTCGTCGGCGAATGCAAGCCCGGCGCTACACTGACCGTCATCATGCAGCGGCGCAATGGTGAACGCGTCGAAATTTCCGTTACCTGCCGCCTCGACACCGCCGACGAGGTGTCGGTTTACGAGGCGGGCGGCGTGTTGCAGCGATTTGCCCAGGATTTCCTCGAAACCGGGGCAGCGGCATGACGTCCGAAGGACAGATCCGGATTCCGGCGACCTATATTCGCGGCGGCACCAGCAAGGGCGTGTTTTTCAGGCTCGACGACCTGCCCGAGGTAGCGCAGATCCCAGGAGCGGCACGCGACAACCTGCTGTTGCGCGTCATCGGCAGCCCCGACCCCTACGGCAAGCACACCGACGGCATGGGCGGCGCGACCTCCAGCACCAGCAAGACCGTGATCCTGTCGATGAGTGCGCAACCTGGTCACGACGTCGACTACCTGTTCGGCCAGGTCGCGATCGAGCGGGCATTCGTCGACTGGAGCGGCAACTGCGGCAATCTCACCGCCGCGGTCGGCGCGTTCGCGATTTCCAGTGGACTCGTCAACCCGCAGCGAGTGCCGCCCGACGGCATCGCCGAGGTGCGCATCTGGCAGGCCAATATCGGCAAGACCATCATCGCCCACGTACCGATGAACGGCGGCGAGGTGCAGGAAACCGGCGACTTCGAGCTCGACGGCGTGACCTTCCCGGCAGCCGAGGTGCGCATCGAGTTTCTCGACCCGGCAGACAGTACGGGCGCGATGTTCCCGACCGGCGAACTCGTGGATACGCTCGAACTCCCGCAAGACGTGGCACCCGCGGGCAGCCTGCAGGCGACCCTGATCAACGCCGGTATTCCGACGATCTTCCTGAACGCCGCGGACCTCGGTTACAGCGGCTGCGAATTGCAGGAGGCGATAAACGGCGACCCGGCGGCGCTGGCGCGCTTCGAGAAGATCCGCGCCCACGGCGCGCTGCGCATGGGCCTGATCGACGATCTCGAGCAAGCCGTCGATCGCCAGCACACCCCCAAGGTCGCCTTCGTCGCAGCTCCGGCCGACTATGTCGCCTCCAGCGGCAAGCCGATCGCCGCCACGGATATCGATCTCAACGTGCGCGCGCTGTCGATGGGAAAGCTGCATCACGCGATGATGGGCACAGCCGCAGTTGCGATTGCGACCGCGGCCGCGATTCCGGGCACCCTGGTGAACCTCGCCGCCGGCGGCGGCGAACGCGACGCCGTGCGCTTCGGTCATCCGTCGGGAACGCTTAAGGTAGGCGCCGAGGCCGCACGGCGCGACGGCGAATGGGCCGTCGAAAAAGTCGTCATGAGCCGTAGCGCGCGCGTGCTGATGGAAGGCTGGGTTCGCATCCCGGGCGACGCATACTAGCGCGAAGTCCCTGGAGGCAAGTCTCCGGAACCTCACCCTGATTCAATTCATTTCTGAGCCTTGAAATAAGGTACCCCGTGGAGTTGCAAGGGCCGAATACAGGCGATTACAGGGACACAATTCAATCTGGGGGCTGGTCGATACCGGGGGGCTCGCGGCGAGGTCGGCTGCGCTGGTCCACGTCCAGTTTATCAGCCGCGGCTGGTTTATCATGCTGGCGGTATCTTTCATGCTGATCGTCAGCATCTGGCTGGCATTTTCGCGATTGCGATTGGTGTGGGTGGTTCGATTGCGATGGGTGTCTTCCAGGTCAGGGACGGCATCGATACGCTGTTCAATCTGAGCGGCACCGGCCTCGGGCTAACCACCATTGAATTTTTGTGCTTTGTGCCGCCTATTTTCCACCCCTGGTAGTCGATTTAAGCACCGGCATGGCGAAGCTATCCAACACCGCGATGGCGGTCGCCGGTGGGTTGCTGATATTTATTCTGCTTGCCGGCCCCACGCATTACCTGATGGGAGGCATTACCACCGCAATCGGAGAGTATTTCGGTAGTGTGCTGACTCATGGATTCCGCACATTCACCTTCATGGATGAAAAGGTGGGCAACTGGTTCGCGTCCTGGACCCTGACCTACATGGTCTGGTGGATCGCCTGGGCGCCTTTTGTCGGGGTGTTTATTGCACGTATTTCGAAAGGGCGAACTATCCGCGAATTTATCGTCGGCGTGATTCTCGGGCCGACCCTGTTTTCAATGTTGTGGTTTGGAATATTTGGCGGCGCCGGATTCCACGCCGTGTTGCAAGAAGGCTCCCAGATCATGGAAGTCGTCAGAAATAACGTCAGCGCTGTGACATTTTTCATGCTGGAAAGCTACCCGTTGCCCTGGCTGACTACTTCACTGGTCATCCTCGCCGCTTTTTTGTTCATCGTTACCAGCGTCGTCAGTGCAGCTTTCGTGCTGGGGATGTTTTCCATGGAAGGAGACCTGAACCCGAGCGCGAAAATCAAGCTGGTCTGGGGCGTGATCCTCGCAGCATTGGGATATGTCATGATCCTGTCTGGAAATATGAGCGCGATTAAATCGATCATTGCACTGGGTTCCCTGCCATTTGTTTTCGTGATGCTGATATTGGTGGTGTGCCTGCTAAAAACCCTTAAAACAGAATTCGAGGCCAGGACATGAGCGACCAATTCCTTGATACCCTGATGAATGTCGAAGTCTTCGTGTTTATCGGTGTGCTGGTCTGGCTGTATTTCAAGCCGGGCGATGATAACAACGATTCGACTGATTAGCCTCTGTCCGCGCCGATCCGAAACGAATATCAGAAATTAATTGTGCGCAATGCTCGCGACTGAAAAATACTCCCGGTGGCGCACCGTAGCCCAGCAAGACAGCAGGCCTTCCGACCCTGAATTAGCAATAGGAATTGCCCAAAGCATACGGTTGTTTAATATTTTTTGACCGCTAGATAAGCGATTGGCGCCCGCGGATAAAGGGTATTCTACCAACGTATTCTATAAGTAGCCCCATATCCAAATTTGGTGGGGCCCACGATGAATTACTCAAATCATGCGAACAGTAAAGCGCGGCGCACTATCAATGAGATCACCCTGAATGGTTGTGGCATCAACTCGCATAATAGTGAAAAATTCCGGCCGCATAAGAACATCGCAGCAGCCCTGATGCTACTTGCCATAACGGCAATCTGCATCAATTCTGGCCTGGCCCGAGGCGATGATACAAACGTTATCTCGAATTGGTTCAAAGACTGGAATTCCACGCTCCACCCTTTCACCTCACTTTCTAAACTTACTACCGGCTTCAGGGTAGAATGGCCGCAATCACTTAGCCCTGGATTACCGCACATGGAATTTACCCAAGAATATGCCTTTTATTTTGTTAACGGCCTGGTATTGGCCTGGCCTTTACTGGGCACAATGGCGCTGGGGATTGGCCTGGTGGGTCTGATCGTCGGAAAACGGGAATCATGGGAAGTTTTCGATTCGATTTACTGGGCATTTATTACCGCCACTACCGTAGGTTATGGTGATATTCGACCCTTGTATCGCCTGTCTAAAGCCCTGGCGATACTGATCGCAATGCAGGGCATGGCTTTTACCGGCATCATGGTGGCACTGGCGATCAATGCTGCACAGATATCCTTCGAGAGAACTCATCAGGGAAAGGATGCAGATACCGCCATCGAGGAATTGCAGAGACCTTCATTGATGACTCATGATTAAACTGCCATCCCCCGTCATCGTCGGTAAATCATGCCTATGATGACCGTGCCCGATCTATCATCGAGCCTGCTAAGAAACCGCTAAACGTTCCTCAGCCGCCGCGCCAGCCCACTGTGAAGGTGCCATACTGTAAGTAATTCTCTGCGTCTTCATCATCTTCGTTTACATTCAGATCGTTCACTGCCAGGGTAAGCGACCAGTTTTCCCAGGCGTAGGCAAGGCCAACGGAGTACCCGAGAGTTTCATTGGTGTATTCGATCTCATCGAAGTCATCGTCGTAGGACTTACTCCCGTCCAGAAATATCTGGTTGGCCAGGTAGCCTGCCCGCAAACCGGCATACACGAACCAGCCATTATCAACGGCTATGGGATTCGCGGTTCTGTCATTAACCATCGTCACGGTGGCGTAGGTTTGCTTCAGCCCCGCGCCATAGCGGATCACCATCGAGGCACCTGCGCTACTCTGTATCGTACCCAGCTCAGCGTCGGCACCGAGCAGCAAGTCCGCGCTACCGCCGTCGGCAATCCAGCTTCTCCAGACCCGTCCACGGTATACTCGAAACACAATTTCATCATCGAGCTGTGTATCCCAGCAGCAGGGCTCGTCGGAACTGATGATGTCATGTACGAATTTCTGCGATTCCTCGGCGAAGGAATACTCGCCCACCACGCCAATCGTGACTGAAATCCGGTCCGCGTGCTTATCATAAACCTTTAAAAAACTATCAGAGTAGAACAGCAGGCCACCATATGGAAAATCATCGGGCGGCGATATAGGAGGATCCAGCTCGATGTCATCGGGCGTAATCATCGTTTGACCGATTGTTTTTATACTGTAATCAAGTACTGGCTCATCGCTATCCGACAGGCTCCACAACATCACCTTAGAGAGAAGCCCGGGTTTCGCCTTGTTTCTTGCCGGCGTGTCGACCCAGGTGAAGTAGAGGCCATTGGTGTAACCCGTATCCTCACCGACCAGGGCGTCATTATCTATGGTCAGCAGATAATAATCCCCTTCGGCCTGTGCCAGATTGGGACCGATGACGCAACATAGCGCCAGTGACGCGAAAAGCAACGACTTGAGATTATCGTACAAGTGCAAATTTATTGTCATTAGCCTAAGTCCCCTGGAAGTTCATCGTGTCTTGATAGCCGCCAACTTTTAAGTTTTTGCGCAGAAATTAAAACCGGCGCAACATACCGAAATTGATCATCGCTACTTGCGTATCATAAAAATCGATATCGTGGTCTGACTGGCCATAAACAAAGCCGGTGTTGCTGATCCAATCCTTAAATCCGAATGGATCTTCTAAGAAAAGTGTCATGGTTAAGCTTGCCACATCCCTGCTGTTTTTCTCGTCGAAAACGGGATTCCTCTTGTCAAAGTCGAAAGACCCTAACTCAAAGTTGGTGACCAGGCGCTTCCTGGAATCCAGACGCGTCCCGTAAGTCAACTGCATCGTAAAACCATCCTGGGACATCGCATCACCATCGAGATCATAATCGATCGAATTCCCAGTGACGATCAGGAACCTGCCTTCATCAATTCTCCGGTTATAGATAATGCTTGCCACGTTGACATCACCGTTTCGATCGAGCAACTCCTGTTCGCTGGCCGTAATGTCGCCCGCCGCAACCAGGGAGTCTCCGCTGCGCTCCTTATCGATATCGATTTCGCGCGATGAGACCCGGAGGTCAAAGTGGCTGTCCAGAATTGAACCCCACTGAAGCCTGAAACCATCGGAAGTTCGGTCGGTCTCTTCGCGTGAGGCATCGGTGAGATACGGATCCTCCCAGACCTCTGTAGCAATAGGCGTTGACAGGCTAGCGACTTCAAATATACCCAGGTTTTCGGTCTGGTGGCGCACACCAAGGGTGGTGGAGAAATCGAATCGAAGAAAGTCCTCGAGACTGTTACCGAAAAAGAGTTCAGTTGCCCTGTTTTCGAAGGTGTAGGTTAGCGACAGGTTCACCAACGGAATAACGCCGCTTTCGCTGTCTGCATCATCGTCCAGATCGCCGATGGTATCGTCACCCAAATCGACGTTGCCGTCAACGGCAGTGGCCAGCGTATTCGATTCCACGCTAAGCGCGCCAGCACCCAACATAAAGAATCCGCTGATACCCGGCTCCTCGGCGACTTTCTCCACCGCCAATACCGGCGATGCGATAAAACCGGTGATCGCTGCCAGAAGAACATATTGGCCAAATTTCTTCATGATTACGAAAGACTCCCTAATTATCTGATGTTACTTGCCCGGCCGGGTCGTCATCGGATAAAAACCCCATTTCCCCGACCTCTAACGTTTACGTTTACGTTTACGTTTATCTAATTATTGGATGAAGTTTTACCTCATTAGCACCTTGAAGAACATCGGAATAGTGCAAATTAGTTGGAATAGTCTGGAATTATAAAAAGGTAGAGTTTTTTGAAGCCTGATGCCTTGATTGCAAAACCCGGCAGAAAGTTTCACTATCTCCGAAACCGAGATATGATCCTAAATTATGAGTGAACTAATCGCCTGTCACGGTTGTGACCTACTGGTCGATATCAGTGACCTGGAAGATAATTGTCGGGCAAATTGTCCCCGCTGTGGTCATTACCTGACCCGCTTTCAACATGATGCGATGAATCGTGTTCTGGCTTACACCATTGCCGCAATAATTTTGTTGGCACTGGCCTGTAGTTTCCCCTTTTTGTCCTTTTCAGCTGGCGGTATCGAAAGTGTCATGACCCTGCCCGGCGCGCCCGGATCTCTGATTCTCTATGGCATGCCCACATTAGGGGCGCTGGTAGCTGCTTTCATTATCATCATCCCGGTCATGGTAATACTGCTGATGGTTCTGGTCAGCGCACCTTTGCTGCTTGGACTGCGGGCACCCTGGTTGCGCATCGCTGCACGCGGTTTGTTTACGCTGCAGACCTGGTCCATGGTCGAGGTGTTCATCATCGCGGTCATCGTCAGCCTGGTGAAGATCGCTTCGCTGGCGACAGTGGTTCTGGGTATTTCATTCTGGGCTTATGCCGCCTTCAGCATCTGTTTTACGCTAGCTCTGGCTACGCTTGATCGATACCAGTGCTGGGAAATGATAGAAGCGCTGGACACTGCAAAATGAATTCGACTGGCGTAACCGCTGTCGACCGTGATCTGGCTAACTGTCATGTCTGTTGCAAGCTAAGCTCGACGACAATGCATTTCTGTCCGCGCTGCGGATCGACCCTGCATTTGCGCACTACGAACAGTCTGCAGCGCACCCTGGCGCTGTTAATCACGGCCAGTATCCTCTACATTCCAGCCAACCTTTACCCGATCATGGTGACCGAACACACCGGTGGAACCACCGTCAGCACCATCATGGGTGGCGTGGTGGTGCTGGTGCAAATAGGATCGATACCGATAGCGGCGGTCATTTTCATCGCCAGTGTAGTGGTACCAATGGCGAAAATAACGGCTATGTTTTACCTGGTCTGGAGTGTCTCGCGGCGCGTCAAGGAGGGACGTCGCCAACGCACCAAACTCTATGTCATCGCCGAATTTATCGGTAAATGGTCGATGATCGATGTCTTTGTTGTCGCGATACTGGTCGCGTTAGTCCAGCTTAAGGGATTGCTGGCTTTCTATCCGGGCATCGCGGCCTATAGTTTTTCCGGGGTCGTGCTGGTGACAATGGTTGCTGCAGAGAGTTTCGATCCTCGTTTGATGTGGGACCAAATTAAAAATAATCATCATGGCAGCTAAACCTGAAGTTACCCGGGGTAAAAAACTTACCGCCATCTGGATCATCCCGCTGGTCGCTGTTGTGCTGGGCATCTGGATGGTCGCCTATACCTACCTGAACGAAGGACCGGAAATCGAAATCACTTTTAAGACGGCGATCGGACTCGAGGCAGGTAAAACCAAAGTCAAGTTCCGCAATGTCGAAGTAGGTATGGTGCAGACTATCTCTCTCAGTAGCGATATGAAAAACACGATCGCAATGGTCAAGCTGGAACGAACGGCGCTACCATTGTTAGGTGAGGACACACGTTTCTGGGTCGTCCGGGCTCGTATCGGTGGCGGCTCGGTATCCGGCCTCGATACCTTGCTATCCGGCGCTTATATCGAAGTTGGGCCCGCTACCTCACAATCGAAGCTGCGAAAGTTTGTCGCTCTCGAACAGCCACCGCTGACGCCGATCGGCGCGCCCGGTTTGGGTCTAATTTTACTCAGCGAACGCTCGGCTTCGGTCGGCAGTGGCGACCCGGTGCTTTTCAACGGTTTCAAGGTGGGACGGGTGGAAAGCATGACCTTCGATCCGGACAGCAAACTAATCAATTATCGTGTTTTTATCGATGCACCGTACCACAAACTGATCAACAGTTCGGTACGATTCTGGGATGTCAGCGGAATCGATTTCATCGCGGACGCTTCCGGCATAGAGGTTTCTACCGGTTCACTGGAGTCGGTGCTACTCGGTGGCGTCACCTTTGGTACAGCACCGGGTCTCGAGCCTGGCGGCCCGGTTGAGAATAATACCGAATTTCGACTGTTTCCCTCCTATAAAGCGATCCTGGAGTCCCCCTTTGAAAATCGTATCTACTACGTCATCGAGTTGAACCAGTCACTGAGGGGTTTGCTTCCGGGTGCGCCAGTTGAGTATCGGGGCATCAAGGTGGGCAGAGTCGAACGCATCCTGGTCAAGGAATTGATGGCCAAGGGCCTGCAAGGTCGGATTAAAGCCGAGACCCACCCTCTCCCGGTGCTCATTTACGTGGAACCCGGCCGCCTGGAAATGCCAGACACAAAGGACTCGCTTGATAAAATTCGAAATACGATTAGAGCGGCCGCCGAGTACGGTTTGCGTGCGACGCTCAGGACGGGCAACCTGTTGACCGGCGCCCAGATCGTGGACCTCGAGTTTTTCGATGATGTGCCCGCAGCTGAACTGGGTGAATTTGAGGGATATCCCACGATCCCGTCTATAGCCACCGGTATCGGGCAACTGGAGCATCGAATTTCTGCACTACTGGACAAATTGAATCGCTTGCCACTCGGGGAGACGGTGAACTCAGTCAATCTGGCTCTCGCGGAACTAACCCAATCCCTGGAGTCTCTGCGAAGCATCCTCGAAGACGACAGTACCCGCTCCGTTCCGGGTGAACTGGAAGCCTCGCTAAAGGCACTGCGCGCGCTCCTCGAAGCCGATAGCACCCGCGCCGTACCCGAGGAATTGCGGGCATCGCTGACGTCGTTGCGGTCTATCCTCGAGGATGAAAGTACGCGCAACCTGACGATTGAGATGGAGAACACCCTGGCGGCCGCGCGGAGTCAACTGGAAGGCAGATCGCCAGAAGTCTACCAATTGGGTCTAACCCTCAAAGAGATTGAATCGGCTGCACGGGCCTTGCGAGAATTTCTCGATTTTCTGGAAAAGAAGCCTGAAGGCCTGTTGCAAGGCAAGTCAAGGCAGAGCCAATGACTAGAGCAGACAAAATGCCCCCTAATACCGCCTTGATTACACTCGCTGCGCTCGTGCTATTTATGATATCGGCCTGCGGATCTTCTCCCCCGGCACGTTACTTTTCGCTCAGCCCGATTGACGCGGATTATCGTCAGGATCCGGATGATGCGGTGATACTGGGGCTTGGGCCGCTGCGCATTCCGGATTATCTCAACCGCTCCCAGATCGTCACGCGCGACGCCGAAGCCGAGATGCAGGTTAACGAGTTCAGCCGCTGGACAGAGCCGCTTTCCATTGCCTTACCTCGAATCGTCTCTACCGACATCGACAACCTGCTCGACAATGTGGTGGTGATCATGTTTCCTTACGATGCCCAGATTCGATCCTACGTGAAATATCGCCTGGTAGGCGATATTAATCGCTTCGAAGCCGACCAGTCAGGACTCGCTCTGCTGGAGGTACAATGGAGTATTATCGATGCCGACGGAAAGATGGTGGTGCCAGTACGACGTAATCGTTACCAGGCGCAAGCGGCCCCGGGCGATAACCTTAACAATGTGGTCAGCGCAATGAACGATGCGCTATCTCAATTCAGCCGTGACGTCGCCAGCAAGATCGAAATCGTACTCGCGAAGTAGTTTTTCGGGGACTGTACAGCTACCTTTGATGCTTTGCGAAAAAAGTCGTCATGAGCCGTAGCGCGCGCGTGTTGATGGAAGGCTGGGTACGCATCCCGGGCGATGCATTTTAGATTAAAAAGGAGACGTTGCCCTTTTTCACATGCCTCTTCTTTCTTTTTACCTTTACTTTTCGGGCGGTTAATTGAGCAGCGAGCGAACTACAAAATAGCATCCATAGACAATAAGCTGTAAAACCAGAGTTTTAGCCGTTTAAGCCAGCCAACCTGATCATCCGGGTTAAATTCATGACTGATCTCCCAGCTATTCTCTGGCAGCATGTCGGCAGCTATGCTATTGGCCAACTGCTCGCCGAGCACAGCGTTATCCACCAGAACGCCTACCTCTGTATTCAGGTTTGCTGAACGAGGATCAAGATTAAAGGTCCCTACGTAGATTTTTTGCTTATCGACCACCAGGCTTTTTGCATGCATTGCAAAAGTGGCATCCATCCGTTCTTCTCGCTGGACAAGTTGGCGCCGAATGGCGGCATCGGGTTGAAACTCGAAGATTTCCACGCCGGCTGCAATTAAGTCATCACGTTGTTTGTAATAACCACTGAATGCCATCAAGTTATCGGTTGAGGCAAGCGAGTTGGTTGAAATTCTTACCTCAACGCCTTTATTAACGAGCTCCGCCATTAACTCAATACCGCCATCAGGCATGACGAGGTAGGGTGACTGGATCAGGATTGATTCCTTTGCGGTTAATAATAAATCGATCAGTTTTTCTGTGACTTCGCCGCCGCCATCCAGTTTAGTTTGATTGGCATTTTTACCAGGGGCGTCACTGATAAAGGTGACATCATCCCATACTAGCTGCCGTAATAGTTCTGGGAAGCCAGCGGATAACTGGACCAGTGTTTCTCTGACCTCAGGGGCAAAGTTATCAGGGTTACTGGCGTATTCTTGCAGCATCGAATAATGATTAGCGACCTGCTCCCTGGTTAGCTGTTGCTCCGCGGCGGGCAATAGAAGACTAACGGGTGCTGCCAGGTCACTACGCCAGAACTCTTCAAAGTTTTCAGACATAGAGGAGACGGCGCGACCAAGCAACAAAACATCCCGATCGCGAAC
>Ga0255048_10002724_pt1 | contig 11080 bp, 15 predicted proteins | sample JV7_2_2_MG_FD_183619 | JGI IMG/M metagenome (GOLD analysis project Ga0255048, IMG submission 183619) | Seawater microbial communities from Jervis Inlet, British Columbia, Canada - JV7_2_2 | ecosystem: Environmental > Aquatic > Marine > Inlet | place: Canada: British Columbia | collected 2016-10-06
TACGCAGGGGGCGAAGAAGTTCTATTCTAACATCATCTTCCCAAGGGTCAGATAATATATTAGGCGAAACAAGCGGTGTAATCGAAGGCTCTCGCGCAAAACTATTAGGGGAATAATATGAGTATTTCAGAAACGATAAAAGACCTTGAGTCAGCAGGGAAGAAAATTAAAAAGGCGAAAGACCTTGAGGTAAAGGCGCAGACTGCCCATCGGGAAGCCGCAGCCATGCGCGACGAAGCCGATCAGCTTAACCGTGAAGCCACAGAAGCCAAGGAAGAAACGCAGAGGTTGATGGCAACACACAAAACTATCTCAGATAGGCAAGGAGACGACTTGAGAACCCGTGAAAAAACATTGGCTGGCAAACTCGTAGACTTTCAAAACGCTAACGACGCTGCGGTAAAACTTGCTGCTGATCGAGAGAACCAGTTGAACGCCCGTACTTCGGAGTTAGACAACGCTGAAACGGCGTGTAAGGAATTAATGGCAGAATTAAAGCTGCGAGAGGCTAATTATAATTCAATAGCAGAATTTATTAATAAAACAATATGACCGTAACCGTCCCTGACTTTAACCCGATATTATTTTCAGGGCTTTCTACCGATACCAAGCCGAGTACATGGATAGCGCCCGGTAATGTCACACAGGCGACCCCTGAAAGGTCTTTGTTTCTCGAAACAGATACGGGGGATGAATATTTTTACGACGGGTCTGTTTGGCGGTTTAAGTCCAGAAGCGTTAATAACCTTGTCCCAAACGAGGATCTGTTTTTTGGTTTTGGTGAACACGATTTAGCATCAGGAAATAATCTTGATGTCTGGGGTGGGCCGACTGACATCCAACCTGAACCTGTTACTGCTGGCTATGCTTTATTTGTAGAATCTGACAGTATTCAGGATGACACTGATGTAGGGGCGGGTGTCCCAGGCACAGGCGCTCATGTAATTCATATTCATTATTTAGATACATCAGGGGCAGAAAAATCAGTCTCGGCAACTTTAAACGGAACAACTCCTGTGAATACGGGGGTTACAGATTGCATGTTTGTTCAGCAACACCATGTTACGAGTTTCGGCACGGGTGGCGGGATAGTCTCTGCGGGAAATATAGATTGCACTAATACCAGTGGCGGGGCAGTAGTCTCAAGAGTGAGTGCTGCTGGTAACCAGTCCATGAGTACCATGCGGCAAGTCCCCGCAGGGAAAAAACTGATTGTAACCGGCTGGCATACTTACGGCGTAGCAGCAACAACAAAGATTGCTAACCTACGGTTAAGATCAACAGCGCACGATGGCGTTTTAAATCGGGGAGTCTATCACTTCCATGATTCATCAAGAGTAAAGGATAGTTCATCAGGACATATACCACTACAGTTTGAATGTCCCCCACTTGCCACGATTAAAATCTCTGGCTGGACAACAGGGACTATAAGCGTAGCCGGACGCTGGGGCGGCTACCTTGAAGATGTATAACGGAGCATGAATTGACAGAAAATATTAAAAGTTTGCATAAACGTATTGATGCGCTTGAGCAGCCTCAAAAAATAAATAGTATACTCGAACGCCACAAGCGGCTTAAAGGCAATAAAAGCCAGTGGAACGAGCATTGGGATGATCTCGCCCGTATCATGCTTCCCAGACGAATTGGTTTTGCCACTACGACGGTAGAAGGTGAACGGCGCACAGATGATATTTACGACTCCACCCCGATGCAGGCGGCCAGAGGACTCGCTAACGCGATAGGCGGGATGATGCGCCCCGAAGGTCTGCCGGAAGTCGAGATGATGACCGACAACGACGCACTTAATAATTCAGAAGAAGTGAAAGATTGGCTGGCGGATTCAGAAGAACGCTTAAAAGATGGGTTTAACAACCCTAAAGCGAGATTCAGACAGGCGAGTTCTGAAAAAGACCTTGATTTAGTCGTGTTTGGCAGTGCCCCGATGTTTATCGGTGAAGGGAAAAGTTCCCTGTTGTTCCAGAGTATGCACCTGAAAGACGCTACCCCTATTTTTAACGAGGAAGGATCGCTGGACGGGATGTTCCGTGAACGAAAATTCACACTCAGAAACGCAGTCACACGATTCGGGCTGGAAAAACTATCAAAAGCCTCACAAGAAACATTTAAGAAAACACCCGATGAAAAGATATTAATACTTCATGCTGTTATGCCAAGGAAAGAGGCGCGGGCAAATGCGTTGTTTGCAAAAGATTTACCTATTGCAGATTTATGGATTGAGGTTGAAGCAAAAGAAATTCTGAAAGAAGGCGGCTTCCATGAAGTGCCGTTTATCTACCCAAGATGGGACACCACATCAGGGGAAGATCAAGGACGTTCTCCCGGTATGATCGCACTGCCGGATGGCGACACCTTGCAGGCGATGGGTGAGACTATCTTGATCGCCGGTCAAAGAGCAGCCGATCCACCGCTTGCAGTACCGAATGACGGTGCATTTTCTGCCGTGAACACCTTTCCGGGTGGACTCGTCTATTATGATGTCGATACCGCAGCCCAGTTAAGCGGCAACCCGTTCTTTCCAATGGAGTCCGGTGCAAACTTACCTATTACCCGTGATATGCAGCGGGATACACGCGATCAGGTCTGGTCAGCGTTCTTTAGAAACATTCTAAACCTCCCCGTCGAAGGCCCACAAATGACGGCAACGGAAGTCATCCAGCGTAAAGAAGAATTTATTCGAGAGATTGGGCCTACCTTTGGTAAATTAGAGACTGACGATACCGCACCAACGGTAGAACGGGCGTTTATGATCATGCTAAGAGGCGGTGGCTTCTTGCCTATCCCCGAAGTCTTGCAGGGACAAAATATCCGTTTTGAATACAACTCACCGGTTAAGAAGATACGTCAACAGGTCGATGCAGCGGCAGCGAGAATGTGGGCAAATGAACAGATTGAAATAGCCCAGGTAAAACCGGAGGCACTTGATCTTATCAACGTGGATGAATTGGCACGCTTCTCAGCCGAAGCCGCCGGTATTCCGAAAAACATTGTAAACAGTGTTGAAGAGGTGGACGAAATACGGCAAGCTAGGGCAGAAGCACAAGAAGCAGAGCAGCAAGCACAAGCCGCTATGCAAATGGCAGAGATCGCTAAAACAGGCGGTGAGGCTATGGAAAAATTTGTACCTAACGAGGCAGCACAATAATGCCACAGTTTACGGCAGAAAACCTAGTGCCTCCCGATACGGTTGATATGAAAACGATCAGACCCTTTAAAAAAGGGGAAAGACTGGACAACCAAGACGGCACATTTAGTTCGGAACGAACTACGTCTATTAATATAGACGGGAAAGAAGTGCTTGTACCGACTTTGTGGATGACCCCAAACGGCCCTGTAGACTTGTCAAGGAAACCAGAATCAATAGTCAGGTCAGTCATTGAGCATGAGAAGCGATCTAAGAAAAAGTTCCCTAGATTTGACTCTGTTGAAGAGGCTACCAGATTCGCGGGGAATCGTTCCAATACAGGCGCGAGAGCAACAGGGGCGCTAGAAAGATAGCCACTAATAGGAGAAGGTAAAAATGTCAGAAGAGATGTGGATGACCCGCGCCCAAACAGCAGAAGCCACTTTACTCACGCAGAAAGAAGGTTTTGCACGGGCGATAGACAAGGTGAAAGAGTTTAAAACAAACTTTGGTATCCGTGAAAAAAGTAACGGCGAGATTGAGATTGACTGGGACAAGTTTGTTGATAATATCGGGCTTGAGGGTGCATTTGAACTGAGAAAGATTATTGATGAAAAATACAATATCTCAGGCGAGGCAGGCGAAAAACCACGTATTAAAATGACAGGATGAGCAGTCTTTTCCAAGACATGATGGAGTCGATGGAAGAACTCCCGACCTCAGAGTATCCCACAAGAAAAGAACGCTATGCTGATTTCAGGCAACTCTTTATGGGAACTGATCAGGGCAAACGTGTCTACCGTGAGCTTTTATCATGGGGAAAAATGTTTAATGTTGCCGTATATACTTCACCGGTTGATCCTTACCGGATGGCTATGTTTCAAGGATATAGTAATTTTGCGAAAGAAATAATGATAGTAACAAACGCCGAACCGGCGGAACAACCAACAAAGACGAGGAAGAAATGATATGGGCGAAGAAAACACAGCACCAGAATGGTTAAGCGGCATAGAGGATGAAAGCGTAAAAGAATCTCTTGGCGGCTTTGAATCTCAGGAAAAGTTATTTGAAACTATCGGCTACAAAATACCGGAAGCCGAGGTAAAGGACTGGCGCGAAGGCTTGCCAGATGATATGAAAAAGACCGCAGAACGGTTTACCTCACCAGAAGACGCACTGCGTTCTATTGAGGATTTCCGTAAACGGGACTCACAGGTGCGTGTGCCCGGCAAAGAAGCGACTGACGAAGAAAAAGCGTCGTACTATAAAGCCATTGGCGTACCTGAAAACGCAGAGGGGTATGAATTTAAACTCGCGGAAGGCGAAGAATCGACCCCTGAAATTGAAGCCGCTAACAAGCAGTGGGCTGAAAGGTTGCATGGCTTGACTGTCCCGACAGAAACAGCCAATGAATTAGTCAAGTTTCTGCAAGAGGATCTGGTCGCGGCACAGGCAGCGCAGAACAAGGCCGACGAGGAAAATGTCAAGGTACAAGAAGATGCCCTGCGAGCAGAATGGAAAGGTGATGACTATGAAAAGAACAAGACCGTTGCCAACCGTGCCTTTACTGAACTTGCCAACCGTGCGGGGATTGATATTGAAGAACTGACCTCGATGGAAACCAAAGACGGGAAACTGTTGATGGACGATGCAAGGATGATGAGGGTCTTTGCTGCCGTTGGTCGGGAGATGGCTGAGGGATCATTAGGTGCTACCTTGACTGAAAGTGAAATCAATACAGCCGAAGATCAACTAATAGAACTCAGGAAGCAAATCACTTCTGCCCAAGCAGACGGGAATAGTAAGAAAGCGAATAAACTGTTCGAACAAGAACAAGCCCTGATCGCCAAGATGAAAGGCAATAAAAATATTGTAGGTGATGGCAGGGCGACTTGACAAGTAAGTAAGTACCCACTATATTAAATACAGACGGCTCACTCTGAAAAGACCCCGTCACAAGAATAACATTTCTTAACGCCCCGTTAGGCGAGGAAAGACCCCTGTAAAGGCTTACTCTTGACTTTCTGAAACGGCTCACCTGAAAGATGTGTCCAAACTCAAATAAATGAGAGGGCATTAACATGTCTACATCAATCGATACTGCCTTTATCACCTCATACGAGGCGAAGGTGCATGAAGTCTTTCAGCGCAGAGGATCGTATCTGAAAGAATCTGTACGGGTAAAGGATAATGTCGTAGGTTCAACTGCCGTGTTCCAGAAGATCGGAACGGGGACAGCCACGACTAAGGCGCGTCATGGTACGATTACGCCGATGAACCAGACCCATACAGCGCCAAGCTGTACGCTGGCTGATTTCTATGCCGGTGACTGGGTTGATAAACTGGATGAAGCCAAAACCAACATCAATGAGCGAGATGCAATCGCTTCTGGTGGGGCAATGGCACTGGGTCGTAAAGTTGATTCGCAGATAACAACTGTACTCGACACGACCACGCAATCCACTATTACCTTAACCATTACTTCCTTGGTCAACATCAGGGCGACGGCGATTGAGTTTGCTGAAGCAGCTTGGTCTAATGACGTACCTAACGACGGCGAAGTTTATGCCATTGTAACTGCACGTTACTGGTCACAGCTTATGCTCCTGGATCAGTTCCAAAGGTCTGAGTATGTCGGGGCTGACGGTCAAGCGTTTGTAACAGGCCCAGCTATCGGCAAAGGTCGCTGGAAAGACTGGATGGGTATCAAGTGGAAGATGCAAACGGGTCTGCCCGGCGCAGGCACAGCCACAGCCAAATGCTTTATTTACCATAAACAAGCATTGGGTTATGCGGTTGCACAATCCGCCGGAAATGTTGCTGGTAATGAGGCCGTAGGTGCTGATATTACATGGCATGGTGACAGGGCTTCTCACTTCGTCAATCACATGATGAGTGGACAGGCTTGTTTAATTGATGACACTGGTGTTATTGAAGGAAATCTCAATGATACTACTGCTATCGCAACTTCATAGGAGGCTATCATGGCATACGCATTAAATACATTAGTTGCAAACGCTTCGGCAGCCCCCGGCAACCAGCAGTATTACCACGATGCTGGTGCTGACACTATGGCAACCGTGATGACTGCGGGTTATTTCAATAACACCGATGACAATCTGAACCTTGCTGCTGATGACGTTATCTTCAGCGTTTGTTCTGATGGTGATGTTTGGATGCGAGTCAGTGCTGTTTCATCTGGTTCGGTTACTGTTCAGACAGTTGGTGGTCTTGGCCCTAACAACGGCGATGTAAGTACAGCTACTTCAGGTACGAAGATCGGTGTTGGTATCAATGAAATTGGTACAGGCACATGCACCGCTTGGACTACGGCAACCCCGTATCCTGGTGCGCGTTTATCACTTTCGCTCAGTGGCACAACCACAGGGCCGGTAACGGTATCTACTTCAGGCGTGACGTTTAACGCTAAAGGTGATACGACCTTTACCTTCTCTGGTGTAGCTGGCGGCAGTGTAGAATTATACGGAGTTTCTATAACTCAGTGGGTAATTCTCAACGCGAATAACGTTGTCATAACGTAGTAGTTTGTAGTAAAGTCAGGGTTATCCTTCGGGATAGCCCTGATTTCTTACGTTAAAAATTTTAGGAGATTTATTCTATGGGGAATAAAAAGACACGCAAAATTGCGTTAGTAGGTACAGCACCATCAGCCGCTTTCGCTCCTATTGACGATCCCAGTTACGAGATATGGGGAGTCGGATTCAGAGGCGAACACATTACACGCTGCACCCGATGGTTTGAAATACACCGACTTGATTCCCTGCACGATGGCCCTGAGTGGCGACCCCTTCTAAGGAAGTGGGCTAAAGACTGTGAACTCGTTATGTTCTGGCCTGAAACACTTGGCCCCAAGGTCATGCAGTATCCGGTAGAGGAAATTAAGAACCGTTTCGGCACATATTTTATGACATCATCTTTATCATGGATGATGGCGCTTGCAATACACGAAAACGACCACGGCAGACCTGTATCAGAAATTGGTATCTGGGGCGTAGATATGGAGTTTGGAGTCGAATATCGAGAACAACGATTCGGACTCAGGCACTTCCTTGAAATGGCGAAGGTTGCCGGTATCACAACAAAATTATTAACAAATAGCGGGATAGTCTATGAACCCGTGCCTTACCCGTTCTGGCAGGATGACCCACTCACAACGAAACTGAAACTCCGGCGCGAAGGCGTTCAAGGAAAAATAGCAGAGGATAAACGTGTTATTGAAGTATCAGTCTCACGCATTGGGCAAATCAATGCTGTGATAGAGGAATTGCTTAAAATAAAAAGTATAGATGAAAAGTATCGAAGACCCCGAATTGAGAAATTAACCAAGGAAGGGGAAGCACTAAAAAGGACATTACCCACGACACAACAACATCTTGCTTACCATGAAGGGGCACTAGAAGAAATAGAGTGGCAGGAAGACTACCTGAAGCCATGAGTCAAAAACAGGCGTTTCTCAATGGTGAAGGCGATCAATGGTGGGATCGAAATAAAGACAAGGTTAAATATCCGCCATCCGATCCGGTTATCCGTGCGGTTAAAATGTTACCCAAACCAGACTCTATCCTTGAGATAGGCTGCGCGAATGGGGGAAGACTTAACGAATTACAAAAATTAACCTGCGCGGAATGTATCGGGATTGACCCATCTCAAAAGGCAATCAAACAAGGGTGGCAGTTTTCTGATGTCGAACTCTATATAGGGACAGCAGATAAACTCCCGTTTGACCGGACTTTCGATATTGTGATATTCGGGTTCTGTCTCTACTTAATTGACCGAGAATGTCTGTTTAAGGCGGTTTCTGAGGCAGATAGAGTCTTAGCCGATGGCGGACACCTCCTGATATACGATTTTAACCCTGAAACACCTTGCTCTACCCCGTATAGACACCTTGCCGGTGTAACAAGCTACAAGATGGACTACTCAAGGTTATTCACAAGCAACCCCGCGTACCGTGTTACTTCGCGCTGGACAGCAGATAAAGAAGAAGGGACTTCTGTTATTATTCTCCAAAAGAATCTTGCATGGGGGGTATAAGTGAGTATCCTTATTACAGGCGGCACAGGTTCATTTGGCAGGGCATTTGTTAAACATCTTTTAGATAACGGCCTGTACGACAGGATATGTATTTATTCCAGAGGCGAACACGCTCAAGCGCAAATGAGCGACGAGTTTAACGACTATGAGCGTTTAAGGTTTTTCATTGGCGATGTCAGGGACAGGGACAGGCTTACGAGGGCAATGGAAGGCGTTGATGTCGTTGTCCACGCAGCCGCACTGAAACGAATTGAAGTAGGCCAATATAATCCTGTTGAGATGGTGAAAACGAACGTCAATGGCGCAATTAACGTCATTGAGGCGGCAATGGATGCAAAGGTCAAGAAAGTAGTCGCATTGTCCTCTGACAAAGCCTACCAGCCAGTCAGCCCTTATGGGTGTTCAAAGGCACTGGCCGAGTCTTTATTTCTGGCTGCAAATAACACGGTATCAAAAGACGGCACTACATTCTCCGTCACTCGATATGGGAATGTCGCCGGAAGTGCAGGATCGGTTATTCCTAAATGGCGAGAGAAATTAAAAACCAGTGACACAGTAACGGTAACAGATCCCGCATGTACGCGATTCTGGATGACGATGGCAGAAGCAGTCCATCTGGTGTTATACACCATAAACAAAATGCCCAGAGAGATTGCTATCCCTGAATTACCCGCTTTTCGGTTGGGTGACTTGGCTGAAGCGATGGGGGCAAAAATGGTTATCAAAGGACTCCCTGATTGGGAGAAACTCCACGAAGGGATGGAGCATACCCAGACAAGCGATACTGCCCGAAGAATGACTGTACAGGAATTAAAGGATGCACTAAAATTAGTTTAGCTGGTCGGGGAACCGCGTAAGGGCGATGCGCCCATACGCATTGCCGCCAGCACCTTTTACTTATGGGAGTAAAACATGGCAATAGCAATCATTCCAGCGCGAGGCGGCAGTCAGCGCATACCTCGTAAAAACATCCGTGACTTTCACGGTAAACCAATAATCGCTTATTCAATCGAAACTGCTTTAAAAAGTGATATATTCGATAGGGTAATTGTATCCACTGATAGTAAAGAAATAATGGATATAGCAGAAGATTATGGCGCTGGGGTGCATGTACGATCCGATAAAATGTCTCAAGATGAAGTCGGGACTCACGAAGTCGTAAAGAATGTCTTGGAAGAATTTAGTATTGAAAACGAGGCTATCTGTTGTATCTATGCCACAGCACCGCTGATGTCTGTTGAAGACTTAGAATATGGCCTTGAAGTTCTTATTAATGATGATTTTAATTATACAATGTCAGTTGGGATTAATACCCAAGCTGATGCCGGACAGTTCTATTGGGGTGGCGCAGAAGACTTTTTAATTGACATGCCTTTAATCGACACTGGCACTGGTATGATTCCGATAGAACCTGAACGGGTTTGCGACATCAATACCGAAGAAGATTTTTTAAGAGCCGAAAAGATGTACGAGGCACTACATAATGGGTGAGCTTTATAGATTAGATTTTATATCTGGGAAATCGTATATAGGTATAACCAGAAAAACGGCGGCAGAAAGATTTTACGGTCATCTGAAAGCGGTTAAGAATAGTGCCAAAGGGATTGTTTATCATGCTTGGCGGAAATATGGAGATCCAAAATTAACAGTATTAGCTGTCTTAGACAATAAAGAATTATGTGAAGCTGAGATAAAGGCAATAAAATCTTACAACACAAAATATCCTCATGGATATAATATTACAGATGGCGGAGACAGTCCCCCGTCATTAAATCCAGATGTAGCCAAAAAAATATCTAATGCTTTAAAAGGAAGGAAAGTCCCAGAAGAAACAAGGCTGCGGATAGCAGAGTCACTGAAAGGAAGAAAACATACTACACAATCAAAAGATAAAATGTCTATATCGCAAAAAGGGATTAAACCATCTGAAGAAGCAAAAAAGAGAATGTCAAATGCCGCTAAAGGGAGGGAGTATAGTAACGAAAGAAAACTGAAAATGGCTAAAGCACAGCAGGACAGAAGAAGGAGAGAAGGGTTTAGTAAGCAGCCAAGGAGAGAGGCACAGGCATACTTAAACGAGTTAGAGCTTGTATGAATCCTTACACAATAGTTAGGGATTTTGAGTCTGCGCTCTGCGACTATACAGGGGCTAAATACGCCGTCACCACGTCGAGTTGCACGATGGCATTATTGTTGGCTTGTAGGTGGAATATCAAGAACGGCGTTAAAGAAGCACATTCTTCTGGGTATGTGGCACGTATACCAAAATATACATACCCAAGTGTGCCAATGTCTATCATCCATGCTGGCTGGCCTGTTCGTTTTACAGATGAGGAATGGTCTGGTAGTTATCAAATAGTCCCGTTCAATGTGTGGGATTCTGCGAGGCGGTTTACCTCTGGGATGTTTGAAGAGGGGCAAATGCAATGTGTCAGTTTTCACGCTTCAAAAATATTGGGTGACACGCAAGGCGGGGCAATACTTCACGATAACGACGAAGCCGATGCGTGGTTACGCAAGGCACGGTTCGACGGACGGACTGAAGGCGTATTCCCTAAAGACGATAATTTTATTTTAGGTTATCATTGCTACATGAGTCCTGATGTCGCTGCGAGGTTACTTTTAAAATTGAGTGTTCTACCAAAACACAATGAAGATTTACCGAATGATGACTACCCTGATTTAAGTAAGCAGGCGATATTCAATGACTGATATAAGCGACTGTCAAATGGGGGAACTTCATAGAATCCCAACACCTAAAGAGTTAGGGCATCCCATTAAATTAGTTAGCGCATACTCTTACGATGGGATTACACATCTCTATGAATTGCTGAAAGAGAGAACTTCTGATCAGTCTATCTCACATAAAGAAATGCCCACAAT
>Ga0255048_10002725_pt1 | contig 11079 bp, 8 predicted proteins | sample JV7_2_2_MG_FD_183619 | JGI IMG/M metagenome (GOLD analysis project Ga0255048, IMG submission 183619) | Seawater microbial communities from Jervis Inlet, British Columbia, Canada - JV7_2_2 | ecosystem: Environmental > Aquatic > Marine > Inlet | place: Canada: British Columbia | collected 2016-10-06
ACTGGATCACCAGCAGCTTTTGCGGTTGGTGGTGTTGTATAGGACATTCCATTCTCCTGTTTATATATATAAGTTTAGTCTATACTGTCTTGAATTGTCGATAATTCCAAATTCATCTGTGTAGAATCCATTTTTTGCTCTTTGATCAATGGTTGAACTTGAGTATTCTGGATCAGTATCATTCACATAAGTGCAAATCCTGTTGAAGAATCCAGCAAGATCACTGATCTCAAGAAGTGTTTGTTCTCCTTTTGAGATCATAGTTATAAGTCCTATGAAGTTCTGATCAGCATCAGTCCCAAATCTCTCAAAGAGTTCTCTGAGTTCCAAATAAACAACTTCATTCAATGCTCTATTCAAAAACAATGTGTTTGATTTTAATTTGATCACAGTGTTTGCAGTCTCTTTGAGCAGTGCAACACGTTGACTCATGAGTTCAGCATCTTTCTCATTCCAGAGATGCAGTGAAAGTTGCTCTTCTCTTGTAATGTCTGAAAGATTTGAGATCACAATATTTTCATATTCATATTTTTCTGCATCAGGTTCACCAGTGAAGATTGAAGCATCACTGTGATTGAATTCAGTTGTGACATCTCTCACAATATTCTTTCCACTGGATTGAACTGAATAAGAGATCACATCATCATCTCTGAATATTTCATCAATTGCTGGTTTGGTTGGTGAGAGTGTTGAATAGACAATGTCTCTTGAAGCATTCTCATGCAAACTTCCAAGGACTGACTTGTTCACAAGATCAATCACATCTCTGACTTTTGGTCTTGAGTTATTCCCAACAAGTGGAAGTGCAAGATTCATCAAGAAAGGTGTGTTTGCTTTTGCTTCATCAAATGAAGTTGCATCAACTTCAAGTCCTTGCTCTTCAAGAAGGTGTCTTATAACTTGAGAACCTGTTTTCACAAGTTCACTTTCTTTGTTTCCATCAACTGTGATTCCACTGAGATCAACCAAGATTTTTGTTGAGTCATTTATAAGTTTCAAAGACTTTCTGAATCCAGTATTTGTTCTTGTTGCACCTTGATATTCTTCTCTTAATAAGAGTTCATTCTCAGAGACACCAAGCACTGAATAAAAATCTGTGTGAGTGAGATCATTTGATCTGATTTTATCCCAAGGTTTGAATAAGTTTTTGAAGTCAATTGTTCCAGTCACAACTCTTGATCCATTGGTGAATGTGATTGTGTCGATTGGTTGTTGTTTTGCAAGATTGAATTCTGCATCTTCATCAATGAGAATCTTGCTTGGATCACCATTCACAATTGTGTAATCTCTTTCAAAGACAAGTTTTCTGTCATCAATCCAAACATTGTGAACTGGTTGCTTGACAAATGTGTCACCACCACTTGGAATTGACACAAGATCAGTGACAAGTTCAATGACATTATTGGTTGAAACATTCTCAATCACTCTTGAAACACCAGCAACTTTGATTGTGTCACCAGCTTCAAAGTCAGTTGCATCAACTACTGAGAAGAATCTTGTAGTGATTCCAGTGTCAATGATTGTTGTTGGTTCTCTCATTTGGTGATGACATAAGAAAATATCTCTATTCCTATAAGGAAGTGAATTGATTGGTCTTAATATGATACTTGAACCAGCAGTGAAGTCATCAATCTCTTCTGTGAGTGTCAAAACAGAATCTGAATCAACACTCTCAATTGAAAACTCTGATTCTTCTCCATCAATATTTGTGTATAGAATAGTATCTTCAACACTTGCTTCTGAAAGAAGTGTTCCACCAGTTGCTGTGACTGTTGTGCTTGAAGTTTTCTCAAAGGTTCCAGTAAGATTGAAACCATTTTTGATCTTTGAAAGTGAGACACCAAGAATTTTTGATCTTCCATAGACTCTCCTCTTTGGATTCCCAACTTCTGTGATGTCACCATCAATCTCTTTGAAGTTTTCAAGTGGCAACTCTGCAAGAAGCTTCTCCACAAAGTCTTGCATCTTGAATGAAACCTTGTCTGATGAATAAGATTTTGAATCAACAAATCCTTTATAGATAAGTTGATATTCAGAAGCATCTAGTGATTCAAATCCAAGATATATTTTCACAGCAGTGGTTTCCCAAAACAGTTTGGAATAGAGAGACTTCCATGAACCATCATTGTGAAAGTTCACTGAACCTGAACCAGCAAGAGAGATTCCAATTAAATCTTCATTGTCAATTTGATCAGCAAAGCTTGAAGTACTTCTTAGAATTCCAGCATAAGAAACATCAGTACCAGATGACAAATCAAATGGAAGATCAATTGCTCTTGAACTGAAAAACAATCTGTAAGTCACAGTCAAGAATACTGTGTTTGGATTTGCTGAAACATTCACATAGAGTTCTTTTGAACCAGAGTCAAAGAACCATTCACCAATTGCAACACTTGAACTTATTGCTTCATCAAGTGGAGTGCTGTCTGATGCAACTCCAACTGTGAAGTGCTCAACTGCAAGCTTATAGATTGAACCAGAGACAAGTGACCAGTCTGAAATCAATCTTTGCTTTGGTTCCATCCAAACCAGTGTGATTGGTCTGTTGTTCGGTTTCTTGATCTCTGATTCAAATGTCATTTATAGCCCCAAAATTGAATGCCAAATGTTTGCTCAAGTTCTGTTTTGAGTTCTTCAAGAAGTATCTTGCTCATATTGTTTCCCTTAATCTGAAAGCAGTGTCAAAGAGTTGAAAAGATGAGTTCTTGAATCCAAGACTTGAAGAGAAGAAAAACTGATTGATGAACCTTTCTTTTGTGTCAACAATTGTCTCTGACTCATCAACTATGAACCAAACTGGTTCAGTCTTTCCATGAAAATCTGATAAGTCTGAAATCACATTAAATTCACTCTTATTAAGAAGCTTGAAGTTTGCTTTAATCTCTTTCCTATGTGGTCTTGTTGTTGAGAACTGCTGGCCGTCTTTTGTTGTTGTGATGCTTGATTGATCTTTGTTTAAATAACTCCAACCAAAATCAATGTTGTTTTGTGAAAGCTGTGTGTGCTCTCCTATGAATATATTGGAAAGCTCAACATAAGAAGTTCCAGTGATGACAAGTCTTGCAAATCTGTAAGCTTGATCAGAAAAACTCTTATACCCTATATTGTGTTGAGTGTTTGGTGTGATTGTTGTTGTGAATGCTGGACTTGACCATTCATCAGTGGCATTCAACTCAAGTGTGATTGATCCATTGAAACCAAATCCAGTGAACTTGTCACCTTTGATTGCAAATGAATTGATGTTCTCAGTTGTGATGAAGTCAAAAACAATATTCACACTTGCTGTTTGTGATCTGAACTTCTTGGTTGTTCTGTGATCTCTTAAATTTGAAATTGAGTACAGTGCATTCTCACTTGATGGAGTTGCAATTGTTGTCTCTTGTGTTGCCAAATTGAATGACAAAAACTTCACGTTGCTCATATGATTATCCTATTGCAAAACCGTTTCTTGATGCATTCCGAGTTGCTCTTGCAATCTCTCTTTCATCAATTTGAACAATAATTGGTTGGGAACTTATTGCTGCTGTAAGTGCAGCGACATCACCACCTCCACCACCTTCATTTAGTTGACCACTTGCAATTGCTTTGATGATGTTTTTCTGTTGTCCATCATTTGCGACAAATTCACCAGAGTTTGCAAGGATTGAAACCTTGTCACCCACATTTGAGTTCCCTTCAATGAATCCACCATTTGCAAACTTCTGACTCTTAATAGCTTTGATGTTTGCAAAACCAGTTGTCAATGCAAGTGTGAATGCTGAAAGTCCTAGTGGAAGGAAAGGTTGAGTTGCAAGAGCACTTGTTGCTGCTGCATATGTATTCACAATCGCATTTGCAATTGCAAGAGTTTGTTGTTCTTTTGAACCTTCTTTTGCAAGATTCAATCCTGATTGAAGAAAGTTTGATGTTGCTGTGATTCTGTTTTGATGTTGTTTCTTCTCAAATGCAGCTTGATCAAGAGCTTCCTTTCTCTTTGCTCTGTTCTTTGAGGCTTCAATATCGAGTTCTTTCTTTGCGTTGATCTTGTCAATTGTGAGCTGTTTCTCTTTTGCATTCTTAATAAGTTCCGCTTTCTTAAGCTCTGAATCAGCTTGAACTGTGATCTTCTCTTGTTCAAAAGCAGCAAACTTCTCTATGTTTGCAATTCTTTGTTCATCAGTTGCAAAATCATCTTCAATCTTTGCTTCATTCCTTTGAATTCTTGCTTGCTCTTGTATAGCAAAAAGTTCAGCTTGAAGAGTTGTCTCTGTTCTTATTCTTGCTTCTCTTGCTGCTTTGTCAGCATCTGACTCTTCTTTTGCTGCTGGTGAATCAGGTGTGATCACTGGTGCACCAGATTGAGTTTGAGAGACAAATTCTTCACGTCCAGAAAGCTCTTTGTCTATTCCACCAAAAACTCCACCTTGTGAACTCTCCACAAAGTTTCTTTGTGACTCACTCACTTCTGCAAGTTTATCTTTATAGTCTTGAATTCTTCCTTCTGTCTTTGAAATATCTTCATCAAACACTGAGAAGAATGAATCTTCTTTGATATTCTCTTTTGATTTTTTGAGTTGTGCTTCAAGTGCTCTGATGTTCACTCTCAGTGAATCAACTCCACCAACTTTGAATGATTCATCAGCTTCTGTCTTGAACTCTGATGCAGCTTCTGACATCTTATTGAATGCTTTGACTGCAACAAGAGTCACTCTTGAAAACTTTGAAGTGATTCCAAGAAGAAAATTGTCAACAGTTTGACCAGCTCTCTTCATCTGTGCTTCATATTGATTTGCTATAACCTCAGCAGCATCAGCAGCAGCACCAGCTTTCTCTTTCATACTGTCAAGATTCTTTGCAAATATCTTTGTCTGATCACCAGTAAGTGCAAGAACAGCTTTGAATGCTTCTGTACTTCCAAGAAGTTTTGTCAAAACCTGTTCACTTCCACCAGTTGCAACATTCAAATCTTCAAGAAACTTTCCAAGCTTCTTTGTTCTTAGTGCTGTGAGATTGAAAGCTTCTCCAACATCTTCACCAAATAATTTTGCTGCATCACCAGACTTCTTGAACACTGCTGTAAACAAAGCATTCAGTTGAGTTGTTCTTTCTGATGTTGAAAGTCCTTGAGTTGTCATTGTTGCAAGTGCAGCTCCAACTTCATCAAGTCCCAAGTTCAATTGTTTTGCACTTGGAATCACAAGACCGATTGAGCTGTTGAGTTCAGAGATTGTTGTCTTTCCAAGCTTCACAGTTGTGAATAGTGAATCAGCAGCTTCTTGTGCTGTAATGTTTTCTTTTCCATAGACATTCAGAATATCTGTGAGAATTGACACTGATCCAGCAACCTCTGCAAGACCACCTTGTGCAAGAGTGTTTGCTTGTGCAAGAAGCTCAACTGCATCAGCACCTTGTGCAGCACCTGATGATAATACTTGATAGAATGCTTTTGCTTGCTCTGCTGGTTCAGTTCCAAATTCAGCACTCATCTTCACAAGCTCATTTGTGACTGCTGCTGTAAGTTTCTTATTTTTTGGAAGTAATGTGTTGATCTCTGCAATTGCTGTATTGAACTCTTTGAACTGTCTGTGAACATCAACAACTTTGCTCTTAAGAACATCAAAAGCTCTCAGTGTTGCTTGTGCAGCAATGTTTCCAAGAAAGACTTTGAACACATCAGTTGCTGGTTTCACTTTCTTTGGGACTTCCTTTCCCATCTTATCAACAGCAGCAATGAACTTTTGAAGTCCTTTGATTGCTTCTTTCTCTTCAACTGTTAGTGCAACACTTACTTCATTTGCCATTCTTTTGCGTCCTTTTCCTGTTTTTCTGCAACAAGAGAATCAATCAAATTGAACATCTCAATCACTTTGTTTGGTGCATCTGAAATTGCTCCACCAAAAGGATTTATTCCTTTATCGTACGATTGTTTCAAATTCATAATAACAGAAAACCTTGCATCTTTGAAAGCACCAGCGCATCTGTAATACTTGAATTCATCAGTCTGGAATACTGGATTCTCACCAGCTTCATTGCAGTTTTGAATTCTCTTGATCTTCTCATGCATTCTCTTTGTTTTGCATTTGTTGCAATCAATTCTTTCTGTTGTTGCAGTCCAGAATGATGTTACCAGAGAAAAATAGTCATGATTAGTTAAGATACTAATCTCCATTATCTTGATATAAACAGCTTCAATGAATAAATTAAAATTTAATTGCTTATCATCGGAACTTCCTGACTCTTTCCCAAAACCACCTCAACACCTTCAACTCTCTTTCCTTCTGAATCTCTGATTTCACTTGGCATTCCATAGATCATTGAATAAGCAGCAAGAACCATCTTTCCACTTACTTCTGTGTTCAATAACTCATTCACACAATTATCAGTGAGACTGTTTTCTGCATCAAACTCAAGCTTATAAGTATCTCCATCAAGTGTCTCAATTCCAGAGATGTCTTTGATTGAATACTTCATTGCAAGTGTTGTTCCTTTCCTCACATCATGAATGTTGTTTCCATCTGCTTTCTCAACATGAGCAAGAAGCTCTTGTCTTTGAAACATTGAAAGTGGTGCAAGTTTCAATTCAACTTCACCAATCTTGATTGTCAATCTGTCTGTTGTTCTTAGAATTTTTATTCCCATTACTCGCTCCTTTTGAAAAACAGAGAGAAAGAGAAGAGCGAAAAACTCTCTCTCTCTGCTCTGTGTGCACACATATTTTTTAGATGAAACTTATATAAATTTCATTTTCTTCACCTGACTCTGAACCATCTGATGTGAACTCAAGCTCTTCAACAAGAATTCCTTCAAGATCAGCAATTGTATTTGAAGTGATGATGCAGTTTGGTAAGTAAACACCAAAAACTGATCCCAACTCAAACTCACCAGCAACTGAACTTGGATTTGCTGCATATGCAAACAAATCAAATGGAGTATTCTGGTCAAAGCTTGTCCATCTTGCAACACTAGTGTCATCAAGGTAAGGATTGATTGTTCCAGTCACTTCTCTCTTTCCAGTTTTTCTTGATCCAATCCTTCCATCTTCTGAACAAGTGCTCAAAATAAAACTGTTGGAATGCGAAATTGAGATGCTCATATCATTGATGTCAATTGCAGTTCCATTATTCTCATAGACACAAGCTGAAAGAATAAGTGGTGGAGTTGCATCACTGTAAGTTGGAGAATGTGGAGCAGCACCATCTTCTCTGTTGAAAGAAAGTCCATCACCAGAGAACTCAAAAGAAGCAAGCTCACCAGTTGAGAATCCAGAAAGTGAAAAACTTGATGGACGAACACCAATTCCAGCGTCAAGAATTTCATTCCCTTGATACATTGAAACTGAAAGTGATTTATAGTCATTTTGATCATTTGATCCAAGATAAGTTGTGCACTTACTCACAACAACATTGTCACTGTAAGCTGAACCAGCAGCAACAACAAGTTCAATTGAAACATTGACAACAATTGCTTTGATTGGTGAACAAACGTGTGCACCAGCTTCTTTGACAACAACAATGTCACCAACTGCAAATGCTGATGTGTCAGCAAAGTTGATCACTGTTGTTGTGTGAGTTGTTCCACTTGTTTGTGTTCCAGTCACCTGTCTTGATGTTCCAAGAAGATTCTTGAACAACAAGTCAGATTCAGGTTTCTCACCTTCAACACCACTTGCTTTTGCTTCAAGATTCAGTTGAAACTCTGCATTCTTGATTCCTACTCTTGCTCTTGCTTGTCCAAATGTTCCACTTAATATTGAACGAGATTTTGTCTCTTTTGAACCATTCACACTGTAACCACCGTCGAGTGGTTGAACATAAGAAGTTGCTGCTTGAGGTGCAATATAAGTTCCCTCAGTCACTTCTTCTTCTAATCCAATAACAGTGAGGTCTTTTGAAATTCCAATTGTCATTTTGTTTTCCTTTGTTTTATATTATCGTACGATATTTCACTAAGAAGTTTCCTCTCAAAGAAACCACCTTGTGCTCTTCAATAACTTCTGGTGCTTCAACAGCTTCCAGATTCATCAAAAGAACAACAGATGGAAGTCCCAACTTGCTCTTGTATAGTTGCTTCTCAATATCATTCAACTTGTCATAGAGATTCTTCACAGCTTCTTGCAAAGAAAGATCATTCATAGCTGTGTTTCGATATTCATCAGTCAACACAATTTGAAATGTTTGATCAATAGTGGATGCCCTCACCACTCCAGAGACAGTTGAAGATTCCAGAGGCAACACACCAAACTTGTTTGGATTCCCTTTGAAAGAATTCTTCTCAATGTCATATATATAATTGAGCTTTGAATAAGATGCACCAAGTGTTGTTGATACTTCTGATTCAATTGCTTCAATAATTTGTTGCACTTTATTCATTTTATACTCTCTTTATAAGACCAGTTTTGAATCCAGCTTTCTCATGCTTATCTTCAACACCATCATCATTCTTGTCTATTGAAAGAAAGAAAGTGTTGAAAGCTTCATTGGAAAGTCTCTTGTAGTCTTGATATTTTTGATAATACTTATCTTCAACAGCATCTGATAAGAAGAAAAATATCTTACCAAGCACCATGAACTTTGATGCTTCTTGCAGTTGTTTGAAACTCAGAAGATCAAAGATTGTGAGATCATGATGTCCAGAGCTTTTGTTGTTCACACTATAGCCTTGGTTTCTCAGTCTCTGAATGATTTGGTTTCTTGAAGCTTGATGATAATTCACATAAGAAGTTTCACTTCCATGATAATAGTTAGAAGAAAGTAAGTAATCAGCTTCCTCTTTCAATTCATTGTCGCTTGAAAACAGAAGATTCAAAGCTCTGAAAGTCAAAGCTGATGTTGAAACATCAATTGAAATTCTGATCCAGAACATCTCAAGAGAGTTGATTGTTGTCATCTCTTCATCGTCTTGGTTTCTTGACCATTCAATGAAGTTATTTTCAGTCAGTCCCTTTGTTCTTTCAACCAAGTCAGCAACTGGTGTGAAGTCTGATCCATTGAAATATTCAACTGAAAGAGTTCCACTGCTTGTGTTTGGTGTTGTCATGTGTGCATAAAGTGCATTGATTGGTTTCTTATAGCCAATATAAATGAATTCATCATCAGCAAGAACACCTAGTGAGTAGTCTTGCACATAAGATTCTAGTTCAAGTGAGACATCTGAATTGTCTTTGAATATTTTTAGCATGATCTTCTCCTTACTATTATGATTCTGCGTCCACTTGGAATTGCAACAACAAGCTCATATGAATCAAGTCCAAAAGAACTCTTGCCAGTTGCTGATCTGAATCTTGACTTGAGATACACATCTGTGAATCCAAGTGAACTTATATCTATTGTTTGTTGTGTTGGTGTTTCTGGTTGAGGTCTTAATATATCATTGATCTCTGTTGATCCATTGTTGATCAAATTATTGATTCCAACCTTGTCGAGAAAGTCACCAGCAAGAGGCCAGTATGAAACAAGATTTGCTGTGTTGATTGGGAATCCAGACTCATAATGATCTTGCACTTCACTTGCTAATAATGCAGCATTTTGAACTTCACAAGAGTAAATCACACCAGAGAAAAACCCCAAAAGAGTTGATCTGTGTGCAGCACCAATTGTCACTCGATCAGCATCAGTTGCAGTTGCAAACCATTGACCAGTGTTTGAACCAGTTGTTGGTGACAGAGTTTTGATCACATTATCAACATAGCAAGTGATGGTTGAACCATTTGATGTGAACATAATATGATGAATAGTGTTTGCTGTGATTGTTCCAGATGCAGTGTCCAGTCTCAAATTGAATGAACCATTGATTGCACCAGCAAGTCTCAGAGTTCCATTTGTTTCGATTTGAATCACAATTTCATCTTGAGAGGCATTAGCTTGACCAACTGAAAATAAAACTTCTTGAGCAGTCAAAGAGTTTGACTTGAACCAAATTCCAAGTGAACCAGATGTGTCATTCACAAAACTTGGTGATGTGTTGTTCAAATAGTCATTCACACCATCAAACAATTGCGTTTTTGTTTCACCAAGATTTTGTCCAATAACTGGAAGTAGTTCATATTCACTTGAAGCAATTGAAGTTGCACCACTTACAATTCCATCGTTATTATTTGCAGTTTCATCAAGAGCGTTGCCGTTGAATTTATAATGAGACGCTATAGTTCCAATTGGAATAGTACCATCTGAATAATTATCAAATACTTCTGTCGCACTCATCTCTTTAGACATAACTAAAGTTTCGCCAATTTTACCATTGGACCAGTTAGGCGTTCCACTTCTTAACCTTACCCCGATCTCAAATGCTGTAGAGGTGTCATGCATTGCTACATACGTTCCTGATGTTGAATTGAGGTCATCAATTTGCAATCCATTTATGTATAATTTAATGCCTGTAGTAGCACCATTACCGCTATAAGTGGCAGTGAAATGTGCCCACTTGCCTTCGTATTCTGTTAATGCTGGACCTGTCCTAGCGATTGAGTGAGATGCAGAATTGTCATAAAGGAATAACGCAATCTTGTCTGCTCCAGTAGTACCAAACAAAAACTCAGCTGTGCCATTTGTTACATTTGCAACCTTGCCAGAAAAAGTAAATCTTGTAGCATCATCAATGAAAGCCCATTGAGAAATACTAAAAGGTGAATCAGTTGAAGCATCTCCAAAAGAAAGAGAAGCCGAATCAAGTACAGTTATATAGTCATTAACCCCATCAAAATCATAAGCACCATATTGAATCACATCTCCATTTGCATTCTTCCAAGTTGCTTGTGAATCAGCAAAGTCAAAACTTGTTGCTTCATCTGCTGTGTCATAGTCTGTTGAATAAACAATAACACCTTGAGTTCCACCAGCTTTCTTTGAGATTGTGTAATTGTGATCTTCAATCACAGTTGATGGTGTTCCAATTATTGAGTCATGAATTGTTCTTGAATCCAGTGCAAAACTTGGATTGATATAAGTAATATTGTTTGCAGTTCCATTATAAGAATTTAAACTTGAATCAAGCACATTCCCTTGGAACTTGTAATGAAGTTCAAGATTTGTTGCACTTGGTTCAGTGCTGTGTTCAACAAGAGCAAGAATTGTTGCTGCATCAAGTGCTTCACTGTATATCCTT
>Ga0255048_10002726_pt1 | contig 11077 bp, 18 predicted proteins | sample JV7_2_2_MG_FD_183619 | JGI IMG/M metagenome (GOLD analysis project Ga0255048, IMG submission 183619) | Seawater microbial communities from Jervis Inlet, British Columbia, Canada - JV7_2_2 | ecosystem: Environmental > Aquatic > Marine > Inlet | place: Canada: British Columbia | collected 2016-10-06
AGAAAAAAACAAGGTTGTATGTAAAATATTATCAGCACCCAACGCACCAAAGGGTGTCAGGGTAGCTGGACTAGAATACCCCATTAGAAGGTCGTGGCTAATAGAAGATGGACACAAGTGTGTGTGTGATTTTCGTGACGTGATTCTTATCAGTGGGTGTCAGTGTGGAGGATACTAATGAGCGTCATGTTAATAGCCGGTACAATAGCTGGTGCTTTTGCTTTTGGGTTTGCCCTATTGAGGAGCACCGACGTAGGCATAGCAGATACTCCTGGATTTTTCGAACAGCTTCGTCTAGATAGTGAGAGAATAAGCAGGGAGTATGAGGAAAACAAAGAAGAAGATAGGCGACGCCTAGAGATAACATTCAATAAGTAGGATTAGGGTACTGTAGCTCAATTTGGTAGAGCAACGCTCTTGTAAAGCGTAGGTTGTGGGTTCGATTCCCACCTGTACCTTGGAGGATTAATGAGAGAAGTAAAAGTATGCTATCATTTTATACTTGAGAGATTCTCAGTCAGACAACTAATTTCATACTGGATAATGCATCCAGATGTAAACGTAATAGCCTGCACTGAGTGTGCAGGATGAGTTACTTTGTAGCTATTCTATTTCTAGTTACACTGCATTCAGTGGGCGGAGTAGTAGCCATAAAAGCAAGTAGAAGAGAATACACAGAAGAATTCATGCTAGGAGTAGCTGTGCTTATAGCTATGTTAGTAGGAGAAGTCGTATTACTATCTAATGGAATGACTAGATTAATGGAGTTATAATGTTACAGACATACCTTCCATTTAAGAATATTTATCCGAGTGTTTCAGTATTAACCGATGACCAACTCTGTAAACAACGCGTTGATGCTAAGAAAATTCTTGACACGCTGGCAAACAAAAGTCAAACATACCGCCACCACCCAGCAGTTAAGATGTGGGAGGGTTATGAAAACCTCCTAATGGCCTATATGACAGAATGTATGATGGCCTGGATGAAGAGGGGCTACTCCAATAACATGGAGATGCATAGTATCCCCTATACTCAGGTAACCCTACCTCTATGGTGGGGAGGACCAATACATTCTTCTCATAGGGCTCGTCTGCTCTATGATAATCCAGAACACTATGGTAAGACTAGGGTTGGTAAGAAGGTTCCTGCTCATGTTTTGTATAGGAATATTCAACCCAAGTTTTACTGGCCTGTTAAACATAATGGACAATTACGATAAGCTCCCGTAGCCAAACTGGATAAGGCACCCGCCTTCTAAGCGGACAAGTGAAGGTTCGAATCCTTCCGGGAGTATTTATCATGTACAAAAGAAAGAGGGAAAATGGTAGCTAGGCTTCCCGCATCTAACGATGCCCTAACATATGATGACGTCCTGCTGGTACCAGGATATTCTGACATCACTAGTCGTCACGATGTTGACCTAACGTTTGGCAAACTAAAACTAAAGACGCCATTCATTAGTTCGAATATGGATACTGTCACTGAGGAGAACATGGCAATTGCTATGCATAATCAGGGTGGCATGGGAATCATACATAGATTTCTAAACTCCAGAAGACTTGACCAAATAATTAAGAGAGTCAAGAAGAGCGGCGCTAGCCCCTGTATCTCTGTAGGAATAAACGGAGATTCTGAGGAGCTATTGCATATAGGATTAAAAAATAAAGTCAGAATCTACTGTGTTGACGTGGCCCATGGTCACCACGCAGGAGTAGCAGCGCGCATAGAAGACATACGGAGGTTCACCAAGGGATGGAACAACGTCAATATTATTGCAGGGAATGTGGCTACACTGGAGGGAGCAAAATTTCTTGTAATGGCCGGAGCAAACATAGTGAAGGTTGGTATCGGCCCTGGCTCGCATTGCACGACCAGGGTAGTTACAGGGCATGGTGTGCCGCAGTTAACGGCGATAAGCGACATCTACTGGGGTCTACAGGAAGAATTCGGTCCAAAGAATACGGTAGAAATAATAGCCGACGGAGGTATAAGAAACTCCGGGGATATTGCTAAGGCAATTGCTGTCGGGGCTAACTATGTAATGCTGGGAAGACTCCTAGCTGGATGCACCGAGAGTCCAATAGAAACAATCATGAAGGATGGTAATCGCTGCAAGATTTATAGAGGCATGGCTAGCTTCTCTGCTCAAAAGGATAGGGGAAGGTCAAAGAAGAACATCATAACAGAAGGTGTGGCCTCTATTATTCCAGAGATAGGCTCAGTAGAAGGTGTAGTTAGTGAGCTACGTGGTGGACTAGCTTCTGCCTGCTCATACACTGGCGCTAGAGACCTAAACCAATTCAGACAAAAGGCCAGGCTGATTAAAGTAACGTCAAGTTCTCACATAGAAGGGACACCACACGGAGCATGAGTCACACAGAATTAAAGTCTCTCGAAACACGTAGAAGAAAAGTAAAAGAAGTCCTTACGATTAAGAAGGATGAGCAGCAAGTTCTTTCAAGAGAAATAAACCAGCTCATTAGGAATGTGAAGGACATTGAGTCTAATATTCAGACACTAAAGGCCAAGAAGATATCCATCAACTCTATTACTGTTACTGAACACGCCATACTCAGATACCTGGAGCGTGTAGAAGGTGTTGATATAGAAAGAGTTAAGAAAGATATCGTTGATGGCGAAACCCTCAAGCGAATTCAAACACTAGGGCCTGGGTATTATCCCAGGACTGTGGATGAAATCCCATTCAGAATACGCGTAAAAGATAATGCTGTGGTCACGGTATTAACAGGGAAAACTTTCTGACAAAGAGAAAATTCCGCGTATAATAAAAGTAGAGGGCCTCATTGGCCCGTAGCTAATTGGTTAAAGCAGCACTCTTATAAGGTGTGATATGCGGGTTCGATTCCCGCCGGGCCCATAAAAGAAAGGCCATAATAATGTTTGCAGTATATATCAAGGTTGAAAGAGACTTTGGAATGACTGACTACGATGCCATTGTATCTTTTGACAAAGCATTAGATGCACATAAGTATATTAGATGGCTTAAGACACAGCCAGACTATGTAGACCACGGTGATATATTAACTTTTTCCGTTGGACAATACCTTCCCCTTAAGCACAACCTTGAGCCTGGCGAAGCACCATAATGGCCCGACTCAACATAATAATCTGTGACCTATGTAAGAATATGTCTAAGGTCACCTTACCGTTTGGTATTACTTTACAATCTGGCAAGGGTAAGAACAAGGAGTTAACCAAGGCCGAGATTTGCCAGCAATGCTACGACGCAACACGCGGTCGTATTGAATCTGATTTCGAATTTAATAATAGCTTTTCATCAAGACCTCGGATGGAGACAGGGCGTGCGGCAAATCATTTGCCGAGCCCTGATAAAATTGAGATAGCTGAGGGCGAATCAATAGTACCATCAAACGTAGATAATATCGCACCGCCACCACGACCAATGAAGTGTACACACGAAAAGACTTCCGTCATCGACAATGAGGGAACAAGTATTTATCTCAAATGCAAGGAATGCGGAGAGGAGTGGGAAGCCTAACTTTATGGAGGAAGCTATGTCTCTCAGTCACAACGACAAAGAAGCTCTACATCAGGCCATCTTAAGATTGGCCAAGACTATCCACGACCTGGAACCATCAGCGGTTGACCCGCGAGTTCTAGATATGTTAGAAATTTGTGGTTCATTACTTGAACAGCAAATGGAAATGGATATTGTATTTGAGCAGCTAGGTGATGAAGAATCCAATAACGAAGTCATTCTCTACGAACAGAGTGAAACAGAAGATGGACACGAAGTGGTCCACATAAATTTTGAGGAGGACAGGGACGTCCCCTCTGCCGAAGATTTAGAAAACTGGTTTAACATGGGAGATTAAAATGATTACAACTACGGAGAAGACACACACTCATACGTGAATACCAATGAGAACATTGGTTCTAAATAAAGCATGGCTAGCTGTTGGTAACGTCGGTTGGAAAGATGCTTTTAGATTACTCTGTGCCGAGAGGGCAGAGGTTCTAGAATACTACGAGGTAACAGTCAAAACTCCCAGGGAAGAGATGTTTATTCCTGCTGTAATCAGACTGTTGAACTACGACAAACTACCCAAGTGTAAGGTGAGCTACTCTAAGAGAGCTATCCTTGAGAGGGACGATTTCGAGTGTCAATACTGCGGCTTGTCTCTTTCAATAAAGACTGCTACACTTGACCACGTTCATCCCAGAGCTGGTGGTGGTAAGACTACTTTTGAAAATACAGTGGCTAGTTGTCACCCATGTAACAACAAGAAGGGTGACAGACCAGTAGGTATTAATGGTTTCAATCTAAGAAAGAAACCTCGTAAACCAGAGAAGGTATTTTTCAGACTAAGGCTACACAGTCTAGAGGAAGAGTGGAAGGATTACCTTCCGGAGAAGATAAAAAATGAGTTTCAAACTAACCATAGAAATTAAAGATGACGCCTCAACCCAAATAGATTTTGATGGGACAGTAAATCACATCGTTCTATTAGGCGTTCTTGAATCTGTTAAACATGGGATTCTTGGCACAGCGGATATGATGGCCGCGCAGGAAATCCTCTCATCCATTGACGACGAAAACGGAGAGGGAGCGGAAGCTCCCTCTCCATCGACAGGAGATTAAATGCCATTCATACCATCCAATAAAGAAATGGCTCCAGAGAATGTTATGGAGCTATGCAGGACAGCCCTCAGAGAGTCTCTAGCACCTTACTTTAAGGGTAAGAATGCAGCTAATAGACTAGAGGAAGCTGTTCAGGTGGCGACCAACTCTGTTGGTCACATGCTCACCATGCGTGCTGTTCGTAAGGACCCGATGGGTGCCACAATAATGACCGAGGGAGCATCAGCAGTTAAGAAACGTGGGTCTGTTCCGAGGAATATCTAATGGACGCACAGGAACAAGCAAATGTCAAGGCTATGATTTCGGCGGCGCTCGGCAAGGCCGTGGCGACCCCAGGAGTGGCTGCTCAGGGGCCCACAGAGCCCGCTCAGGCGCCTGTACATAAAAATGAGCCTACCCACCCGTCCGAGGTTCCCTTGGACGAATACGAGGCTCTAATGGTCGAGGCTTTAGGCTGGCGCGTTGAGGCATCTGAAAAAACTAACCTTCTCCTTAACACAGAGAAGACTAGAATTGAAGAGATGAAGAACAACTTGCTCAGGCGATGTGTCAACCGGCTAAAGGTTGATATGAATCACTTTAACATAGTGATTGATTCGGGAACTGGAATGATTAAAATACAAAGGAGAGGCTAAAAAGCCTCTCCCCTTTTTTATCTACACTCAAAAACGAATGAGACGTATATGAAACGCATATGACATGAAACGCATTTGAAACGAACGCCACCTCGTCTTTGTACGAAAGTGGCGTTTTTTTATTTATGGACAGGTCGCAATATTAACTGGTGGTCCACTCAGTGTGCTGGTGCCGGGCGGGCCCAGAATGCTGACAAGGCATAGTAGGGCGGCGTCAATCGATGCGGCCTCACCAACCTTCTCTTGGATGACAATATCTGCGAAGATTGTTCCTGCTTCACCTAATTTTGGTGATGAAACAATATCTGCAAATATACTACTGGCCTCACCAACTTTTCCCTCTTGGTCATCGTTCCAGTTGGCAATTTCTGCAGTCGTAAAACTCAAGCCAAAATTTTCGTTAGCCATTATTTATCCTATGGAATGAATACTCTGGCGGCAGCCTTTGGATTATCTCCAGGGGTTATGCCGTCTGCCGCAGCACTCCAAGTTACTGTAAGTGTTCCAAAGCCATCCGCATTCAATCCTGTAACGGTATTTCCTACCAGGACACCACTTGTGGTACTAGTGATTGTTCCAAGAGTATTACAAACCTCTCCTTCTTTATCAAAAAGAAACTCTAGAGAAACACCAGTTTGACCCACACCATAAACACTAAACTCTGCATCTATGTTGGAACCGTTTAATGACAGACATGGCTGAGAAACATTAAGTGTTCCACTACCAGACCAAATTCTGCCGCCTCCTGTGCCGTCATTTGTATTAATTCTATCAAATCTGAAGTTATCCATACCTACATCTACAAGGCTCATCACTCCAGATGGAGCATTGTTCCATCTATATAGTTCTGATGAAGTTCCTTCGGTAAAATTATCATATACCATCATTTCATATATTGGACTAAGTCCACTATTGGTTATGTTATCAACTCTAATTACAGCAGAGGTTTCAACGCCTCCAGCAGCAGCACTTAGAGATGTTGGTAATACAATAGATGTTACATTTGCCTGGCCAGCTAAATCTCCAGCAGCATCAAGTCTTATTTCGTGACATTCCCAACCCACCCCATCATCATGTAAGAATGAAAATAGTTTAGCACCAACCTTTACTAATGCACCACCTTGATGTTGTCGTACTTGAGTGGGGCCAGTCTGAGCACCTATCGTACCTAAATCTGTCAATGAAGAACCATCTAGCCTAAGAAGTTGTGGCGTAGAAGTGTTTAGGAATGTTGCTTTGTAAACTTTATCATTATAAATACAAAGCTGGTCTTGAACACTGACCCAAGCTCCTGCAGGATTAGTAACATTAGTTATACTGCTTGTACCTAAATCATAGTAGTTAATTTGCGGGGCCCCCGGGCCTCCTTGATTCCAAACTACATTATTTCTCCAAGAAATAGCATTCATTATGCAGCCTTGGCCTGGACTTTGGAACGATACTGGTAGCGGCGAAACTGCTGCATCCTCTGTAATATTAAAATCCTTATCTATTCTTACAATACGCATCGCTACGTTACTTGTAGGATATGCAGTAATTAAAACTCCACTTCCATCTATTGAACAGGGTGTCCAACCCATTTTATAGGCGCTTGCTGTATCGTTGATTGCATGAGAAGCGAAATCATAGAAGGGACCCCAGTCTCCAGAATTAGACACATCATATTTCCATATAGACCTATAGTTGATAGCATATAGGTCATTTTCCCAATGGATAACTCTGTTGTATCCAGGAACATCCGTAGCAGTATCTTCATCTGTACCAAAGTCACTACCAACTTGTACTAGTTGCATATTAATTTCTTTAAATACAGCCACCTGAGTGTGTGATGTGGACATACGTCTCATATATAGATTTGGTTGTGTCATTTTAATTATCCTTAATCATCAAGGTTATATTTATTCTCTGCATAGAGTTGGAATCTTGATACTTCCACATCTGCAAGTATCCTATTATAAATTGCAATTTCATATATCGTTCCATCAAAGTGCCGTCCAGCATCATTGTATACACCGGAAATCTGTGCACCAGAAAATCTACCAAATGTTGTATTACTTAGACCAGTGGCTTCAATGTTTCCATCCACAGTAATTTCTGTTTCTTGTCGTTGACCACTTGGAAACAGTTGACCTATCCCTTCGAAGGGTATATTTTTCCACACAAGCAACCTAGTATTGTCTGGTATGCCTCCACTTGGAATAACTAATGTTCTATCTTGGCCTGCAAAAGAATCTCTATCGGATAGTGTTGCAGTCTGGTCACTAATAGTGGTTATAGACCAATATTCATGAGATGTGACAACACCCGATGGAAGATTATTAGACAAGCTAAAAATTGTAAAATTGCTAGTTGCTGAGGCAGGCTCATAGATAACACAAATAGTAGCAGACTGACCGGAAATAGGTGCTTCGCCACTAGCGAACAAATATTCAGAATTAGCTGCAGTAAATAGGACACCACCTAAAGTATTATTTGCTTCTAAGATATAGGTAGGTTGGAAGCTAGAGTTGGATTGAATAACACCAGATATACCTTCGGCCTTATCTCTCCATTCAGAAACGTTACCAGTAATTCCACTAACAATGGTGGATTCATCATCCGCCTCAAACCAACTAAGTAAATCACTCAGTCCACTAGGATTATTGAGTGGCTGAATTGCTTCTGTAGCTAAGTTAATTTGTCCGTTAAGAGTATATTTTTGGAACCTTTGTAGTCCATCGTCCTGTGCAGCCCAATCAAAGAAATAGGTCTTGTCGGGGTCAACAATAACATTAGCTGCTAACAATCCAGAGATTGCACCCTCACTAGTTCCTGTAGGGGTACATGGAGTTTCAGGAGAGTGTGAATTTTTATCGTGCCACCACCTAACATCAACAGCAGACCCAAATGGATTCCCAGTACTAGGGATAATTGAATAATTAATTCTTATGATTCCAGGCTCAGAAGTAAATTCTGTACCTCTAAAAACAATATCAGCAATTCTTTCCCCATCAGTATCATGCTCAGAATGTCTCGCGCCTCCACCTAATCTTTCATGCGGAAAGGCTCTATGACGAGTACCTTTTGCTGGATATCCAAGGAATTGAAACGCATGGGCTCCACCACCTTTGGTAGGAGAATCTGGATGTGTGCCTCCAGCGGCATTACCAGAGCCTTTATAGATATGATAAAACAGGTTATTAAAGTCACCACCGCCGCCTGGAGCGCCGAAGGATAGACATCCCTGGCCTGCAAATCTACTTGCACAAACTATAGAACTTTTACCATCACCATGAATATCTCCAGCGATTCCTCTATCCTTTTGGTCCACAAATACACGAAGAACAATATCCTCATCTTTTCTAGATTGAACATTAATAGGGAAAACTTCTGTGGCTTCTTGATTCTGTGCCATCTTAAACGGATTTGCTCTAAAGCCAGTTATCATACCAGGAAGTATAGAAGCATCAAACAAATCACCGTTGTCATCTAGTCTGAGCGCTGCAGGAAACAATCCAAATTGTGTTTCTCCGCCGGCCCAACCTGCAGCTAATTCTGCATTTGTTGAGTAATATGCCCATAGTGTAGGAGTTTGGCCAACGTTGCCACTATCATATACGTTGTCCACAAAGAATAGTGGACGTCCTTCAAACTGATTAGTTGTTGTTAGTGTATCACCAATAAATACTCCACTAATATCACTTTCTATTCCAGTATCATAAAGGAGAAGTTCGAATGCTGTAGTGGACCCTACGGCTTTTAATACTTGTACATTATCAGTAGTATTCTTATTAAGTATGTATAGGTTACCCATGAAACTACAAAAATCCATGGGATGTCTAGAGGTTGTTCCGAATGTATTACTTCCAAACGAACCTATAACATAATCAAACCAACCGAATGATGTATTACTAGAGGTAGTGTAGTAAATTTTGTCATCGTGTTGTACTTCTGTTAGAATACCACCATTAGCATCGTTAATACCAAGTCCACCATCAGAAGCATCAGAAGTGGTCCAGACTTGTGTATCGCCATTCAATTTGGCAAATCTCCAAGTTGTACCATTACCTACTGACCACGCAGTAACAAGATATGGAGTACTATTTATGGACACTGGATACAGTCCTAGACTACTAGTGGAGGCAGCCGTTTTACCAGTTAAACTTAGAGAGCTTACCCATACTCCAGATTCTTCAACATATGAATAGATTCTATCACCAATAAGTACATAGTCTTTGCCTAGAAAATTAACAGCACGATTAACAGCCTGCTTATTTCCATTGCTATCCTCAACGGTTCCGTCCATTCCGCCCAGTCCGCTGGGCGCCCCTGCAAGATAGACAGATGGATTAGACGAGAAATAACTAAACGTATTTCTAGATACATCTGCTGTGTTGGATGTATTATTGAATTCACGCCTATTAATGGCATTGCAGGATGAACCTACATCTTGCCCACCATAGTTATTTGTTGCACGGTCGACGGATGGGGTCATATATCTAGCGTGTAATACCCAATCTAATGACATAATTTTACCCTATTAGACCCAGGCGATTGCGCCGCCAGAAATTGTTAGAACTTGTCCTGCATCACCAGATGGTAATACAGTAAGGGTGCCTCCTCCATTAACAAAGAGGATGTCTCCTGGATTGTATGATGTTTGGTTAGTTCCACCAAAGCTTTGTGTAAGCCCACTGCCCTGCCATGCTCCTTGGGTCACAAGTCCAAGCTGGGATACACCGGTAGCGTTGACAATCAATGTGTCAAACGCCGGTAGTAGGGCTCCGCTTAGTACAGTCAGGTTGCCTAGCGTGACCTGGGCGGGCACACTGATGACGAGATTAACAGCGTTGGGCTGGTTAACCAAATCTCCCTGTTGTCCTCTTCCTAAATATGCCATTTATTCTTCTCCCTGAAACTCATTTAAAATTTCTTCTTCTTCTGGTGTAATTTCTGCAAGTATTTCTTGTGGACTTCTAATCCTACCATCGAAAAAAGACCCACCAGGATGGCCATCCCACTTTCTATTTTTTGCAGCCCATTTGATTAGTGTAGTGTAGCTGTATGCATTTGCCATATACTCTTTATGACTACCTATATCTACACCAAATTGTTTTGATAATTCTATAACCCTTAGGTCAGCATCATATTCTATTAATACAACAGCATCACGGGCCCATTTAAGTTCGGCATCAGAATATCTTTTAGTTTTCTTTAGCCATTTATCTATGACGTACCAACCAAGCTTAAGGTCTGCGCCCTCTAGCTTATGTAAAAATCCTGATTTCCACTGTAAAAAATGGGCATACTCATGTAGAAGTAGTTGCATTAACTCCTGCTTGGTATGCCCTTTAGTAGCCAGACAAATTATAGGATTTCCATTTTTAGATATATCGAATGTACCTGCACATTGAGCTACCTTTAGCTCATCCTTATCGTACAGTCTGATATTACAGCCATCATTTTTGATATGGCTTACTAACTGCCAGAATTGCATTTCTTACCCGCCTTAAGATTTGTCTTGGCCGATAACGTTGCTTGGTGCTCTCGTGGTTGTTACATTACTGAATGAATTAGCTCTGGATTGTATCTTAGTAATACCAGCGCTTTCATCATATGCGCAATAGTAGAGTGTTACGTCTACGTTTTGGTCGGTGTTAATCTCAATTACATCTCCCTTAGGCAATTCCAGTCCATCTGGGAAGAGAACTGGAGTCGTATCATTAACTGGTACAGTCAATGTCAGGAGCAAGGTTGCTCCTGAGCCATGCGTAAGGGTGACAATTGCTGCTGTACCGCCTCCGGCCACATACATTGAATGTGGTGCGAAGATAGT
>Ga0255048_10002727_pt1 | contig 11076 bp, 15 predicted proteins | sample JV7_2_2_MG_FD_183619 | JGI IMG/M metagenome (GOLD analysis project Ga0255048, IMG submission 183619) | Seawater microbial communities from Jervis Inlet, British Columbia, Canada - JV7_2_2 | ecosystem: Environmental > Aquatic > Marine > Inlet | place: Canada: British Columbia | collected 2016-10-06
GGGGGCGACATGGGGCTGCGGGACACACTAGGCGAGATCGACGAAACTTACGGGAAGGGAGCTGTAGCCCAAGGCTCCCGGGGACGCACGTTCCAACAGCACCGTTTCCAGGCCATGATGTTCGATTTCGATCTGGCTTTGGGAGGCGGCCCTACTTGGGGCGACATCATCCAGATCTACGGCCCGCCGTCAGGTGGCAAGTCCGTGGACATGCTGAAGATGATCGCTGGTGCTCAGCAAGTTTGCCGCTACTGCCGTGAGCTCTTCTTGATCGACGCGAACGGTGAGTCCTCGTGCGAGTGCGATGCCGTCTGCTCGTCCTGTGAAGTGGCCTACACGTTCACCGCCTACGAAGGTCCTGTTGCCGAGCCGGACGACCCTTACGATTGGGAAGTTCTCCACGACGAGTGGATCTGCGAGTGCCTCGTGAACTCACCAGGGTCTCGAGCGAAACGCGATCGAATCCCCAAGGTGACTCGGCGGGCAGCTCGGTGCCGCGGTGCTCTCTTTGATGCGGAGAACAGCTTCGACGTTGCATGGGCCACGGCCATGGGAGTAGATCCCGACCTACTCTTCGTCTTCGTTCCCGAGTATGCCGAACAAGGGCTCGACATTTTCGACAAGCTGATGCGCTCTGAGGAGATCGACATCGCTGCGATTGATTCGATCGCTGACCTCGTGCCGAGCAAAGAGATTGCGAGCTCGACCGAAGAGTGGCAGATGGGTCTCCAGGCAAGGCTCGTGAACAAGGGGATCCGCCGTATGCGCGCGTCCCTCAACGCTCTCGGCGCTGACGCTCTTATGCGTCCTACGATCGTCTTGATCAACCAGACGCGAGACAACATCGGCGGCTACGAAGAGGTCTGCCCTGGCGGGTGGGCACAGAAGTTCGCCGCGGGTATCCGCGTCCGAGTCAACACCGCCAGCTACAAGTTCAAGGAGAGTGGCTCAGGGAAGGAGAAGACGAAGGAACTGCAGTACGCGGACATGAGCGGGTTCACGAAGAAGAACAAGCGCTACCCGCCCATGAAGAAGTACAGCGTTCGTCTCTACCTCGACGACCAGGGCGAGGACGCCCCCGCCGGCTCAACCAACGAGCACAGCGTGGTCTTCGATCGAGCCAAAGAGTTCGGCGTGATCACCCAACCCAAGAAGAACGGGCCCCACGAGCTCAACTTGGCCGTGACCAAACGCTGCAAGCCCATCTACGCTGACGACGAGCTCGCAGAAGACGATCGTCTCGAGTTCGTGCGGTCGTGGAAGACGCAGAAGGAAGGCAAGCAGGAACTGCAGCGAGACCATCTCCTTTTTTGGGCCGTGCGGAACGTCACCATGGCGCAGGCATTGGAGACGGTTAGGTGAGCCTAGGCGGGGATCGTCCGCGAGCCGGCGGACTGGGCGGCAACAAGCCTAAGCCCGGCCGACTCAAACGCCCCAAGGCACCGCAGGGAAGGGCCAGCGAGAACCGCACTCAGAAGAAGCTGAGCAAGCTCAATGCTCGAGCAACCCCAGGGTCAGGGAACTGGGCAGGCCGTCCCGGCGATCTCGAGCTCGCCGAGCCCGAGACGTTCTTGTTGGAGAACAAGGAGATCAGCGGCCGCCGGGTGAACGCTGCCGAGCTCACGAAGTGGTTGAGGAAGATCACTCGCGAGGCTCGGACAAGCCGTCGCCAGCCCGGACTCACACTTGATTTCGTCAACATGGACGGTGCGCTGCCCAAGCAGTGGGCCATGATCCCGCTTGAGATGTTCGAGCAGCTGTGCTTGGCCGCAGGCTGGGCTGCGTTGGAGACTGAATGACCTGGTACGACCAAGACACTGACGCGCAGTTCGCCAACCTCGTCGGCGGCACGATGAACATGTTCGCGGGGATGATTCCTGACGAGGAATCTCTCAACCGCATGATCGATGTGCACCTCGAAACGATCGAGAAGAAGACGCCGCGGCGTGCTCGTCGTTCGGACGGCTTCCACGCCTCGAGCGTAGGGGACATGTGCACGCGCTACGAGACCATGAAGCGCGCGATCCCGATCGAGCAGGATCAGAAGCAGTGGTCCGCGGAGATGCTCAAGCGCTTCCAGATCGGGCACTTTGTCCACGACGGATTTCAGCAGCGGCTTCTCGGGAAGATGCGGGTGCTGCGTGGCCGTTGGAGGTGCTCGAGGTGCACGTCGGTGCAGGAAGGCTTCATGTCATCGGAGCCTTGCCCGGTTTGTGAGTGGCAGGTCGACAGGGAAGAGCACCGGCCTACGACCCCGTTGTGGGACCCTGACAGTCTACAGGACCAACCACCCCCAGTTCCTACCGTCGCGTGCGCCATCGGCTGCAAATGGCCAGGTGGGTTCGGTGCGGAGCGCCGGGACTGTGCTTTGTGCGAACGCGGTGGGAAGTGGAACTTCCGTGAGACCCACATCAAGATCGAGGAGCACGACATTGTGGGGTCGTATGACGGCGTGGTCCTCTATAACGCTGTCGAGCGCATCCTCGAGATGAAGACGAAGGACGTCTGGGCCTTCGAGAAGTGCACCGAACCTCACGCCAGGCACGTGATTCAGACCCAGGTCTACATGTGGGGCTCGGGGATTCACGAAGCGGTCATCGTGTACATCAACAAGAATTCGGGCGAGCTCAAGGAGTTTCTCGTAGAGTTCGACAAGAGCGTGATCAACGGGATCATCCAGAACATCGGTGTCGTCCATCAGGCATTGGTGGACGAAGAACTGCCCAACGGCCGTTGCGGCGGGCCTCGTGACAAGCGTGCGAAGTCGTGCCCCTTCAAGGGCCTGTGCTTCAAGGGCACGGACAGCATCAAGGAGCTGCAGAAGCTGCCGATGGCCAAGTGACCGTTATCCGGATCATGGGGATTGACCCAGGCCTGGCCCATATGGGTGTGGCGGGCTTGCTCTTTGACCCGGACCAAGGTTACGCCTTGGACTTCGTAAGTCTCATCGTTACGAAGAAGAGCACGAAGAAGAAAGGGCTTAGGGCAAAAGCCGACGACGTACGTAGATTGGAAAAGGTCGTTGCGCAATTCGGGGCTCTTGTGGTAGAATGGCTTCCAGATGTCTTTTCCTTTGAAGCAGTTCCTTCGATTCGCAACGCGATGGTGGCTCGTAAGTCAGCCTTGAGTTGGGGTGCGTGCTTTGCATTAGCACGCCAACGACAAGGTGCTCTGATTCTCGAGTATGATCCGCAGCCGTTGAAGGAAGTAGCCACAGGGGACAAGAACGCGTCGAAAGAGAAGATGATTCAAGTGCTGTCGGAACGGTTTCCGGTGCTGGCAGCGTCCACAACCCCGAAGTCCAAGAAAGAACACGAAGCAGACGCTGTTGCAGCCGCGCTCAAAGCAGCGCAGGACCCCGCGGTCATAGCCCTAGCTCAAGCACTGAAAAGAGTTACCCAATGACTACGATCGAAGCCCCCACCCCTCAGAATCCGGCTGTTTACCGCCTCGGCAAGGTGGAGCGCCGGTTCCGCGCACACGCGGCCGAGGCCGACGTCACCCCCGGCGATTTGCTCGTCAGCTTGCTCGACCAGGGCGTGACACAGACCGAGCTGGCGAACCTGCTCGGTTGCACCCGACAGGCCGTCGGGATCCTCGCCAGCCGTTACGGCCTCGGGTTCCCCGGCGCCAAGCTGGACCTCGACACGGCAGCTCAGGAAGCCAGCAACTGCCAGGACTTCCAGCACTACGTGCAGGAGTTCTGGGTCTCCGGCGCTCTCACGCAGAAGGAGATCTCCAAGCAGCTGGGCGCGTCGTTGAGCACGATCAAGCGTCGCATCAAGGCCTTGAACATCAAGTAGTCCTCGAGGGGCACATGACACGATCAACTGAAATGGTTCCCCTGCAGGGGACCGAAGTCTTGGACCGCATCCAAGAGATTCTCCTCGAGATCGGGGAGAACATCTTCGAGCTCGGCGCGCACCTCTACGAGACGAAGCACGCCGAGCTCTACAAGGAGCGAGACTTCACGTCGTGGGAGGCTTGGTGCGACATCAAGCTTCCCTTCCAGTACCGCAAGGCGGACCACTACATCGAGCTCTGGGAACTCTACCACCAGAAGCTGGGCTACGACTGGGGCGAGATCCGGCACGTCGGGTGGTCGAAGCTGATCAAGGTCAAAGGCCTGATCGAAACCAAGCGAGACGCGAAGAAGTGGATCGGCCGCTGCGAGAAGCACGGCCGCCGGGCTATCGAAAAGATGGTGGCCGCGGAGAACGCTCAACGAGCTGGGCTCGAAGGGGAGCCCTCGAAGCCGCCGGTCGCGAAGGTCGAACACGACCTCGAAGGGGAGCTCGCCGCCGTTGGGGACACCGATCTGCCTTTCGTCGACCCCAACATTCTCGGCCACGAGCGTTACGAGATCGAAGACGACGAGACAGGAGAGGAAGTCCCCCTTCACGAGCTCAAGTTCTTCCTCTTCCAGGAGCAGTGGGCGAACGTCATGTCCGCGCTCGAGCGCGCCAGTCACGTGGCAAACAGCAAGAAGCCGGGACACTTGCTCGACGTGATCTGCACCGAGTTCGTCACAGCCTTCGCCGAGACTGCCGACGGGGGTGTGGCGCACAGCCTCGAAGCCCACCGCCAGAACCTCGAGCGTCTCTACGGCGTTGAGATCGAGATCAACGTGCCAGCAGGCAGCAAGCTGCGCGTCATGTCCCGCTTGGACGAGCCGAAGGCCGAGGTCAGCGAAGAGAAGGAAGAAAAGGATCCTCAGTTCAGCTGGTGAGCTCGAGGAAGTGTGAGTGCTGTAAGACCGAGAAGTGCAAGACGATTCGCCGGGTGGCCATCGGAAACCCTACGCATCACATGGCACGGGTCTGCGGCCGTTGTCTCGTTTGGAACGTCCAGAAGCTGCGGCAGTGGATTGACGCAGAAGAAGCAAAGCTCAAGTGAAGATCGAAACAGCTAAGTTCGCGGTCACCAAGTTCAAAGAGCTGAAGCTCGAGCTCACGGATCTTGTCGATGCACTAGGTCTTTCAGCAATCACAGCTACTGTGCGTCAGCGCCAGGTCCCGGAAGATGCAGGATGGTCGTTCTATGACATCGGCCTCGAGGCAGGGGCCGTCTTCTGGGGTAAGTTGCGTGAGAACCGCGGCCCCAAGAACGTCGCCAAAGACATACTCATCGTCCTGGATCTCGATGATGTAGACAGCATCGAGATCGAGGTCTACGACGACGATATTCCAAAGAACACTTGAGAGCTGATACGTTTTGTGATAGACTGTAGCGTAGAGAGTTCTGTGAGCAAGAAGAAGCGGAAGAAGAAACTGCTGGGTGGGCACGTCTATCTCGTGGAAGACCACGACACAGGCAAGCGTGTTCACAAGGTCCCGAACAAGAAAGACGACGGGGGGATCTACTTCGTCGACAAGAACGGTGCCTGCAACTGCAAGGCCTCGGAGTACGAGAACGACTGCAAGCACATTCTCCTAGCCAACAGCACGCTGGCTGGAGAGCCCCTTCGCCTGCGGCGTGCAAAACAGCTCGTTGAGGACTACCTCGATAAGTTGCGCGGTGAGTATCCGAACGGGCGGTTGGTGTCGCTCACCAGCTACCGTGAGAGTAAGGAAGATGTCAACGTAGGCGTGGCCGTTGGATACAACGTGCTCTCCGACCTGTGCCAGACGGACCGTTTGGTCATCTGGACTCAGTTCGGCCCGTTGCTTCTCCGGCTGCACTGCTTCACGCAGCTGGATCAGTTCCAACGTGTGTTGCGCAACGCTCGCAAGAGAGTCGCCAAGACGAAGAGACCCCCGCACAACGGCTCAGTTGAAAACCAGGAACAAGAGGACTGACATGGGACAGGTAGAGACGAACCAGACGAAGATGGTGATCGAGCATGACCTCGAGGCCGAGCTCAGCGGCAAGGTCGAGGATGGGAACATCAAGCTCGACACGGCGGACATGGACGCGCTTGGCGCCCGGATCCGCGAGGTGCGCATCAAGTCCCGCTACCTGAAGAAAGAAGACGAGCGGCTGCGGGAACTGATCCTGGCGCACCCTCTCGCGAAGCTGGGTTACGGGAACGAGAGCATCGAGATCGGCAAGAACGATTCGGTGGACATGACCGCCGAGCTCGTCCTCTCGTTGATCAAGGCGAAGAAGCTCAACGAGGCCTTGAACGTCAGCATCTCGGTGCCCAAGGTCCGCAAGCTGGCGGAGAAGAACGACGAGATCGCCCAGGCCTACGAGAACGCCAAGTTCACGGGTCGGAAGGTCTGCACGAGGTAGTCTGATGTACCCGGAAGACGATGTGTGTTTCAGCGACGAAGATCTTGCTGAGCTCGTTCCGATTCCGGGGTTGGACCTGAACGTGCCCGTAGGGACTCGAGTCCCGGTGCCCGCCAGCCTGCCCACTTTCGACTTCGGCAATCTACCGAAGGTGCCGTGCGCTTCGAACATCGCCGCTCAGGAAGAAGCCTCAGCTGGCGTGAAACCCACGTACGGGAAGCCCCTGTGTGTCGTAGCCCCTCTGGCACCAGGGGCGCCTCTCGAAGAGCGTATGGACGCCCTCGAAGCGCGTCAGGACAAGCTCGCTGAGGCGGTGCTGAAGAGCGGAGAGTCGGTCGCTGTGCGCATGGCCCGTGTCGAGCAGCGACCCACCCCGTTCTGGCACCTCACCTGGGGCCAGAAGTTCCTGTTGCTGATCATTGCGTTCTGCTGCGCCCCTATCGGGATGCTGCTGCTCTCCGCCGTTGTGATGCACCTCTGCGGGATGAACAACTGATGGACGACCCGTTGGGATGGGGCGGACCCAAGGAAATCAAAGTCGATTTTCGGATGATCGAGGCGTTGCTCGCCACGGCGAACAGTGGGTGCGATGTCCTCCGCCTGATGCCCGAAGACCCTGACCCGCCAGAATTCGATTTGGATGGGAACCCTACGATGGGACTCAGGGAGGTGCGTCTCGAGAAAACGTGGTCACTAGTCGAACGTGCGGAGGGCATGATCCTTCGTGAACTCAGTCGTCGTCGAAAGCGCGCTAAGGATCGCGCTCGAGAGAACGAAGCCATGACGGATATGGATTTTTCCGACGTGGAAGACGACGAGGAAGAGGAGGGCGACCCCGCATTCTGACCCCGCAGCCCAAGGAAGGGATTTACATCTTGAGCTGTTGACAACCCCTGCGTTTTGTGCAGGATGTTACGTGGGAATCAGGAGAACCTTATGAGTAAGAACGAGCGTCGTGGTGGCCGTCGACCCAATTCGTGGTCGACCGTTACCTGGGATCAGATCGAAGAACACCTCAACAAGCCGGACATGACGAACAGTGCGTTCATCGCGGCTGTCGGAACGACCGCGAGTTCGTTCCACAACTGGAAGAAGGGCAAGAACGCTCCGGATCTGCAAACGCAAGAGCGGATCCAGGCTGTCTTGCAGGGAAAGGCCGTTCAGCCGGTCGAGAAGGAGACGAAGATGGCGAAGAAGAAGACACGCGCGTCCCGCGGGTCGGGCAGCTCTCTCTTGGCGTCGCTCAAGGGCGGTGCGGAGAAGGTAGTGACCGAGGTCAAGAAGAAGGCAACCAAGAAGAAGATCAAGAAGGCCAAGAAGGCCGTCGAGAAGGTCGCGGCCGTCGTCGAGAAGGCCGCAGCACCCCCCAAGAAGCGCGGCCGGAAGCCGGGCCCCCGCGCCAAGAAGGCCTCCCCGACTGCAAAGAAGAACGGCGCCATCGACAACGGCGCTTGGGCGGAGCTCGGTCTGCTGAAGCAGTTCATCACGGCCAACGGCGGGAAGTCGCCGGAGCAGCTGCGGGGGGTCCTCGAATTCGCTCTCCAGTTCACGGCCTAGGAAGCAAGCTCCGCGCTGCAACCGGTTGCGAGCCATCGACAACGGAACCCTCCGCAGTCACCAAGGCAGCGCAGCGCATGGTCGGGATGGTGGAGGGAACCGGACGTACGTAGAAGCAGCCGAGGGGGCTACCCTCGGCTGTTTTCGTTCCTTGGTGCGCTTGCTGCGCTCGAGCTCATACCTCGTCACCGCCATCTGGCTCGTCGCACGGGACGCACAACGCCACCCCGTCTGTGATCACGCTGTCGTAAGGACACCCGTCGAACTCAGCTCCCGGGCAGGAGATGGTGCAGCCGGTTCCGCAGTTGTCGTCCGGGAAGGGAAGCTCCACAAGTTCGAGGCATCCCTGCCCTCGACACTGCAGCATTGGGGGGCTGACGCTGATGACCATCTTGGACCACCCCACGTAGGAAGAATGGGCCGGACCCCATGCCTTCACGTCCGAGCACGCGTGCGTCCGGAGGGCCTTTTGAATCGCCTCCTTCGGCGTGGGGGCGCAGATCGGAATCTGCGAAACCTGGTTCCCGCTCGTGAACTCCACATAGAACCAAGGATCATTCATTCGATGCCTCCCTAGGGTCATGTACTTCGATAACGTCGAACGTGTTTTCGCGGTAGGCGGACTCGTGAATGCCGCCTTCCGGGATGTCGATATCCCGGACAAGATCCCCCACGTCCTCCCCGCCCTTCGCTAAGACGGTGCATTCGAACGTGACGGTATAGGCGACTCGGATCTTGTGGTAGCTCATACGACCACCAACTTCCGCCGTGCAACGGCTTCGTACTTCGACCGGTTTCCGTGGGGACGGATGACGATGTTCTTGGCTTGCCGGAAGCTCCCCTGGCACAGCGTGCAATCGGCGCACTGGACCCGCTTGCCCATCTCCTCAGAGGCTGGGCACCCGACTTCCTTTTTGGCCGTGCCCTCCCCGACCCGGAACGTCCGCCAACCCATCGACTGAGCCAGTCCGGCTTGAGCCACGGAATCCACGCTTGCCATGCACAAGGTGCGCAGCAAGGATCCGTGGGGCAGGGTCGACCACTGATGGGTGTAACCCGCCCACTTCGCCGCGTTGAACGTCACCGTAGCCCAGACGATCTCAGGCACGGCCGCAGGGTCGCCGTAGGCACCTAGCCGGGCAATCTTTCCGCGGAAGAGGTTTTCGATGCGCCCGTGGTCCCCAGCGACATCCTCGTAGACCCCCCGACGGTAAGCCTCCCAGATCCTCGAAGGGGCTTGGAAACTGAGCACGTAGCAATTCCGTAGCTTGTTGACGGTGCTTCCATCCGGATGGCGGACTAGCAAACCCCGGTGGGGGCAGTGACCGCAGACGCTAGAGTCTGCCCCCGTATGGACCGCTGTTGACGGAATGACGTCTTCTCGGATGATCCATGTTTGGATGAGACCCCCCGTCTTGATGTTGCGTGAATTCCGCCCGAACCCCGTGGCAATGACGATGATCGGGGCCCCATCCAGCTCAGAGGGGCCTTTGTAAATCACATATCCGTTTGGCTTGCTCATGCTTTCCTCTCTTGTGCCCCTAGTATAGCAATAGGCAAAAGAGGGGTCAAGCGTTAATCGAGCCAAGCCCAATTTACGCGATCCCGAATCAGGCGTACCGCCACATGACTTACGTCGTAGAGACGCCCTATCGAACTTAACGATTCGCCCTCAGCTAAGCGGCGCCTGATGTCGTGTACGTCTTCGGGATGGAGCTTTGCGTGTACGGCCTTTGAACCTCTAACAACAGTACCGTGCTTTCTCTTGTCCAAGGCGTTGGCGCTGTAGGTGTCCCACCGAAGATTCTCGAGGCGGTTGTCCCCCGGATCGCCGTTGTTGTGACAGGCGCACATCCGAGCAGGGCACTCCCCTACGAATGCCCCCAGGACGATGCGATGTACCTTATGGATGCGGCGTTTACCGTCGGCTTCCTCACCCATTCGGATTACTTTGTAGCCGGCGTTGTCAGTTGAGCTCTTGAGCGGGCGCAGCTTCCCTCCCCGTGTTCGCCGCATTCGCCCCAGCGAGCTCACTTCATAGCCTTCATGGGAGGGGACGGGACGCCAGAGCTCTTTCATGTGAGGCATTGTAACCTGCTAGATAACAGTTATCAAGGTCATTACCCTTTTACGGTTGACCCCTCTTTGTCCTTCTGGTATTATGTGGGCATGAGCAAAGCAGTGAAGACGGCAAAGAAGAGAGTGACGGAAGCCCAAGCAGCTTTGAAGAAGGCGGAGGCGGAGGCTCGAGAGGCCGGGGCTGAAGACAAGGCGCGGGAGGCTGAGGAGCAACTTCGAACACTCAACCGGACTCTCTATGACCTGGCGGCCGAGTTCGATCTTTTCGACGATCCCAAGGTCTCACAGGTCAGGAAGGATCTGGGAATGCTGCAGGACGTGTTCGCATTGCGCTTCTTCGGGACTCGCGAGAGGGTGCAGAAGCTGATCCAGTTGGACCCGGACTACTGGGACTTCGAAGGGAAGTTCTGCAAGGAGCCCTGCAGCTACACCACGGACGACAACGCCTCACACGACATCGCCACTTGGATCTTTGACTGCGGCTTGGGTCGCGGCTGCAAGCCGGGCGAGGACGGCTTCCGTGATGAGTGGGGCAGTGCAGAGAAGGAGCAGTTCGCGGACATGCGCAAGCGAGCCAACGAGCTTCTCGGTCCAGTGGGTGAGCAGGGCTTCCTCTACTGGGAGGACGGACGGCACGATACCTAACACGCTTAGTGCAGGACAGCGCGGTAAGGACTCAGCCTTTACAGGGTCCCTTCCGCTCGCCGGGAAAAAGCGCAAGGGCGAGATCGGGCATATGGCAGTCCGCGACCCCAAGGGGCCACGATCCCGAAACGGCAAGGCGAGCAGCACTGAGTTTTCTGGGTTGACCCGTAGCGGGTCACATGGTAAGATACTAGCAGACACAAAGGGGTCGCAATGAGAACAGTAACAAGAGAAGAAGTCGAGGCTGCCTTCAACGCAGGCGGCTACACCATCAACGAGCGCTTCGAGGAGTGCGGGTTCATCTACTTCCCCACGGGGACGCGGAAGCACTTGCAGGGCGCCGCCGGACGCGACCACGACGACCAGGGACGCGTGTTCTGGAACGTCGAGAAGCACGAGTACCCGGACACCTTCGACGGCCGCCAGGAGGCTCAGATCGACAAGGCACTCGGAACGTGCTACGACAAGGTGGACATCTCGCCTGGCTGGGGACGTACCACGGACAAGCAGCAGACGGAGATCGAGACGCTGATTACCCTCTACACGCTCTACCGCCGCCAG
>Ga0255048_10002728_pt1 | contig 11073 bp, 6 predicted proteins | sample JV7_2_2_MG_FD_183619 | JGI IMG/M metagenome (GOLD analysis project Ga0255048, IMG submission 183619) | Seawater microbial communities from Jervis Inlet, British Columbia, Canada - JV7_2_2 | ecosystem: Environmental > Aquatic > Marine > Inlet | place: Canada: British Columbia | collected 2016-10-06
GTGCTATCGGTTCTGCTGGTAGTTTTAGTCCAACTGGTTTAATCGGTGCTATGAATAATCTTGGTGGAATGCCTAGTGGCAGGGGTTTACTTAATAGTGGTGTACGTAAACTAGCTGGTGGTTCTTATTTAAGCAGGGCTGGTTATGGCGCTGCTGGTGGCGCTGCCTATGGTGCTATGAGTGACGATACATCTGTACTCGGTGGTGCTCTCGGTGGTGCTGCTATGGGTGCCGGTGCAAGGTATGGAGCCAAAGCGGCAAGAAGAGCGTATGGCCATGCTTTTAGAGGATTCGGTATTTCTAAAGGATTTGGTTTTGGTAGTGGAGGGACTGGACCTGTCGGAGTAAAGATGTCCGCTAGTCAACCCATTAGATCAGCATCGACGGGACCATCTGGAGCAAGAATGGCTGCTAATCAACCAATTAGTCCAGTTTCTTATCGCAAGAGAGTTAAGGTTGGCGGACATTATATTGGTGGAGTGCCTCGTGGTGTTAATCCTAGACCAGCACCAATGCCAATGTCTCGAACCAGAGGAACTAGATAATCTTTAATATTACGGAAGTCGGTTAATATGGCTTATAATAACTGGTTTGACAAAAATCCTAATCCAGATCCAAGTTTCTTGCAACGAAGGGTGTGGGGTGCACATACTTTCGGTAGACAACAATTTGCTAAGAGCTTTGCTCGAGGTGGAATGGCTGCTACTATGTTTGCGCCGACCAGGAAAGAAATGCTTCTGAGCCCATGGAGAATGAAGAACAAAGAAGGTAGCGGAGCTTATATGAATAATCTTAGGAAGTTAGAAAGTATGCATCCTAAGAGTAAAGGTATTTCGAAAGCTATCGCTGGTGCTCAAGGTGGCACTCGCGCTACTGGTGCTTTTGGGAAGGTTATGAAGGGTTTGGGTCCAGTTGGATATGCCGCTGGTATTGTGGCACCTGCATTTATGGAATCTGGACCAGCTCACGAGAAAGCTCGAGCTGTCACTAAAGGACTTGGTGGATGGGCTGGCATGGCAATTGGTGCCAAGGCTGGAATGGGCATTGGAGCTGCAGTTGGTAGTTTCGTTCCAGTAGTCGGTAGTATGATTGGAGCAGCCGTTGGGGCAGTAGCTGGTGGCATCGGAGGAATGTTTGCGGGCGAAGACTTTACAGATACTTTAACTAGAATACCAGACAGAATGGTTGACAGAGAGAGGTCACGTCGTGGATTAGACTGGGGAAAGCACACAGCAGCCTTTCAGACCCAGCGGGCGCATACGATGAGACAACAATCACTTGCTCTAATGAATAGAGGAGCTATGTCTACTAGATCTCTACTTGGACAAGAATCTATGTTTGTCCATCGGTAATTAATTATGATTGATGAATTTGAAGACTTACGCAACGTTAAGTTGCCATTTGATATTGACGATGTTAACCCTCAGTGCATAGAGTGTGTGCGCAAACAACTTAAAAAATATGAAAAGCATATGGACCTTAATGGCAAGAAGACCGAAGGTAGATTTCTTGTTCCCTGCACGGGCATACCCCTGCATCCAGTAGATCCTGCTTTAAAAGAAACTGTTAGTGATGAAGTTTGGTCTACATTAGAAGCTACTGTTGATGTAGTTAAGTGGGCCTCTAAGTATCTTTCTCTTCCTGATGGCACACCATGGGATGCTCGTTGGTACCAATCAGAAATACTACGCTGTACTTCACGACGTAAAGTTTTAAGAATTGCAAGAAGGACTGGCAAATGTATTTCTCAACAATCTCGCATACTTACAGAGATTGGTCCAATGCTAGCTAGAGATTTTTATGGTTTAACTGGCAAACCAAAAGTACTTTCATTCCGAGAATCTGATCAGAAGATTGTGGCCAGCGATGCCACTATTAAAGATAATGGAGTCCAAGAAGTTTTTAAATTAAAGACTAAGAATGGTAGAGAAAATATTGTTACTAATAACCATCCTTTCTTAGTGCGTCAAAGTTTAGATGAGGCTACTTGGAAAGAATTAAAAGACTTGGACATTGGTGACCAAATTGCAGTTCCTTCAACTTACAGAGGACTAATTAAAGGGGTTTCTGTTGGGGCTCGCAAAGCAAGATTGTTAGGATATCTTATTGGAGACGGCGGGACTAATTACAAATCCATAGTAAGATTTACTAATTTTGATTACGAAATTGTTAGTGATATTGAAGACATAGCATCTGATTATAATTGTGAGTTAACAGAATTACAGCCAGGAAACTATCAAATAGTTTCTAAGGATAAAGACAAAACACATAAGTATAGGAATAAGATAAATCACCTAGTTAATGCTGAAGGAATTAGGAGTTTGGCAATTCACAAGGAGGTCCCTAAGTCTATTTTGCGTGGCACAGAAGAGGATATTGTTAATTTTCTTGGTGCCTATTGGGATTGTGATGGCTGGGCCTCTATAAGTAAATCTTGTTTTTATGGAAGCAAGAAACCCAATGTAGAAGTTGGTGCTTGTTCGTCTTCGAAAGACCTGGCACTAGGAATCAAGCATTTGTTATTGCGATTGGGTATTTTTGCAAATATCAGAAAGAAAAGAGTTAAATACAAGGAAGGCCATAAGTTAGCTTGGCAAATTACCATGGCTGGGAAAGACAGCATAGAAAAGTTTTATCAGTTGATCCCTTTAAAAGCGAAACAAAAGAAGTTAGAAGAAGTTTACGGAATAGTAAAAGATAGGAAAGCTCGAGTTATTAAAGAAGAATATTTTTGGGATCCTATAGTATCTATTATTTCTATGGGAAACGAAGGAACTTATGATTTAACAGTCCCAGAAACTCATACTCTTATTGTCGATGATATTATTTCTCATAATACCGACTCTGTATGTATTGATATTTGTTATCGTTTATTCACAAACAATAATATTAAAATTATCATAGCTGGCCCACAGAAGACGCATACTGAAGAAATTGTGAATCGTGTTCGTGGCTTCATTAATAATAATCCCCAATTAGCAGAAATGGTCATTCGAGATGTCTCTGCACCATACTATGAAATAAAACTATCAAATGGCTCTCGAGTTAGAGGGTTCGCAGCTGGGACCAAAGGTAAGAGTGGTGGAGTTGGTATTCGCGGTCAGGACGCTGACGTAATTTATTGCGTCCCTAAGGGTACACTGGTAAGTACTTCTGAGTTCGCTGTTCAGCCGATTGAAACCTTAACTATGCAAGATACAGTTCTTGGTGGCGACAAAGATGGTGTTTCTGTTGGTGAAATTCAGAATTTAGGCAAAAGACAAGACACCTTAATTACTATTCCTACTGTATTAAATACTATCAAGTGTACTCCTGACCATCCTTTATTTGATGGCAAGCTAGATATACCAGCTAAAGATGCCAAAGAGGTTATCGTTTCCTTGTATTATAAAAAGTTGACCTTTTCAAAAGATGTTATATTAGCACGATTATTAGGATATCTATATGGTGATGGTTGGATTTCTGGATCCACTGTTGGGTTTTCTGGTCAGAAATTAGATTTAGAACAAATACAAACTGATTTAATTTTTCTTGGAGACACAAAGCATAGTGTCTCAACTCGCGTTTGCGAGAACAAAGCTAGAGGAATTAAGGGTGTAGGTTCTCAATTTGTCTCTAGTTATCTATATCCTTTATTTAAAGATCAGCATCCTTCTGGCAAGAAAACATTTCAGCCTATGCGAGTGCCTGAGTGGATAATGAAGGGTAAAGATTATATCAAAAAATCATTCTTGTCTGGTTTGTTTAGTGCAGAAGCTACTGGTATTAGATACCAAACAAACAGGAAAACACTTAGACCTATTTCTTTAAATATGCGCAGTATTAAGAAGGAATGGATCGTAAATTGGATAAATGACATTGGGGATCTATTAGATAGTTCAGGTATTGAGTACTCTAAATACTTTAAGGATTTTCAAGATACAGAAATTGCAGACCCTAATGATAGTGGATATAGACATATTGGATATATTGACATAAAGAATTCCCAAAATAACATTCAGCAATATATTAATAGAATTGGTTTTTGTTACAGTGCAGACAAAACAGTTTCTCTGAATCGCCATAAATTATTTACACATTATAAGAACATATGGAAATCTGCTCACTGGAAGAAGAACAGGGCTGTTCTTTCTAAATTACAAAAAAATACTGTCAGGGTAACTAGTCAGGAATTAAAGATACCTGAGTCTACAGTGAAATATCATAAAAATACCTACAGTGACTTGTATTCCAAACCGCTACTGTTGCCATCTGAATATATTAATGAAATCAAGTGGATGGGTAATTATGTGTTGTTGCCGATTATTAAAGAAAACGTTCGTCTTTCTTCAGAATTAGTAGATGTATACAACTTAACATCTGGTGCTGCTAATAGATTTTTTGCAGGAGGATTATTTACTCACAACTGCGAGGAAATGGATTATATTGATGAGAAGTCTATCACTGGTGCTATTATGCCGATTCTGCAAACCAATCCAGACACTGCTTTAGTTGGATTCTCAACTCCATCAGGTTTCAGAACTCCTTATTATTATCTTTGCGAGGATAACCCTTATTATGTAGAATTCCATCATAATTACAAGGTGTTACCTCACTGGAAGAATGTAGAGATAGAGCGTTCCTCATATACTGAAGAAGACTGGGAGCATGAGTTTGAGGCTATTTGGGGCAGTTCAGAAGATGGAGTCTATAAAACATCTTATATTGATGCCGCATTACAAACATATACATATGATGATTGCACAAGAGGTCCCGCCTGGAGATATTGCATTGGTACTGACTGGAATGAGAAACACGGTACTGAGATTGTTGTCTTGGGCTATAACACTTTGACGGGACGATTTCAAGTAGTTCAAGCTGAATTGGTTCCCAAATCTGAGTTTACTCAGTTAGCTGGCATACAAAAGCTTTTAGATCTCAATAAGAAGTGGAGACCTTCCTTTATCTATATTGATGCCGGCAATGGCTGCCTGCATAAAGATTCCATGGTATATTGTTCTGATGGCATAAAAACAATAGAAGATATTAAAATTACAGATATGGTTCTTACGCACAATGGGTCATACAAGAAAGTAATAGATCATGTGGCAACTGGTACGAAAGAGTCCTATTTGCTTAAACCCGCCTTTTGTTTGCCAACTACAGTTAGTACTGATCATACTCATATGGTGTTTAGATCTGAAAATAAATTCAATGATTTTCCTATAAAAGACATGCAGTTAACAGAAATTAAAACTTCTGATTTAAATCCCAATAAAGACTTTATGGTTATTCCCAAAGAAGATGTTTCTAATCCAATAAAATCCTGTGTTATAGATTTGGTGCAAGAACTACATGATATGCCTAATCTTGAATATGATGACAACTATGTTTGGACTAAACATGGATATCAAATAAGTGGTGGTATTTCCAATCAAGATATTATTGATGAATTTGACACTAGTAGATCAACTATTCAAAGAACAAGAAGAAAAACCGAATCTAAAGAACGTATGGCTCCAGTAGAAGTAAAATTATTCAATCAACTGAATAATAAATATGGCGACAAATGGCTATATCCACATCTCAAAAAAACAAATAGATTTATAGACATTTGCGATCCAGAATTTCTATATATCTATGGGTGGTATTTATCCGAAGGATACTCTGGTGTTAATTCTATTGAAATATCACAAATGCCATTTCACTACAAAGAAGAATTTGATCACTTGGTTTCTTGTTGTGTTAAAAGATGGGACACGAAAGTAATAACTAGAAGTCATGGCAGACAAAAGGGAATGAAAAGACTTTTTATTAAAAATAGTATAATTTCTAGTTTATTTAAGAAAATAGGCGGAAGTCATTGTTATAATAAGTTTATTGATTCAAGAATCATGCAGTCCAATCCTATAGAAACTTTAGTGTCGATATTTTATGGAGATGGTTGCGAAGGAAAGCATGGGGTAAACTTAAGCATGACTAGCATGACTCTCGTGTCGCAAGTAAGACAAATACTTGTAAACAATGGTCTTTTGGCTGGTCTACATTATATAAAACCCAGAAAACGTAAAGATGGATACAAAGACAGCGCACCGCAATTAATGCTGTATCTTAATGCCAGAGAAAACACAGTAGATTTGATCAATCGGCTATTACACACACACGTGACAGCTCGTAAAGGAATTCAAAGAAGAAAATATATTGAGACCGAGAAATACTTTTTGGTGCCTATCAAAAAATTAAATTATATGGGTAAATGTCAGGATATGTACGACATAACAGTTGAAGACGATGCATCGTTTCATGTTAATGGATTTATTACACATAATTCGACGAACTATGAATTACTACGTAAAACTGCCTATGAACAAAGACACAAACAGGGCGACCGAGATACAGCTAAGCTACTAGATATACTAAAAAAGTATGATGCTGGTGCATCTTTAAAGATAAAGGATCCAATTACAAGTGCAGAGATACGTGCCCCAGCCAAACCATTTATGGTTAATGCTAGTGTGCGTATGTTTGAGCAAAGTAGAATAGTTATATCAGCTAACGATCAAGTTCTCGAGAAACAGTTAAGAAGTTACATTGTTGAGAGAATGACTCCCACAAAGGTTCCTGTGTATGGTCTCGCGGAACCAAAAGTTGGCGATCATAGACTTGATGCTTTAAACTTAGCTATTGTGGCTTTTCAATTAGAGTTTAATGATCTCCATAATGTTCCTGTGCTCACGACTGCACTTGCTATTCCAGATCCAAGGATCAAGAAGATGCACATAAGAAGTGACAGTGCCATGGAAAACAAGGAGCATAGACCTGAGGACAGACGTATGGAGGAGAACAAAAAAGTTTCAGTTTATGGTTCTCTTCCTGGCAGGGTAGATAACAACCGTTCTAACATTAAGACTAATCGTCCAGGTTGGGAAACTGATGACGAAGAGTTATTTGCTGCAAAACGCTTGCAAAGACAACGTGGTCGAGGTAATGTATCTAGAGGTAGGCCACGCAGATCTACGTTTTAGGAGAATTTTATGGGTTTAGTACTTTATTTCAAAGAAGATGATACCTTTATTGCCATGACTGATAGTGGAGACTTAACCAGTCCACTTACTAGTATTCATGATGGCAAGACTGGGGATATTCAGACTATCCAGGTATATGTCAGAAATGACGATACTACCTTGTGGTTCTCTAATGTTAAGATTCAACCGGTTGATTTGGTTGATGCCAATCCATATGGAGATGTTGTTTATTCTGAAACTGGCTGGGGTGTTAAGCTTAGTCAGGGTGCAGAAGAACCTACTGAGGGAGAATGGGATGACATTGAATGGGGAAATCAAATTGACATGGCTAATCTTGGCTCTAACTCTGGAGCTAACACAACAACTTATTTACCGTTCTGGTATTATATCACTTGCCCACCTAATACTGATGCGAAAGTCAAAACGGATATAGTACTAAACGTATCTTATACAGAAAACTCAGTGGTATAATTTTATGGCGAAAACAACTACTCCAGATCTAAAGACTATGTTGAAACCAAGAGATCGTTCGATTCTTGATGCTCAAGCTGGTACAAATTGGGTGCCACAAGATCCTCGAGAACTGATACTCCCGTATATGCCAGAACAGGATGAGGAAGTAGATCGTAATTCAATAGATTTTAGACGGACACAAGCCAAAGAGATATATGATGGATACGGCAAGATAATTGATGACTGCAAAAAGCTAGAAGAAGAAATAGTTGCACAATCAAAGAATGTCACTATAACATTAAATCCTTCTACTCAATTAAGAATTATAGAAGCCGTAAGACGAGTGTTTCCTGGATCCGATGGCAAAACAATCACATTTGAAATGTACCAAAAGTGCATACAAGCTTTGGCTGCCACCAGTGAAGCTAACATCCCTAAACCATAAGGTAATTAGCAATGATGACATTTAGTCAAATAGACGACTCTTTGTATGATAAGGTCGCAACAGAAATAACTTATTATAAGCTTTTTCCTTTAATGATGGAAGACTTTTTAACTAGAGTGGACTCCAATGAAATGATGGCCGCAACTAATTTAATTGTACAAACTGATGCTGGTCAAAATGTTGCGACTACTGGTAGCCCTGCTGCTCAAACAGGTTTCACTACCTCTCCGGGTCAAGGAAGGGTTACTCCTCCTTATACTGGTAGTTATAAGAAAGCCGCCACTATTACTTTAGCTGAACGCAAAAAAGCTTTAAAAGAAGCTGGCGGTACAGCCACAGAGGGAATAGTTGATACGGCTATAGGATAAACATGCCATTTGTTAAAGATGAATATACTCCTGTAGCAACAGGAAACAGTGAAATATATCATTCTGGACCTCAAGAATTAAAGGTCAATACTGCAAATCCATTCTCTCAAACAGACTATGGACATATCATTAAAGCATTTGAAGTAGAAGCCTCTAACTGGGAAAGAACAGATTACGCTAAAGCCAATCACTATAGAGATGTGTACTCTACTAGAAACTTCTCTCAACGAGTTAGAGAGCAAATGGATTACTATCCTGGCATGCACCAGTCAACTAGCAGTGTGCCTGCTAATGATCCATTCTATACTAATGCCAAGAAGAAATCTGAGGATAAGCTTAACTATTGGAACAATGCGATGGATAATCCAGAAGCATTTGAGTCGGGGTTGCGCCAGAATCAGAAAGACTTTGATTACACTAAGATATTTGGTACTGATGCTTCTGCAGAAGAACGTGCCTCTGCATATGGCAAAATGCTTACAGAATGCATTCCATGCTTTGATCGTCTGCTTGACGGCAATGCTCTTTTACCAGACGGCGATATACTTGAGATTCATGCCCTCAATATTAAAATACGTACAGATTTACTAGATAAGGTTGGGGCTCTATTTAAAGATCCTGGATCGTTTGTAGATATATGTGACTTACTGAAATTATTATCACACATGTGCCCAAGTGACTTAATGGCCATAATTGCACTGCTTACACAATATCTAGCAAAACTAAACTTGGACTTTAAATTTAATCTAGATTTTATTATACAGTTAGTTGGACCTATTCTTAGTCCGTTCTTAGATGCATTATCTTCATGGCTAGATAAGTGGATTCAGTTGATTGTAGCTCCCATTACTTGTGTGGTAGACCATATTAATGAAACTATCATGACTGCCCAGCAATCTAAAATCCCATTATCCTCAGTTAGTGGCAATATAGAAATGGACTTGGGTATCGCCGCACCTAAACATCAAAATGCATCTGGAGGATTTACTGCAGGTGGAGTTACAGGTGTTGGAGAGCAAGAGTCAAAGGGTTCAACTTGGACCTCGTGGCAATGGGAAGAGTTTAATACACCAGATAAAGAAAAATACAATCCCAATGTACCAACTCCTCCATCTGAAGAGATTGAGTTGGCTAAGGCAGAAGTAGCTGAAGCCTGGAGTCCTTCGTTCTCTGAGGCTGAACGTGAAGAACGAAATGCTAAATGGCAGGAGTTAAGGAAGAGAGAGCAACAGAAACGCAATGAAGTCCCACCTCCAGATCGTCGTGAGAATCATGATGGTACTAGATGGAGTAAAGATGATATTCCTAATTCTGAGAAACATACTTCTGGTGGTAGTTGGGAAAAGGGCTATCATCCACCAGAGCAACAGAGTAAACCTGCTGAAGGTATTAAGTATTTTGTTAGTACCCCAATTGTTAATTCTATAGTTCAAATGCGCAATATTCTTCAAGGTGCAGTACAATATGTTAAAGATTGGTTTACTTATATTACTCAAATGATTTATGATTTACTTGGTGTTGATTTTGGCTGGATGAATAAGAAGGCAGATAACACCATGATTAAATCTAGGATTATAGAAATGATTTTACTAGTAAAGTCTATTGCAGAGGCCATTTCCAAAAATGGCTTAGAATGTGGCACACATAGTAATTTTGATCAGGCACAAATGAAATATATCCTCGAAGATGAACTTAATAAGGTATCTGATTCTAAGTTCAAAGTATTGGATGATGGGACGATTCGCCTATATCCTCCAGGTAAAACCGCAACATCTAGTCAGCTTGATACTAGCGTAGAGCCTACTGTTGGCATATCTGGTTTGGTGCCTGGACAAGTTATTTCTGAACCTAATCGGCCTGTTGACAAGCAAAAACATGTAGAATCAGGTATTATTATCAAAGACTGTTTTAAAAGCGTATCCCAAGACGAATTACTACAAGCTCGAGCATGGATCGCTGATTTTGAAAAGAGAGGCAGTGTTTAATGGGAAAAACCACAAAACGATCTAAACCCCTCAGTTTTTCTGGTCATACTGGATCGAATGCTCCCAACAGTGGTTTTGGAAATACTAAAAAGGGTAAAGAGAAGAAAGCTATTATACCTAGAGTAATTCCGTCACCTGTTAAGGCTTTTACGACTAATCTAGGTCGCAGCCGCGCAAATACACTAAGATGGGAAGTGCCAGAGTGGGATCTCGCTGAATGTGGAAGAATACTTGACACTGAGTCTTATGTTCGTCGAGCATTCCGGAATAAGAAAAATCTATTTGTTAAAGAGGGATATGAGTTCGTAGGTGCTAAACCTGAAAGAGTACACTACATTAAACGTAGAGTTCGACAGATGGAAGAAGCTACTAAAATTCCCTTTAAGATACTAATTAGTAATGTTCTCTGGTCTTTAATACGAACATCTAATGCATTCTTGGTAAAAGTTAGAAATGATAAAGCTTCCGGTGGCCGGTTGAGAACTCTGCCTAATGGCAGAAAACTAAAGCCAGTTGCTGGATATTTTCCTATGGCTCCTGAGACTGTAAGTTTCAAGCGAGACGAATACGGAAAAGTTGTTAAGTATTGCCAACAAGTATATGGGAAGCCTATTAAAGAATTTAATCCTGAGGATGTAATTCATTTTTATTTTGACAAAAGAGAAGGATGGTCTGTTGGTACACCAGTTCTGCTATCAGTTAAGGATGATATTCGCGCATTGAGAAGAATTGAAGAAAATGTAGAATTGTTGGTATATCAACATCTGTTTCCTCTGTTTCATTATCAGGTTGGTACAGATAATGAGCCAGCCAAGGTT
>Ga0255048_10002730_pt1 | contig 11068 bp, 9 predicted proteins | sample JV7_2_2_MG_FD_183619 | JGI IMG/M metagenome (GOLD analysis project Ga0255048, IMG submission 183619) | Seawater microbial communities from Jervis Inlet, British Columbia, Canada - JV7_2_2 | ecosystem: Environmental > Aquatic > Marine > Inlet | place: Canada: British Columbia | collected 2016-10-06
AGCCAGTGCGCCCAGCCCAACATCTTGTTCGGCATGGAGCAACACCACCTGATCACCGCAAGCGGGCACTTCCCGGATCTCGACGTCTCGAAGATCAGGCTGCTGGATCATCCGAGCGCCATAGCGGATCCGTATGGTTCGGGAATCGATGCCTACCGCAACGCCGCAAGTCGCATCGTCTCGGTCCTGGAATCCCTCGATACCGAGAGCCTCAGATGAGGCCTTCGTAGTCGGGTCTCAGCGCAAGTACCTCACCTGTCATGCCGAGGACACCGCCCATGGCTCCGATGACGCGCCCCCTTGTTGCACTCGTTGTGAAGGCAAGAACGCTCGGGCCGGCGCCGGACCAGCAGGCATGGGCGGCACCAGCTTCGCGGGCGGCGTCCATCAGCTCACCCGATACCGGGGACAGACCCGCCCGCGGACCTTCATGGATCTCGTCTCCTCCCGCCTGGGACAACGCATCAACGTCACCGTCTGTGAGTCCGGTGAGGAGAAAGGAGAGCCTCGTGATGGTTCGAGCCACGACGTCGAGCGGGACCGAAGTGGGAAGCACCTTTCGGGCGTCCGCAGTCTTCAACCTCGAGTCTGGTATTCCGACGACAAGCAGAAGCGAATCGTGGAGCTTCATGTGCTTGATCCCGCTCGAGGTTGCCGCGACGAGACCTCCGAAGACGGAAGCTGCGGGGTTGTCCGCATGCCCTTCGAGTTCGTTCGTGATTTCGAACGCCTTCTTCCTGCCACCCGTATCACCAACCGACCTCATTGCAGCCGCAGCAACGGCCGACGTCACGGCGCCGGATGATCCGAGTCCTCTCGCTCTGGGGATCTCGTTGGAGAGCGTGATGTGCATCGGCCTACCAACGGCCAATTCCGCGGCGCGGTGAATCATGTCATCCGGTTCGAGACGGCTTGTGGATCCGTGCTCGGTGATCGTCATCATCTCAGACGGTTCTGCGGTTGCTGTGCAACGAAGCGACACCGCAAGCGCAAGGGTGTCAAACCCGGGTCCAAGATTGCCGGACGATCCGGGAGCAGATGCCTCGCCGATCATCGGTGCACCGGCTCGATGAATATCCGCTTCGCAGCGGGACAGGCCTCACGAATCGAATCCTCGACCTTCTCGATGGCCGATACCTCATCCACCATCTCGTCGAACGCAACGTCAGCGGTCACGAGGATCTCGTGTGGCGCCAACTGCATCGTGAGCAGACGCTCAACATGATGTACCTCTTCCACGCCAAGGATGGCAACACGGATCGTCGTGCGGTCTTCTCTTCCTGCGGCCTCTCCGATCAGCAGCGCGCTCATCTCTCTTGCAATGACGAGGGCAACGGCACCAAGGACGAGACCGATCAGAACCGACGCAAGCCCATCCCACATGGCTGAACCGGTGATGTCGGCGAGAATCAAACCGGTCGCAGCGATCACAAGGCCCACCACCGCTGCGGTGTCCTCGAAGAGCACGATGATCAACGCTGAGTCCTTCGACTCCTTGATCATCCGCCAGGCCGACTTGGTGCCGCGAATCCGATTGAACTGCTTGACCGCAGGGATCAGGGCGAGGAACACCTCAAAGCCTGCAGCAATGGCGAGCACCACAAGGGAGAACACAAGTCCGGCGCCTTCATGGGTATCCGGATTCTGGATGCGCTCCCAGCCATTAACAATGGAAAGCACAGAACCGCCGACGAACAGCACAACGGCAACCATGAACGACCAGAAGTACATCGCCTTCCCGCGTCCAAATGGATGCGTGACGTCTGCCTTGTATCTCGAGACGGCATCGCCCCGAAGCAGAAAGAGCTGGTTGCCTGTATCGGCCACAGAGTGGATCGCCTCGGCGAACATGGCCGCGCTCCCTGAGATGCCCGCAGCAACGAACTTGGTGACCGCGATCAACCCGTTTGCGATCAAGGCGAGCACGATGAGCCTGCGAGATTCAGATGCCATAGAGAAGCAGGCTACAGGTGGACAGGTGGACCCACGTCCCGAACCGTGATCCGTGGGTCGCGAACGGTGAACCGATGGCGGAAGACTCGTCCCCGGTACCATTCCCAGTACGTCTTCAAGGAGTGGGTTCGTGACAGTGATCGAGACATCCGGACTGACCAAGTTCTACGGGGACGCGCCCGGGATCATCGACCTGGATCTCGAGGTCAGACAGGGTGAGATCTTCGGCTTCCTCGGACCAAACGGAGCGGGTAAGTCCACAACCATCCGCACACTCCTCAACTTCCTGATCCCAACACGAGGTTCAGGAAAGGTCTTCGGACTCGATATCCAAAAGGACACCGTGGAGATCCGACGGCGCACCGGGTACCTACCAGGCGATTTGGCCATGTACGACCGAATGACAGCGCGCGAGTTCCTCTTGTACTTCGCAAACCTCCGCAAGATGGACACCGGGAAGCGGGTCGAGGAGCTTGCAGATCGATTCGAACTCGAACTCGACCGACGCATCAAGGACTACTCGTCAGGCAACCGTCAGAAGGTCGGACTCGTCAACGCGCTCATGCACGACGCCGAACTGCTGATTCTCGACGAACCGACCGGCGGGCTCGATCCGCTCATGCAGCAGGAGTTCCACGAGCTCCTGGAGGAGGTTCGAGACGAGGGGAGAACCGTATTCCTCTCATCCCACATCCTGCCCGAGGTCGAGCGACTCGCGGACAGAGTGGGGATCGTCCGAGATCAGAAGCTCGTAACCGTTGATTCTGTTGAGGCGTTCAAGGGGCTGAGCAAGGCCACAGTGACGATTCGGTTTGCATCCATCCCGGATCCAGCCGCATTTGCATCACTCGAGTCCGTGACAGATGTGGATACGCGCAACGGGGGTGACACAGTCGTGCTCACTGTCGAGGGCACGGTCGATGCTGTGCTCAAGCAGGCAGCAACCGAAGAGGTCCTCTCCATCTCGTCCCGTGCGGATGAACTCGAAGACGTATTCCTCTCCTATTACGCACGCACCGATGCTTCGTAACGTATTCGCAAAGACGATCAGGGACAACCTCCGATCCACCATCGGCTGGGTCCTCGGAGCCGGTGTGCTGACCGCGTGGCTCTCCTCGATGTACCCATACATCAGGGACTCGGACGCAATGCGCGAGTTCCTCGAGCAGATGCCCCCCGAGTTGATGGCCGCCTTCGGTATGGACCCGGCGACATTTCTCACGGGTGCTGGATACCTGTCTGGTCAGATGTACACGTTCGTCGGACCCGTAATCATGATTGGCTTCGCCGTCGGCCTTGGCGTTGGCGTCACCGCAAGGGAGGAACAGGAAGGCACCCTCGACATGCTGCTGTCAGCTCCGGTATCGCGCAGCCATGTTGTCCTGTCGAAACTCGCAGCATCTGCACTTCTCGCCGGCTTGATCCCAGCAGTCATGGCAGCTGTTCTGCTGGTAGCCAACAGACCCCTCGGATTGGAGATCTCGATCCAGGGAATCCTCGCGATCAATGTCGCGCTCTGGCTTCTCGGCATGGTCTTCGCCGTTGTCGCGGCAACTGTGGGCGCTTTCACCGGAACGCCTGGGGCCGCACGAGGTGTCGCGTTCTTCGCCGCAGTGCTTGCGTGGTTTGTCAACGTCTTCGAGCCCCTCTTCGACTGGCTGAAGCTGCCGAGCAAGGTGAGTCCGTTTACGTGGTACACCGAGGGCAATCCAATGCTCAATCTGTGGTCCACGGGGTTCTGGTGGCTTCTGCTCACAGTGGTCGCTCTCACCTCGGCAACCGTGTGGCTGTTCTCACGCAGGGACATCGCCACGGAACTTGCGGCGCTGCCGGAGACTTCGATCACACCAAGGCGCTCCAAACACGTCGAGCCGCGTTCCGCGGCTTTGCTGGGATCGGTCGCCGGCAAGACCGTGTGGGATAGACGCAGGACGGTGTTTGTGTGGTCAGCCGGTATCGCGTCGCTCCTTCTCATCACATTCGCTGCATGGCCCGCCATGTCGGGGAACGCCGTCGCGCTCGAAGGGCTCATCAGCTCCATGCCCAGCGAGATGTTTGCGATATTCGGGATGACGGACCCAGAGTCCCTCGCAACACCAGCCGGTTTCGTCTCTTCAAGGGCCTACCTCAACATGGGGCCGCTGATCATGATCCTGTTCTGCGTAGGCGGCGTTTCGTCGTTGGTGGCCAAGGAGGAGAGGACTGGCGTCCTCGATATGGTCTTGTCCAACCCTCAACCGAGGCAGCGCGTCCTCGCGCTGAAGGTGATTGCCCTCGCGGGACTTGCCGCCGTTATCACCGCCACCCTGATCGCGGTCGGATTCGCCGGAAACCAGTTCTGGGACACGGAGCTCGAGCCGATGCACATCGTGGGCGCCAACATCGGCCTCATGCTGCTTGGCATCTTCTTCGGTGGAATGGCGCTGGCACTGTGGTCGTTCCTCGGCTCCGGCGGCACAGCGATCGGAATCACGAGCGCCTTTGCCGTGGTGACCTATTTCTTGAACGGACTTGCAACCGTCGTGGACCCGATCTCCCCCCTTCGCCCGCTTTCTCCATTCTTCTGGTATGTCGGTGACACTGTGCCGCTCGCAAAGGGCATCGAACCTGCCTATCTACTGCTTCTTGTCGGCGGCGTCGCGGGAGCGGCGATTGCGATCTGGCGGTTCGAGAAACGCGATCTGGCGGTTTGACAGCCAACGGCTATCAAGTTCCAACTATGAACTGCCAACTGATTGGATTGCGAACGAGTAGGTCTTGGGCACATCCACGACGAAGGGACACGCATCAAGGCCGACGCAAGTAGTACCACAGGAGGTTCCTGAACACGCAACGAAATCCGCGAACGAGTCGAGTTCGGTGCCGGCCAGTATCCCCTTAGCGACAAGAACCGCGAGCATACCGTCCAACGCTGCCACGGACACTCCGACCTTCGCTGCGAGTTCTGTGGAGCGCATCGGACCCCTCGCCATGCGAAGTTCCAGAAGGACGCGATCGAGAATCGTCATCCGACACCGAACAACAGGCCGACCTGGAATACGGCCACGGCAAGGAGCCAGGCGATCGCGGATTGACCAAAGACGCTCGCCCACATCCACCTCGTTCCAATCTCGTGCCTGATCGCGCCGACGGCAGCCATGCATGGTGTGTACAGCAACACGAATACCATGAATGCCAGGGCCGCCAGGCCACCGTGACCACCGCTGCTCTTTTCAAACTCGACCTGGATGGAGGACATCAGCGCTGAAGGCTCCTCTCCCTCTTCCTCGGCACCGAGATCGATGCCGACCATCGCCGGTATCGACTTCGCCGCACCAACGACTGCGTCGCCGAAACCGAAGGCAAATTCCTTGACAGATTCGACCACAGATGGGTCGTCTTCATTTATCTGCGCATCTTCCACGCCATACACCTGCGCCATCGTCCCGATCACGACTTCCTTGGCGACGAAGCCGGACAGGAGGGATCCTGTCGCCTCCCATGATCCGAACCCGGCAGGCTCAAAGATCGGAGCCACCATTTCTGCCACCTTCGCGAACGCGGAGTCGTCGACCTCAACGTCGGCGAAGGTCCCGGAGCCAGAGATGGGTATCGCCATAAGGAGCCACACCGCAAGCATCGTCACGAAGATGATCGTGCCCGCTTCCTCGAGGAATGCCTTCATGCGAACCGAAGTGTGGAACCAGATGGAGCGAACAGCCGGCATTCGATATGGAGGCATCTCCATGATCGTCGGGGCATACTCGGCGACCGGCAGCGCGGTATGACGCAGGATCATCCCAAAGACCAGAGCCACCGCGATGCCGACCAGGTACATCACAAACACGATGAGTCCTGCGTGGTTGGGGAAGAAGGCGGCAGACATCAGCACATACACGGGCAGACGCGCGCCGCAGCTCATGAAGGGGACAAGCAGTGATGTCAGGATGCGATCGCGTTCGTTGGCGAGCGTGCGGGTGGCGTATACGGCTGGAACCGTGCACCCGAACCCAACGAGCATCGGCAGGAAACTCTTGCCCTGGAGACCAACAGCCCACATCAAGCGATCCATGACGAACGCAGCTCGGGCCATGTATCCGGTGTCCTCGAGAAACGCAAGGGCAAGATAGAGGGAGATCAGTACGGGGATGAACACCAGGATCGCACCGACACCAGCAACCACACCGTCCAAGAGCAAGCTCTCCGCCCAGGTGCCTTCGAGGCCGACGACGCCAACCAGACCGGACACGATGTCACTGATTGGGCCACCAACAGCACCGTCGACCCAGTCCAAGAAGGCGCCAGCAACGTCCGTGGTGATCTTGAAGACGACCCACATCGCTGCAAGGAAGATGGGGACGCCCAGGTACCTGTTCGTCACGACCGCATCGATACGATCCGTTCTCGTGCGCAGTGGTCCCTCAGGGCGTTCTGATACGCTCCAAGCGATGTCATGCACGACGTCGTATCGACACCCGGCGATTGCAGTATCGACTGCCTCTCCGAGCGCGTCGCCCAGCAGCGTCAACAGTTGGTCACGCTTCGTGAGCAGTGCGTCTCCGCCGGTGGTGTCTCTGATCTGCCCATCGATTCCAGAATCTCCATCTAGGAGCGCAATGGCCAGCCACCGTGACGGGTACGTTCCCGAGATGGCACTGGATTGCTCGATCATGCGCTCGAGTTTCTCGATCGCAGCCTCGATGTCGGAGCCGTAGTCAATACGGAACGTGCTCACGAGGATGGCTCCAGAGCCGCGACCTCGGACACGGCGTTCCTGAGCATGTCGAGACCTTGACCTCGTCGTGCAACTGTTGGGATGACCTGTGCACCGAGAAGCTCCGAAAGCGCCTCGACGTCGACGTCTATGCCTCGCGAGTCGGCGACATCAGCCATGTTCAACGCGATCAGAGTCGGCAACCCGATCTCCAGGACTTGTACCACGAGGTACAGATTCCGTTCAAGGTTCGATGCATCAACTACGACGATGACAACGTCGGGTCGGCCGTGCACGAGGTAGTCACGAGCGATGATCTCCTCCGGCGACGAGGCATTCAGGCTGTACGTGCCGGGCAGATCAACAAGCTGCACCTCAAGGTCGCCATCAGAGAAGAGCCCGTGAGCCTTCGACACGGTCTTTCCCGGCCAGTTCCCGACGTGCTGGCTGGATCCTGTGAGATGGTTGAAGATCGAAGATTTTCCTGTATTCGGATTCCCGGCCAAAGCCGCCACGACCCGGTCGCCTCCGGGTCGAGGAACGCCGTGTACTTCAGGACCGCAGTGTGCACAGCTAGCCATCAGGCAGAATCCTTGACCAGAATCATCGATGCGTCAGATCGCCGCATTGCGATCCGACCACCCATTACGGCGTACTCGATGGGATCACCGAGTGGTGCAGCGCGCAGCACGGTCACGCGTATCCCAGGCACGAATCCCATCTCAACAAATCGTCTCGATGGTGCGCTGTCGCAAAAACCGCTGACAACGGCGCTGGCGCCGATCGCCACATCTCCCAATGTCACTACGTCAGTAGTGTTATCAGCCACACTTACTACTCCGGAGCTGTATTTCTTAGGTTACCCTAATCCTACACCTGATTACTCCGGAAATCCGATCAGTCGAGGATTGCAGGCTGAGAGATGACAGCTGATGGGCTTCGGCGGCTCTCCCTGTCGCTGAGGAACATGCCGGCAGCAACCAGCGCACCTCCTACGACGATTCCGAACTGCAGTTGTTCCCCAAGAAGGACGATGCCGCCGATCAGGCCGACGAATGGCACGAGATACGCGACAAGTGAGGCATCTGTTGCCGAGATGTGTTGCAGAAGCCAGAAATACAGAAGGAACGGCATGAACGTCGCCGCCACGGCGAGGCTCAGCATCAGCCACCAGCCGGCAGCGGACACCTCACTCGGTACACCCTCGAACGCGACCATGGCAGCAAGCAGCCAGACACTGGCGATCCCGAATTGAAGACCCGTCAACATGATCGGGTCGTAGCTTCCTGCGTGTTTTTTTGCAAAGGCGCCTGAGAACCCGACCGAGATTACAGAGACGAGGCCAAGCCCTATGGCGACGATCGGCCTGCCTCCCTCGGCAAGACCCGAGTCACCCGAAAGCAGCAGCGCGGCAATGCCGGTGAATGCAACGAACAGAGCCAGCAAGCGCTGAGGAGTGAGTGGCTCATCCGGAAGCATGAAGTTCGCGAACGCCGATGTGGCGAGCGGAATGAGCGCGGCCAACAATCCCACGAACCCGGCAGACGCCTCATCCAACGCAAAGGTGAACAGGACGTACGGAACAGTCAGATTGAACACGGCCTGAATGAGTCCGAACCTCACGACTTCTCGGGTTGGCAACGGCGAGCGGCGGGCAACCAGCACGAGCGCGACCGCAAGCGCGGCGATCAACACGCGCACCGCCACCATCGTCCAAGGCTCGACACCCTCGGCAAACGCTGCACGTGTCGTGACGCCGCCCGAACCCCACCCGAGCGCGGCGACGACAATGAGAATCCAATAGGTGCCACGCATCCCGGAAGCGTAACGTAGGGGAAGGACGGACGAACGAACGCCTTCCGCCATCAGCCGGCCGCCCTCCGCCAGATCCGACCGAGAACTGTGAACTGATGACAGCGATCAGCTGTCGTCCCTGGTCATCACCTCGGAGAGTCCGTCGGTGTGAACAGTACGCCCGCTGAGCAGATCGCTTCCGTGTGCCAGGATCTCTCGCCCGAACCGCCGCCTGAGCTCATCCACCGATTCATCGAGTGCCTGTGACTCGAGCTCCTCTGGTGTACCGCCACCGATAGCGTCATCGTCGAAGCCGAGGGCCAGCTGGATCGGCTCATCCACACCAAGCCCGGACGTCGAGACGCCAAGCAGTGTGATTTCATGCTTCGGGTACTCATCGAGGACCTTCTTGAGCAGCTTCCGCTCGATATCGATGAGAGCGGCCGTCGACGCCGTGGGCGTGTGAACGGTCGCAGAGCGAGTCACAGAGGAGAGGTCACCGAATCGGACACGAACGGTGACCGTGCGCGCCGACCTGTCCTTTGCCCGAAGACGGGTGGCCACGCGGTCCGTCAGGCGCTGAAGCACAGGCATGAGATCATCCATCGATCTGCGTTCCGGCTTCAACGCGCTCTGCGCACCGACCGACTTCGCCCTTCGTGTGCGCTCGACTGGTCTGGGATCCTGGTTGTTCGCCAAAGCATGAAGATGGTTCGCTGCACCCGTCCCCAGCATCGAGGACAACGCTCCCGTCGGGGTGGTGGCGATATCTCCGATCGTCTCGAGACCGAGGTCGTTGAGCCTGCGCTTCGTCACCGGACCGACGCCCCAGAGATAGGAGACGGGAAGTGGGTGCAGGAAGGCAGTCTCCTCCCCCGGCTGCACGATGATCAGGCCATCAGGTTTTGCCACCTGACTGGCGATCTTCGAGAGGAACTTCCTCGGGGTCGCACCAATGGACACGGCGAGGCCGGTCTGTTGCAGCACCTCCTTCCGGATCTGTCGCGCAATATCTGCTGGTGAACCGAAGAGATGGATCGATCCGGTCACATCCATGAACGCTTCGTCGATCGAGAGAGGCTCCACATCGGGCGTATAGGACTCGAAGATCTCGAACACGGTCTTCGAGTAGTCGACATAGGCACCGAAGGTGCCATCGACAAGGATCAGTTGAGGGCACAGAGTTCTGGCATCGACCACGCGCATCCCCCCTCGAACACCGAACTCCCTGGCCTCATAGGTGCACGAAAGCACCACCCCGCCTCCAACGGCAACAGGTTTGCCCGCAAGCGTTGGATCCTCGAGTACCGCCACGGCTGCGTAGAAGGCATCGAGATCGGCATGGAGAATACCGGGGACGTCCATGGGCACATGGTCGCACAAGAGTGAGACGAATTGGCCGTCTGCTATCAGCCGTCTGCCGTCGGCCATCGGCCCGTGATCGCCGCAGCGATCGACGTGCCGATGGTTTCATGACCGGTCGCGTTCGGATGCGGCCAACCGGCCCAGGACTGGGTTGTGATGTTGTCGTCGATGTCGACCCACGTGGTGTCTGCGTCGAGGCCGGCTCGTATCGCGCTGTGCAGTTCGGCGGTCGCTTCGTCAAGCTCGGCCTGGCACTCTCCCCCGATCGGGGTCCACCTCAGAGCAAGCGTTGTGCCCGTTATGTCGTAGTAGCCGGTCCAGAACAGCCTGGCATTGGTGCGCTCACCCAATTCGCCGGTGACCGTGCTGGTGGCACTTGTGATCACCTCGCGTCTCGTCCCGATGTTCCATTTGTCGTGAAGAGCAAGGTCGCACACCCTCTGATCGCCGCGCTCGGTGAGTGAGAATGCCGTGTCCTTGGTGAGCCCCACGATGACGTCCGTCCAATTGGTCGAGTTGATGCCCGCTGTCACGACGACGATGTTCCACGAGTCGTCGGCTGCAAGCAGGTCGATCTGATCGAGTTGGCTCAAGTGAGTTCCTCCACATGAGTCCTTGCCGCCAGACACCATGTTGCCAACACCTGCGCCAGCCCACGCTACGTTCGAGTAGCGCGGCCCCCACCGTTCGGGGAGCCTCGACGAGAGCTCCGTAACAATCGTCCGCCCGTAGGAGAGATCGTTGTCACGGCACGTTGCGACGCCCATGAACCACTGTCTCGTGTAGCCGGAAGCGATCGAGTCGCCGGCGACGATGATATGGGGCGGACTCGGTGTCACCCCTGACCACACCGGATACCACTCAGAAGCGTTGCTATGGGTATCAATGGCCCTGAGTTCGAGCGCGTACCTGGTGTCGGGGCGAACCGACGCATAGCTCACGCGAGGACGATCCACCGTCGTGGTGTGGATTACGCCGTAGGTCGCGTAGTTCCAGCGATACTCAAACCTGGCGATGGCATCGTTGTCGTCTGCATCGACGACCAGATCAGCCTCGAGCAGAGCGTTGTGACGTTGGGGATTCCGAAGCTCCGCTGAGTAGATCACCGGCGGCGTGTCGCCGTCGGGCAACAGGCGGATGGTCGGACGGACGAATGCTGAAGCAGGCGCGGCAAAGAACACTGCCAGTGCGGCGGAGACCCCGAGCAATATCCTCACGCGTGGTTGCATATTCAGGAACCTACCGGTTGTGTGAGGTACTGAC
>Ga0255048_10002734_pt1 | contig 11060 bp, 12 predicted proteins | sample JV7_2_2_MG_FD_183619 | JGI IMG/M metagenome (GOLD analysis project Ga0255048, IMG submission 183619) | Seawater microbial communities from Jervis Inlet, British Columbia, Canada - JV7_2_2 | ecosystem: Environmental > Aquatic > Marine > Inlet | place: Canada: British Columbia | collected 2016-10-06
CCCTCCCGTTACTTTCAGCTTCCGGAGAGGTCCACGCCCGGACGGATATGGAGGCCTAAAGCGCCAATGCCGAAGGCGAGGCGCTAGCGGGGAGTCGTAACAATAAACCACAACAGCGGTGCACTGCTATGTGTCCTTTAGCTGGAGGACAGAGCTCTGGCGTAGTCAATGCCTGTGATCGACCCTCCTATAATTAGGTTTACGCAGTAATCCTAATTATAGGTGGGATTAGCCGTAGGCTAATGCCATAGGACGATCGTATTGCTCCGAGCGCTGGGGGGAGAACGATCGAATATCTCCAATAAGGAAGGTATTACGATATCTAGTGGATCGCAGACGCAGCGTAGCGTAGGCGGAGGGATACTAGATTTCGTAACACCGACTTATTGTGGATAATCGATCGAGGCCCGGAGGGTGACCCTCAGCAGTCGAGGTGCCTTGGTCAGATCAATAATTGGCTGCGTCGGTACAACGCCTATCGATGATCATCATCGAAGATCGCATGTGACTAGTTGAGGTTCTTAGGGTCAACACTGGGTGTAGCAATGCGCGTCATTCCACGCGCAGCAGAGAACTGTTTCTGAGCTTGTTGCTGCTCCATCTCTACGGTTGCTTTTACCATGGCAACGTACTCTTTGTATGACGTGTAGCCCATGGCTTTGAGCAGTGGTGTACGGCAATCACAGCAGTACACCTTCTCGATGTCTGTGGAGAGTCCGATCCCTCGTGTTCGAAGCAGCATCCAGCCGAGAGGCCACGAGTCGTCCGGTTCGGAGTCGTGTACGACCTCGACGTTGTGCTCATCGCCGCAGGTGTCGCACTCGAACTGAAGGAATGTGCTGTCGTCCATACTGTGATTGTAGCCCAAAAGAAGAAGCGCGAGCATTTCTGCCCGCGCTCCTGATTTCAGAAAATCCGTGTCCTACTTAGGCTGCTACGGCCGTCGTCTTAGGCTTGTTTTTTGAACCTTTGGGCCGACCGCGCTTCCGCTTGGCCGGATCCGCTGCACCATTCGAAGCCGACATGCCATTGCTGGTCTTCGACTTGTTCTTCGAGCCCTTCGGTCGACCCCTCTTTTTGGGGGCAGTAGCTACTACCTCTACGACCTTCGGCTTGTTCTTCGAGCCCTTGGGACGACCCCTCTTCTTGGGCGCCGCTGCCTCTGCTACGACCTTGGGCTTGTTCTTGGACCCCTTCGGACGTCCACGCTTTTGAGCGGGGGCAGCCTCTACGGGAACCGCAATGGATTTGCGCTTACGCCGACGGGGAGGTGCAGCGGACTTTGCAGCCGCCTTGCCGTTGCGCTGAGCATCGAGCTCGGCCAGCTCAGCCTTGCTGGGTCGACCACGCTTGCGACGTGTGGTTGCTGTGTTCACCGCAGGAAGCGCGATGTCGAGTACCTTCCGGAATTGGGTACGCTGCTTTTTTCCGGCACGAAGACAAGCCTTGTAGGCCGTTACGTCTTCTGGGCTGAGGAGCCGGTTCTCTTCTAGCGCACGCTCCGTCATCTCCATCATCTCGTCGAGACGAGTCAGATGGTTTGTTGCGAGGCGCAAACCGTATTCGAGTGTTCGTTGTGAGTTGGGCCGGGCAGCCATGACTATTGCTCCTTGATCTACCAGTGAGTGGCGGCATTCTCTACTCGCGAATCGCGAACGGCCGCTTCGATGTCCCTGAGCCTAGGCGCCTGGCATTACTAAGTCAAGACTTATTTCGAATTTTGAGCTACTTGTTGGCTTCCCAAAAGCTCTGGGCTCCCCAGCACACTTCATCGAACTCCGTGAGGAGCTCTTTGCGGCGCTCAGGGGTGATTTTCTCACTGTCCGCCTGGGGACTTCCATACGCGTGGCGCAGGTTGATGTTGGTCAGCGCGATGCCGAAGACAGTCTCTCTATCTGAGAGTCCACGCTTCAGCTTCTGCTCTATGATGAATGCGACGAGATCTTCGGTAAAGCCACCGGCTCGCTTGATGAAGTCTTGCATACGCTTCTCGAAGTAGGCGTCAAGGGCCTCTTTGCTAGCCTTTTGCCCCCCTGAGACACTGACGTACTCTTCCTCCGTAGGCATGTTGGAAGGCACGAGGTATTTGCGGCTGAAATCGTCCAAGCCTTTGGTGCTGATATCTTGGTTACTCATCTATAACCTCTTGAAGGTGTACGTATTGGGTGGGGTGCATACTCATCACATCGAAAATAACTTGTGTGACGGTGTATCGAAAGGGCACACGCGAGTTGTCGAACTCGTCCGTTTTGAATAGCAGTAGCTCTCCATGCTTGGCGAAGGGGGGAAACTCAGAGGGGGGTCTGAGCTCTTCTTTGTGGTTGAAAACAAAGATGGTGCGCCACATAGAGGATCAGACGAGACGTCCGCCCTGCTGTTCTTTGAGCTTGTTGAGCAAGTCAGCTTTGGAAGCAGTCTTCTGCTTGATTTGATACAACGCGCAGTTGGACACCACTTCGCCCTTCTTGACGATCTTAGGCTCTGCAGGCAGATCCTTGTCCGTCATGCGCTGAACTCCAGCAGGGAATTTCTGCCCCGGCCCTTCCTTCATTGGGTAGATGCTGTGTTTGGCACACCACGCCCACTTGGTGGGTCGTAGCCCCTTGTTGTTTCCCCGTAGGATAGGGTCGAAGTGTTGGCATGTATCACAGGGCTTGTCGTTCAGCATGGAGACCTCAAGGTCGAGGGGTGGGTTTTAGCGCGATGGCGACGATAGCACACCCAGTACGGGGGTAACTGTTGATTGTAATTGTTGTCCAAAAAGCACAGCCCTCTCGCATGCACGTCTTGTGTATGAGAGGACAGAATGGAGCCTCTTTTACATCTTGTACGGGCGTATGTGGTACTTCCGTAGGAGAAGATGCAACGGCGGGCTCTGGTCTATCTTCACCATCGCCTGGATTAGTTGTAGACATCCTTCATCCCTTGTCTTGGCTTCAGGGACTGCGATGAGCCAACCATCGGCTCGCTGGATGAAGAACTTGGTCTTCAGGTTTCCTACGGGCATTTGGGCAAGTAGCACCCCGAATTGGACGAGGATATCATCCACGAGCTTCTCTTGGTCAACACAGAATTTCAGGAGCTGTGCTGCAGCGTGCTTTAGTTCGGTCACACCTTCTATAGTGATCCCCCCGTACCCTTTCAGCGCGATGGTGGCGTATTGTGTATCGCGTAGATCATCGTTGATAGGGGAGTTATCGGTGGAGGGTGTGGGTACCCTTTTCGGTTTGGGTGCGTCAGGGGCCGCCAACGATGTACGCCAAGGGTCGTGTAGAACACCTGTCTTGGGCTTTTTTGGGGTCATCATACTATCAGTAGGCTGCTGCTCTTGAGAGCGGGGTTTTTACAATCAGCGTGCATGAAATAGATACGGTCTCCCAACGCTACCCCTCGATCACCAGGATCTGAAGGATTGACCATGTTGGGGTCATCTACCCGGAACACCGGGTTGACGATGTCTTTGGCGGACAGCTTATTTCCGCAACGAATGCAATGGTGGATGTCAGGATGCATAGCCCAAGAGCCCTTCGCCAAGGCGGGATTGGCGCATTCGACGTGAGTCCAAAAGTTACGCGCCCCCGCACCAATGATCCCGAGCTCCGCCTGCCGGGAGAAGCTACGGAGCTCGGAAACATGGTACGCCGATAACACGCGGTGGCCCTCATTCAAGGGTTTGCTACACGTAGCACACCCATGGGCAAGAGCTTCAATTCGCAGGTCGTCTAGCATTAGGCCTGGGTGTGTACGTCACAAATCACAAAAACGTGATCTAGATACTGTGTACGAAATGTGTCGAAGGTGGGAGATTCCATCGTCAGGAAACACATTTGTGATGGCTTCAAATCATGCCACTTACCGTCAGGTAGCACAACAGCTGATACTTCGTCAGCCACTTTTTCTGGGACGTACACACCTCCAGCCATATTGAGGTAAGGATTATTGCTGCACATGGGGTAGTAGAAATCGGGCAGGCCTACCATCCACCCATCCCATACACCCCCCAAATACCACCGGTCCCACTGTCCCTCCCAGTTGTGCGTGCTCCATGTCCAACCCTGCCCACCACAATTACGGCAACCATGCCGAGGTCTGGCATCCATTGTGCGCCCAACGCAGTGACACATAGCCTGCCAGGGCTCACGGATTCGATTCTCTTCATAGGGTTCCATTACCTTTCTGACGTAAGGCTCTGGGCTACGTGCCTCAGAAGGAGGCATGATCACTATCACCATGCGATGCATGCGTGTCCTCCTTCTGACGAGTCCATCAGGGTTGCGTGTGAATGTGAGTATCGGTGGGTTGGCCACTCCGCTTGGCAAGAGAATTGAGCGCTCTGAGTACTCGAACTTCACTGGTTGTCACCTGCTTGATACCCAACGAATTGATGACCTGGCTCTTGTACCTTTTGGTGAGTAGGCGTTGATCGAGAATCGCAATGACACCTCTGTCTTGCTTTGACCGAATGAGACGACCCACACCCTGCCGCAAGTCGAGGATCATGTCTGGGAGGTCCACCCGATGGAACCACTTATCCCCTGCCCGAGCTCGACGTGCAGCTACGACCGGATCGCTACGACCAGGGAAGGGAAGCTTGGTGATGATGACCAGAGACAGCTTGTCCCCAGTTACGTCCACACCCTCCCAGAAGGACTTGAGGCCTAAAAGGATCGCGTTGGGCGTGTTCCGATATTGCTCCAAGAGCTCCGCAGCCGAGATCTTGTCTTGCACTAGCACAGGGCAGTGAGTCTTGTGCTTGAGTGCTTCGTACACAGAACGCATCTCGTCCCGTGCTGTGAAGAGTACGAAGGCGTTGCCTTGAATGGCGTGGGTCAGGTTGTAGATCTCTTGAGCCAATGCTTTCCGGTACACGTCCACCTCTCCGTCTTTGCGGGTAGCGAGCGGTACCTTCCCTGAGATGTACATGAGTGCTTGCTTGTCCAAGTCGAAAGACGATCCGAATTGTGCTTGCACAACCTGGGTGGGATCGTGTCTGGCTATGCCAGTGCGGCGGCTGAACACGTCCATGGAGTTGTTGATGGCCAAGGTAGCTGACACGTAGATAGTGGACTTGATGTCCACATGAGCTGGCTTCATGAATGGAGCGATGTCGATAGGTGCGATGCGTATCGCACAGTAGTGCCCTGTGTTCTCAAGAAAAGAGACACGGTTGTCTGATTCCTCGTAGACCGCAGTGAGCGCATCATTGATGCCCTTGAGCTTGCGCTTGGTAGACTGCAGGTTGAACCACAAGCCAAACTTGTACTCATCCATCTGTATGCCAGCGTATTGTTTGTCGCCAGGCTTTGTGAGTGCTCCGATGAGAGCAAAGGTGCTGCTTTGAGAGCAGCCCACCAACGACGTCACAAACTGAGGGTCATCGAATTTCTTCATGGCCTTTTCTACGAGCGCATGAAGAACTCCACCCTCCTGCCCAAACATCTGTGCGGACAGCGTGGCATCCCCGTGAGGCTTGACCCTCTTGAACATTCCCTCCCATGCTTTCTTGATGGGCACCTTGTCGGGGAAGTCTAGAGAGCCTCCCAAGCGAGCTTGCTCACCGGCAGGCAGGTGTTCGAAAATGTCTTCGTATGTGTTGATGATATTACGGAGAGCGTTCTCTCGTATCTCATGTGTGAAAGCAGCTCTAATTCCGTCTTCGAACTTGTGTGCTTCGTCCACAACGAGATAGTCCATGGCGCCAAGGAGCTCGTAGGAAGTCATCTCCCGCCCGAGTCGCAGATGGAAACCTACCAACCAGTGGTTGGCCACCACCACGTTGGCGTTGTTCATCTTCTTGCGAGCCTCGATGAACTTACACTCAGCGGCGTAGTTGCAGGTGAGCCCCTTGCAGTCTTCCGCGCTGAATTTGCTGGTAGCCATGGGAAGCTTGACCTTGCGGTTTCCTCCTTTGGCGACGTGTATTGCGTAGGCATCCTTCTCTTCTACCCACCTACCCGTAGGTGCGTGGTCGAAGAACCAAGCCCACTTACGGTCGAACTCCAGCTTGCTCGCTTGCTTCTTTACAGCGCTGAGACAGGCGTAGTTGTTCTTGCCGTAGGCAGGAGCGAACGTGAATCTAAAGCCTGCTACAGCAAGTACGTTCTGCAGATAAGGTAGATCCTTTTTGATGAGCTGACTTTGCAGCGACTTCTTGGCTGTCGAGATAATGGTGCGCTTACCGGACAGGATGGCTGGCAGCAAGTACGCAAACGACTTCCCTACGCCTGTGCCGGCTTCCACCATGACCACCTGATCATCGGTGTAAGCCTGATCGATTATCTTGGAGAGCTGGATCTGGGCAGGGCGTGACTCAGTTACGAGGTTGAGATCAGCACAAGTGAGGTAATCATCCGCAGTGGGTTTCTGTTTGCCGTCGCAAAAAATGCAGTCGTATTGCATCCCTAAGCTCATGTCGAACGGCATTTCGCATTTGCACTTGTTGCAGCGCACTCAACACTCCTTAAATGAAAAAGACCCCCAAGAAAGGGGGCCTTATCCTATCACATCGTAGGTGAATATGGGGGGTTTATCCTTCTCCTGGGGGAGTAGGTTCAGTTGGTTCAGCTCGGAAGAATTCGAATTCTCGTATGACGCGCTGTGCGTACCCGGCAGCCCTTGGGTGCAAGTACATGTTGCGTCCTCCCCAGTTATATCGCTCCAAGACTAACAGCTCACGAGCGAGTGCGGCCTCTTCCGTATCTCGACGGTCACCCCACACGCCGTAAAAGCGAAGAACATGGTTTGGTCGTTGGCGAGGACGAAGTCTCTGGTATTGTGGGTCACGGTATAGATCTACAAAATGATCAATGTGATTCGTCATCACGCAGGCACCAACCAGGTACCCGTATGCCAGATCAGTGGCCAACCTGTGATGGTCAGCGTTGGTACGTACTCCACACGCACGGGCAGGGCCTGAAGGTGCGCGTACTTGCATGACACCCATGTCGGAACGGATTACACGTCCTCTATGGCTAGCACGGCGACGTGCAATTTGCTGTTGCATCTCACGCACATTGATTGTGCCTGTTGCACGTAAGGACGCGTTACCTGTTGTTGGTAGGTGGCGTACGCGAGCTCCTCCATCCATACGCACGATGGGTTGCATGTAAGTCTCACGCAGAGCCATGGCTGCAATGAGCGCGGGTAGGTCCTGATGACTATTCCAGTGAGTCCAACCTCCACGCTGAGCAAACGTGTCCCAATGTGTTTCATGCACATCGGCAGCTGCCAAGATGGCACGCGCCTGTCTTACGGCGCCTTCTGGCCTTTGGGCTCGACGTCCCAAAGCATATCGTGTAGAAGGGATGTCCGGGATGCGTGTTAGAATTCGGTTAGCTAGGTGAGCTAGGCGCGGATCCTCCGGGGGCTGTTGTTCTTGAGCGAATGTTGTGGGAGTTAGGAGAAGTCCCACAACCAAGAGTATTACAATACGTATCTTCATATGGTATCCTCGACTGCTTAGCAGACAGAGCCAAGCTAATCAAATAGCGGAGGGCACGTTGCCTTTTACCGCGAATAGGGAGAAATGCAGAGATGGAAGGCACCAAGCCACTTATTGGTTCTTACACCAATCCCAACCCCAGTTCTCCGGAGCCCAAAAGTGATGCTCCTCAGATTGTTGACAAACGAAAAAAGGTAGATACGCCTGCAACCAAGATGCACGAGGGGATCCAAGAGGAACTCAAGCAGGACGTTGAACAATCGCAAGACAACATTGAGAAGACAAAATCCTACGAAGAGATATTAGCGGATAACGACGTAGAGAAAACCAAGGCGCAAGCAATTGTGGACTCGATCTTGATCGATGGCTTCTATGAAGAAGCTATGCAAGTCACCAAGACCACTACTGTGACACTTCGCACACGTGGCTATGAGGCCTACAAGCGTTACTTGCGTGCGCTAGAGTTTATCAATCCAAAGTATGTCGAAGAGCAGAATGAAATACAGATTAGATATTTCTTGGCTGCGTCACTGGTTTCGTTCAAAGGGCAGACATTTACGCACGTAGCTCCCACTGCTGAAGAGAAAGAAAGAGAAGATGCGTTCGACGCACGTCTGGATTGGATAACCAAACAGAACGAACGCATCATTCACCTACTCGCAGGGAAGCTCAATAGATTCGATCGCGTCGTACAGATCGTTATGAGCGAGGGTGTAGTCGAAAATTTCTGAGTACCCCGTGGGGGACGCTCAGAGCTGAAATGTTCTTGCGGACTCTGCCACATAGAGGGATGCCTCCACGGGGTTCTCTACAAGATTTGGTCGCGCAGGAATTGCTCATGCGCGAAAGACGCAAAACAGTTAGCGAAAACGTGTACCTTGGGCGTATACTCGCTTCGGGTATGAAGCTGCCGGAGGCTCTGTTCCAGTTGTGGACTTCGCTGTTCTCCATGGAAGTTTATCAAGAGAACTATTCTCCGGGGACAGTGGAAGCGAAACAGTTCGCGCTGAAAACACTTGCTAACTCTACGCAGCAGAGCACAAAGGGTCGGGTGGCGATGTTCCAGAGGATTCAGCAGTTGACCGCGTCCGAGTCAGATCTGCGTCCGGTGACTGTAGCGGAACGTGAGATCTACAAGCGCAAGCTACGTCGCCGATTCCTCAAACGTCATACACAGAAGCGCGCCTCCTGATGCCACCGCCGTCCCAGTACCAAAACTCTCAGGCTGCTCAGCAGCTGCTGCGTGGAATGAACACCATGCAGATGCGGCAGGGGCTCATGCCTGGGGGCGTGGCTCAGATGCCCCCGATGATAACCCCGCCGCAGATGGGACCTAGGCCGGCAGATATATCGCGCAACCTACAGGTTCAGTTTAGGCAGCAGCAACAGCTTGCGCAAATGGTTGCTCCCCCTCCCATCGTAGGGAGGGGGATGAGCCCCATTAGACGGCCCTCTCCCTTTGAGCAAGGGATGATGTTTCCCTCGCCAAATCTGCCTGGTCCTCAGTTTGGGCGTGGGCGGATGATGGCGCGGCAGCAGGCTCGTTCGCAGGTCAATGAGCGCTTAGGCATGGCGCAGGGCGGCTTAGGCTTGGGCATGCGCGCCATGGGTACTGGCGGAGCAGCTCTCGCTGGGGGTGCCCTAGGCGGCATGATGCTGGGCCCCAGTGGAGCTCTCATGGGTGGAGCCATGGGTGCCGGTGCCTTTGAGCACTTTGGTGGTGGCCAGGCCATGCAGAACTTCGGCGCCGGCATGATGCAGCCGATGATCCGAAATCGAATGCAGGCGATGACGCTGCAAAACCAGAGCATGGGTTTTGTGCGTGGTGGCCAAGATATGAGCAGTAGCGGCACTGGCTTATCCATGGCTGCATCGACTCGTCTGTCCTCTCAGCTGAATACGATGGCAGGGAGCTCCAGTTTCCAAAAGGACACGGGAGGTAGGTTCAACAAACAGGATGTGATGAAGATCACCCGTCTCGCTGGAGAGATGGGGATGATGGAGCAGTCCCAGACTGCTGATCAAATCAAGGATAGCATCGGCAAAATATCACGAAGTTTAGCCAACTTTATGAAAATTGCTGAAGAGCCTGACGTCCAAGAAGCTATGAAGATGATGGGCCAGATGCGGTCCATGGGTATGAGCCTCGGCCAGACGTCGGCTGCTGCGTCCAACGCGCGTCAGTTTGCACGCATGGCTGGCACTTCCGTACGGGGTGTCATGCAGGGAGGTATGCAGGGCGCAGGTCAGTTCCAACAGGCAGGGATGACAGGTGCCTCAGGCCTGAACGCAGGCATGGCGGCGCAAGGCATGGCAGGACAGATGGCGGGTTTTATGAACCCAGCCCAACTTGCCATGGCCGGTGGACGTTCAGGGATAGCGAGTACAATATCGGGTCAAGCAGCACGCGCTGGCACAATGGACGCATTGATGCCCGCTATGCTTACCCGGCGCAATGGCCGCTTGGCTATTGACCAAGAACAGATCATGCGGATGGCTACTGGAGAAATGAATATCCAGGAAGCCATGCGTCAAGGTGGGGGTAACATCCGTCGCCTCGGTGGTCGACGAGCCATCCAGGAGTTATCTACTCGGCGCAGGGAATTACAAGACGAAGCTCAGCAAGGTATGGGCGGACAGATGTCAGCCCTCATGCCGCTTATCCAAGCGCGCATGATCATGCAATCCACCCCCGGTATGAACATGGGGGGTGCTCTTCGCATACAAGGGATGAACGAGCAGCAGGCTCGCACCTTTGAACAGATGGTCCAGAACCCGCAGTTCTGGCAAAATATGCGAGAGCAACAGCGTGTTGGATTACGTGAAGCTCGCAACGATCTCGCCGAGAGGCGGGAGCAGACTCGTTCCGACGCCGCCACTCCCCGAGCGCTTGTCCGACTGGAGCACTCGTACAACAGGCTCACACAACGGGGTAGCAGTGCCATGGGGCGGGCGGAAGAGTTCTTCGCACGTCGACAGGATGTGGCAGAAGACCAAGAGACCGCAGGAGGTGGGCGTCGCATCGGTACGCTGCACAGGTCTCGCCTAGATAGCGATACGCAGCGCGCTTCCATCCGAGATCTGTCACGCACCAGGGAAGGTAGGACAACTCTCCGTGAAGGACAGAATGCTGCCGCCGCTGCCACCGATAGGGGGGTAGCCGCAGAACGTGATACTGACGCAGGCATAGCCAGCATGCGTGGTCGCTTCCTGGGCTTGGGCACAATTGCCGCAGAGATAGCTGAAGCTGGTGTTGAAGAGTATCGCCATGCTGAGTCGGAGCGCGAGGTAGTCAATCGTGGTCAGGGCCTGACTACACGTGTATCCCGTTTCTTCGGAACCGAAATACCCACCTCTAGACAAATCCAGCGGGAGGCGCAAGGACAGCGTGCTACGGGCCGCAGGTTTGAGCGCGTAAATACGGATACTAATCGACAACGAGATCGAACATTTGCCCGAGCTCGCCGAGCCACTAGCGCATCAGGGTCGGAGGAAGACAGCAGTCGTATGATTGCGCTCGCTGCGACCGCCATCAACCAGTACGCGGACGCACAAACTACCCTTGGTGTCACGCACGGTGCTGTGACAGAAGAAGGTCAGCGGGAGGCCGTGCAAATGT
>Ga0255048_10002735_pt1 | contig 11056 bp, 8 predicted proteins | sample JV7_2_2_MG_FD_183619 | JGI IMG/M metagenome (GOLD analysis project Ga0255048, IMG submission 183619) | Seawater microbial communities from Jervis Inlet, British Columbia, Canada - JV7_2_2 | ecosystem: Environmental > Aquatic > Marine > Inlet | place: Canada: British Columbia | collected 2016-10-06
GATGACCCCCATGATCACGACGCCGCCGACACCGACTGCCACCCGCGCCCACTCCAGCCGCACGCGGATGCGGACCTCCTTCGCGGCGCCTCGCAGCGCGAAAAACATCACCGTAAGGGACAACCCCGTACTGAGGATGACTATGACTTTGCTCAACGCTGCCATCTACCGGCCCCCAGGTACTTCGAGTCTTCGATCAACAAGGGCGTGATATCGCTACTTACAGTTCTGCCACATTCGTTGCATCAACCCAGCACCGGACTGGGGAGCCGGGGGACTGTCGGTCCGCGTGAGGCCGCTGTCATTGGAGATTGTCGCGGAGCCACGGTCGATTGCTCGTCTGGCAAGTCGGCGATCGATTCGCTTGACTGGGACGGTGGACAGACCTCACGATGACACCCCACAGATTGAGTACGAATGCAGAGGCTGTGGCCAACGACGACGCGGCCGCCCAGGTCGACTGCTTCGATGCCCGGCGTGCAAGGGCGCCGAACAACCTCCCCAAGAAATGCCACGGAAGCCGATTCGGCGCGACTTGCTAGCGTCGAGCCAGACTTACCCGACAAGCCCGAGCGTTTGCCTCATCGCTCGGCACACATCGACCCTGACCAGCAGATACTTTGCGCCTGAATCTCGAACAGCGCCTGCGGGTCGCTCGAATCGACGAGGAGAGCGAATCTGATCGAGGCAACACTGAGGTAACAGCACAACCGTAATCAGCGGGGAGCAAGGGGGAGTAGTGGGGAACATCGACACCGCGATAGATGCCCTCTGAACAGGGCGAATGGTCGAAGTTGCAGGTTCGAATCCTGCCCCCGCTACCAACAAGCCCTGGTCCACAGCACGGCTGAGGCCAGGGCTTCGTCGTTCATAAGGCAATCCGCAGATCGCTGCCAGTGCGTCGGGGGTGCTACGAGTTCCGGAGGGTTCCTGCGGAGGCTTCTCGGACGCTGAGGGTTACTCCCAGCAGACGCGGGCGAGGGTTCTTGTCGTGCAGTAGAAGACGTCGCGATTCCCGCCTGCAGCGAGGAACATCCCATTGGCGATGCGCGAGCCGGTCTGAACCCGATCGAGAAGCTCGCCACTGGCCACGTCGACCACGACCAGGTCGTCGGTGCCCTGGGGGGTGAAATCGTTGATCACGAGTTCGCCCGAGTCGGGGAAGACCACCGGCTGCATCGACGGCCGCACGTCGCGCTGCCAGGCGACCGACAGTTCTGCGCCGGTCGTATCGACGCCGGCAAGGCCTCCGTTGATGGAGTCCCAGACGATGACCATGCCGTGCTCGGGCACATTGACCGGCGGTGCGATGATGCCGCCCCCCGGGGTACCGAACGGCTCGATGGTGCGGACGTCGTCGGGATCGTCGAGGGCGACGCGGATCAGCCGTTGGGCGCCCGGCCACGGTGCAGGCTGCTGCCACGAGAGAGCGCGGCCGGGGGCTACGGGATAGCGGCCATTGGGTTTGGTTCGGTGGATCAGGCGGACTGAAGGAATGTCGCCGCAGTCCATTATCCAGCAGGCGTCTTCGGACAGGCACGCATCCCAGGCCAGGCCCCAGGCGTCGTTGTGGCCGCGGTAGCGGGGCTGCCAGTCGTCGATGGCCAACTGGCCGTCGTCGATACTCAGGCGCCACACGTGTTCGGTGCCCGGCACGTAGATCTGCTCGCGGCCGTCGGCGAGGAGGTCGGCGGCGATTCGTCCCATCGATCCTTCGGCCAGCACGAGAGGATCTCCCACGAGTTCAAGGCTTTCGGAGTCGAGGCGGGTGATGGTGGTGCCACCCTGGCCTTCGAGTCGGAGATCCTTGGTTATGAGGGTGCCGTCGGCGAGGGCGAGAAGTCCGTTGTGACTCCTATCGACGGGTAGCCGACGTTCGGCCAGGATCGACAGGTCGTCGGGATCGAGGCGGTGGAGGTAGGAGCCGTTGACCGAGTGGATGGACCCGTTGGCGTGGGCGATGATCGCACCGCACCAGACATGGTCACCGCACGGAAGCTCGATCGACGAAGCGAGAGACTCGAGTGTGTCGGGATCGACGCGTTCTACCCAGCCGAATGGGGGAGGGCCGCTGAACGCCGGCATCGTGCCACCGACGTACCACTGGCCGGGCTCACGCTCGACGACCATCACGTGCCACTTGTCGTCACGTCGCGTCGTCACCCGTGCCGTGCCCGCGGCTGCGTCGAGACGGCCGACTGCCGCCTTCTGCCGCCGGTTTCCACCGCACTCGACCGGCCAGGCAGACGGCCAGTAGCCAGGGTGGGAAGACGCGCGGTCGAGGAGGGTCATTCCCCCAGGTTAGGGAGACTCACCGGTCGGACCAGGCGTTGAGGTCCGGGCGAGTTCGGTGTGAAGTACTTGATTCAGAACCGATGGCTCCGATGATCAAGACGTATCTGAACGTCGAAGCGGCCAGTCGAGGTGGGTGTGCAACTCGAACTTGACAAAGCACTGACGTTGGCCCGGGCCGGCGACCAGGCCGGGTTCACCGCGATCTTCGCCGAACTTGCCGGACCCGTGGTCCGCTACCTGACCGCGCGAGCAGCCGAGGACCCTGAGGGTCTCGCCAACGAGGTGTTCCTGTCTGCCTTTCGTGGCCTGGCGTCGTTCGACGGAGGCGCCGATGAGCTTCGGGGCTGGATATTCACGATCACGCGAAACAAGGCGATCGACGACGCTCGGCGGCGTTCGCGCCGACCGCAACGTTCCGAAACAGCCGTGCCAGATCGTCCTACCGGCGATGTCGAGGCCGAGGTTCTGGAGCGGCTCGAGTCGGAGTGGGTCGATGAACAGTTCGCGGCGCTGACCGAAGATCAACGGGAAGTGCTGGTGCTGCGGCTCGTGAGCGACCTGACGATCGCCGAGGTGGCCAACATCGTGGGCAAGCCGATCGACGCGGTAAAGGCCTTGCAACGGAGGGGTTTACGGCGACTCGGGAAAGAAATCCCAGGGGCCACGTACCCCTTTGGGCGAGATCGGCGTTGAAGGGGATGAGATGTACGACCACCTGAGCGACGACGACGCAGAGCGACTGCTTTCCGGCCCCGCCGACGGAGACCCGTTGGCAGCCAAGCTGGAGTCGCTCCGCAGCCACTACGCCTCGATGCCGGCCCCGGCGCCGAGTGAAGCGTTGTCTGAGTTCGTGTCCGCAGATCTCATGGCCGAGTCCACCCACTCGGCCGACGAAGTGATCTACCTCACCTCCCCCAGATCGAAGGAACGAAAGATGTCAATTTCCACCTTTGTCGGCACTGCTGCCGGCAAGTTCATCCTCGGCGCGTCGGTTGCCGCCGCCTCCGTTGGCGGCGCGCATGTTACCGGTGTCGTCGACGTACCGATCCTCCCCGAAGTCGAGTCCGAAGAGATCGCCGAGGCCGAAGTCGACGACGACGGCACGGCCACCTTCGATGCTTCAGGCGACTCGGGATCCGATGACGACTCGGCGTCCGATGACTTTGATGACTCCGAAGATTTCTCAGACTCCGATGACTCCGATGACTCCGATGACTCGACCAAGACCACTGCCCCAGGCTCGGCCATGCTCACCGTTGGACCCACAACTTTCGTTGTTCTCAATATCGGCACCGTGGAGATCGAGGGCAACTCGACGGACGGCCTCGTCGTTAGCGACACGAGCGTCACCGAGGCCAGCGACGTCGCCGGATGGACCGCAGAGATCGACAACCACAGCGACGAACCCGGCGAGGCCGGCGTCAATTTCCGCAACGGTGAAGATCGTGTCGACTTCCGGGCTCAAATTGAGGACGGTCGGCTGCGGGTGCGTGTCCGTGATCGTCGAACCGACACCATCGAGGAGATCTGGTACGACGAGAACGGCGACGTCACCTCCAAGCCCAGTCACGACGGCTCGGACGACGACAGCTCAGACGATGACTCGACCGACGACAGCTCAGACGATGATTCGACCGACGACAGCTCGGACGATGACTCGACCGACGACAGCTCGGACGATGATTCGACCGATGACAGCTCGGACGATGATTCGACTGACGACGACTCGACCGACGACAACTCCGGCAGTTCCGACTCGAACGACGACGATGAGGACGACTCGGACTCGGACTCGGGCTCCGACACCTGATCTCCCGAGTTCAGCCACGACTCCAACCGCAGGGCGGCGGCCCACCCATGACGATGCCGGCGACCGCCTGGGTTGTCGGCATCGTCGCGTCGCCGTGGGCTTCGATTCACCAGAGGCGACGGGCAGGTCAGGGCCTACGCCCGCCTCTGCCATTCGATCTCACCCGGCAACAAGCCCCACGGGCAATAGCTGCCCGCCTAGATCTGGTCGGTTCGACGCAGATAGGTGAGCGCCAACCAGCCGGGCAGGATCGGGAGCCAGAAGGTGACGATGCGGTACAGGAATACCGCGGGGATGACGATTTCCGGACTCTCGATGGTGCTGAACGCAGCGATCAGGGCCGCCTCCACCGCGCCGAGGCCGCCGGGTGTGGGCGCTGCGTTGGCGACCGCGCTCGCGGTGAGGAACAGCACGGCGATGATCGGCAACGAAGAGGTGGATCCGAAGGCCTCGAGGCTGGCGAACATCGCTCCGAGGTAGGCAAGGGTGATCGTGGCCGATCCGCCGAAGAGCAGGATGAGTCTGGCCGGACTTTGGCCGATGGTGAGAATCGATGTCCAGCCGGCGCGGAGTTGGGGGATGACGTGGGCCACGAGCAGGCGGCGGGTGAACGGTAGTGCCACCGATACCGCGATAACGGATGCCAGGACGACGAGTGCGACGCCGATTGTGGCGGGCGACAAGATGGACAGGCTGACGTCGTCGTCGCTGCTGGCAATCAACAAGAATGCCAGCGTCAACGTGATGTGCATGATGAGCCCGGCGACCGCATTGAGGCCCACCGCCGTGACGCTGATCGCCGTGGATACCCCGTGGCGTTGGAAGTAGCGGATGTTGGTGGCTACACCGCCGACCTTGGCCGGGGTGACGCGGTTGGCGAAAGACGATGCCAACTGGGCGAGCAGAGCCGGGAAGAATCGCACCCTTATGGGTATTGCCCCCAACAGACTCGCGGTGGCGGCTACGTAGGTGAAAACCGAAAGCGCAACAGCCGTCGCGGCCCAACCCGGCGATGCCGATCGGGCCTGGCTCCAGAGGTTGTCGATGTCGGCGAGTTGGGGGATCAGGAACCAGGCGCTGAGACCGATCGTTGCCAGGATGAACAGGGTCTTGCCGTCGATTCGTTCGAGCTTGACCGGTGCCTCTGCCGGCACTCCGCACTGGTCGATCAGCATTGTGCGGATGGGTGTGAGTCCCTTGTTTCCACCGATTGATTCGCGTGTGGCGGTGCTCAACGCAGGAGGTTGGAGCCAGGGCATCGCTCGTTCGAGTTCAGCGAGCCCGGTTGCGATGTGGGCGGCGGCGACCGCCCGTTCGGTGCCGACCACCGCTGCGGTCGATGCCAATAGCTCCGCAACGTCTGTACCCAGGAGTTGGTCCGAAGCGGCCAACTCCGAGAACCCGAAATCGATCAGCCACGGCACGCCGTCGTTGTCGATGAAGATGTTGGCCAGTCGAAGATCGCGGTGAGCGATTCGTTTCTGGTGCAGTTGGCTCACCATCGACCAGATTGCGATGAGAGCGTCGTCGTCGATCTCGTCCAAACCGTCGGCAGAGCCGCCTTCGATCGCCTCATAGGCGAGGACCATGCCGTCGATCCCGGCATCGGCAATGCCCAGGATTCTGGGGGTCCGAATCCCCAGGGCGGCTGCCTGCAGGGAAACCAACGCTTCGTGTTCTACGGCGCGCTGAAGACTCACGAACGGCCGATGATCACCGGTCTTGCGGTAGCGGAGCCAACGGTAGGCACGAAACAGCAGGTCGGCACTACGTTCATCGCGTCCCAGAGCCTTGACGAATATGCGGTCGCCGGAGGCAGTCGTGCAGATCCACGGCGCGGAGCCGCGGGCGTCGACTTCGAGGTGGCCGAGTTGGCGGAGATCCAGTCCGATCGAGAGAAGCGCAGTCGTTATGTCGTGCTCGTCCGGTGCCAGGTCGTGACGCCCGAGCGCCAGGAGCATGGCGGAACCCACGAGGACACCGGCGCCGATATCGGCGATCAACCCAAGTGCCGGTATGCCCGACGACCAGATCGATATCGCGGCGTAGAGCGCGAGCAAGGCCGCGAGTCGTCGCATGGCCGAATGACGAAGATAGGAGCCCGATATCACCAGCATCGCGATGGCGCCGGCCAGCAAGGGATCGGCGGGCCGGTGCTGACCACTCGGGCGCAGGGAGAACCCAGACGTGTTGCCGTGGAATGCGTGGCGGACCGGTTCGTCGACCAGGTCGTAGATCAATTCGCCCACGCCGGAGCTGAGCAGAGCGGCAGCCCCGAATCCGGAAGCGAGCATCAGGAAACGACGGAATCGTGTGGTGACCAAGGCCCAGGCCAGGGTGAAAATCGCGCACACGATCACTCCGACCCCCAGAGCTGCGGCGGGTAGGTCGCGAGTCCAGTCCGGCAGCCTCTCGATGGCGGACGCGCCGTCCTCGCTCAGGCCCAACAAGGTGGAATCGAGCACGTTCGCAATGGCGATGCCGCCCACCAGGAGAACAGCGCCCGCGATCAGGCGTAGAACATCGACCGGGGAACGAACGTGGGCCCGGTGTCCAGTCGGATCAGCGATGAGACCCTGGGCCGGCTGCGTCACCGGTCGGCGCTATCGGACGCGGGATCCACCAACCGGTTCAGGAAGACGAACCACAACACCGCCGCGAACGCAGTGCCCATTGCCGCTCCGGCCACGACATCGAGAAAGTTGTGCTCGCCGTAGTAGAGCCGGGAAACCCCGACCGCTACCGCCCACACGACAGGCAATGGGCGCCAACGACGCGGCAAGAACGCCGACACGAGGATCCCCACTGCAAAGGCGGTCGTGGTATGGCCAGACGGGAAGCTCAGCCCCTCGAATCCCGGCCCTCTCACCTCGATTTCCGGGCCCACCGACTGGAAAGGTCGCTCCCTCTCCACCAACTGCTTCACCACCGCTTTCTCAAACCCGAGTTTCAGAGGAAGCACAGCGACGAAGGGCACCAGGTGTCGCCAGTTTCTGGTGAAATAGACGATGATCAAGCCCGCGATGATGGGGCTCACCAGATTGCCGACCTGCTGCACGGCCCAAATCACCGGCTCCAGCCAGTCGGGCCAGCCGTTGAAAAACTCGAGGACGGCGACCTCCCAACCCGGGACGTCGCCGTCCCATGCCATCGCGGAGGTCACAACGATCACTGATGTGGCGATGGCCACCGTCGCCGTCGCGACAGGCCCCGGCATTGTGTTATTCAGGGCGAATGGAACTCGACGACCGGGACTGTCGGCTTGCATGACGGGGGAACTCATGGTCGCCCAAAGCTACTCCCATCATGGATTGATCATGTGCTGACCAGCCCGACTGGTCAGGTGGTTGCGGGCCAGTTCGGAGTGGACGGGGCCCTTGTCCTGCGCCAGTTTCGTGATCCCCGACATCTCAGTCACGTCGATCTCGAACGCCACGATCCCTCCGATGAATTGATCGATCCTCGGGTCGACGGGATCGAGTGCGAAGTGTTGATCCTCATCCCCAAGCTCGCGGGTGGCGTCGATGAGCAGTCGGCGCGTGGCGACGTCGTCGAGACGGTGAACCGTGCCACGACCCTTCAACATCAGATAGAGCCAACCCGGTAGCTGAGCATCCGGATAGACGTCGGGCGAGGCGTACGATTCTGGGCCACGGAACACGAACGAGACGGGCTCGCCGGTGCGGAGCTCAGCACAGTGCGGATTATCGCGGTCGACGTGCCCCGCCAGTCGGGTGGAGTCTGGCCCGATATCGCGACGGATGAGAGGAACCAGGGTGATGTTCTCCGGTTCGCCTCGACCGGAGATGATGGTGGCGAGCGGGTAATTGTCGACGAGTTCGTGCATCTTCGCCCGGTCGTCGATGCGAAACGGACTGAGTGGGTAGTCGCTCGTCACGAAGCTGCGGGACGCTAGGTGTGAGTGTCCGACTGGGGCAACCCAGCCGGACCGTTGGGGTTGATCACCCGGTCAGATGATGGCGGTCGATCGTCGAGCAGGGAGGCCGGCCGGATCGGGCGGGGAACCACGTTGCCTCCACAGTTCGGACAAACGTCGGCGAGCGGACTGTCGGGCCCGTCGATACACGCCGCGCACCAGGTGCACTCAAATGTGCAGATACGTGCATCGAGATCCTCGGGCGAAAGGTCGCGGTCGCACCACTCACAGTTGGGTCGTAGTTCGAGCATCACTTAATGCCTAGGTGTCGCGTTCGCTCTTCCAGGTCTCGTAGTCGACTGTGGCGAGACCGTCGGCTTTCCAGCCGCCGAAGCCGGTGACGATGTGGGAGACCTTTTCCATGCCCATGTCCTTGAGTAACTTTGCGGACAAACTTGTCCGCCCGCCACCAGCTCAATAGAGGACGAATTCGATGTCCTCGGCGAATACCGGCTTGAAATACGCCGACCCCGGCGAAACCCAGAACTCGAGCATCCCCCGTGGGCAGTGCATGGCACCCGGGATCACGCCATCGCGTTCGAGCTCACGAATGTCGCGAATGTCGACCAGTAGGGCACCCTCTTCATCCACTCGCCTCTTCGCCTCGGCCGGGGTGTGGTTGTCGATCTGGAGGCGGGCCTCGGCGACCATCTCGTCCACTGACTTCACTGCCACGTCGACTCCTCTGGGCTGGAGATGAGCAAGCATCGCACAGAAACAGAAAGGCGGCCGAGGTGCTGGTAAGCATCCCGGCCGCCTCATTGGAGGATCGATGTCAGTGGGCGATGGCGTCGAGGACGTTCATGCGTCCGGCTCGGCGGGCGGGTAGCCAGGCGGCGATGAGTCCGGCGGTGGCAGCCACGAGCATCAGGATCACGATGTTGGTGGTTGGGATCACCACGCTGGTGGCGAACGACTCAGGGAGTGCCCCGACGATTCCCCAGCCGAAGAGGAGGCCGATGGCCACCCCCAGCGCGGCACCGAATGTGGCGACGAGGGCTGCTTCGAAGCGGACCATGCGGCGCAGCTGGCGGCGAGTCATGCCGACGGCTCGGATGAGGCCGAGCTCGCGTGTGCGTTCGAACACCGAGAGGGCCAGGGTGTTGGCGATACCGATCAGGGCGATGATCACAGCGAGGGCGACCATCACGTTCACGATGGCGAGTATCTCATCGACAAAGCCTTCGACTCGCTTCTGGAATTCGGCTGTGGTCTCCACATCGGCGTGAGGGAACCGTTCTGCCAGGGCGGCCACGAGCCCTTCGACCGCGACCGGATCAGCGGAGTCGACAACCGAGATGGCCAGCCACTCGTCGACCGGTGCGATAGCCGTCGAGTCGAACACCGCGGTGTCGAACAGGTAGTCCTGGCTGATGATGACCTGCTCTTCGAAGATGCCGGTGACGGTCGCCTGTACAACGCTCCCGTCGGAGAATTCGCTGGTGATGACATCACCGACGACGACGGCGCGATCGGCTGCTTTGTCAGCGGAGATGACCACCGGATTGATGACGGATGTGTCGTAGCCGCCGTCGGTGATTCCGAGGTCGAGCAGCAGGGGCATCTGATCGAACTCGACAGCGCCGACGTTCTGGATCGTTCCATCGACACGAGCATCGAGATAGCGGAAGCCGCTTGCTGCATCCACGAAATCGGCTGACCGAACCTCAAAAGCAAGGGCCGCCGGAAAGTCGACCTCTTCGAGCTGGTCGGTGATGAAGTACTCGGCGTTGGCCGTCTCCTCCAACGTGCTGCCGATGTTGGCCTTGACTGATTGGCCGACTACGAGTGCGGTGGTGACCAGCGCCAGGCCGATCATCAGCGCGGCGGCGGTAGTGGCCGTGCGGCGGGAGTTGCGGGCGGCGTTCTTCTGAGCGAGGTTCCCGGCGACACCGGCGACCCTACCCATCGGCCATCCGAAGATCCTGGTGATGGCTCCCACGGCGAGAGGGCTGAGAATCGTCACCCCCAGAAACACGCCGACGGCTCCGAACACCATGAGGGCGACGGTGATACCTGTCGAACCGGTTCCGGCCAGGCCCACGATGCCGGCAGTGATGCCGGTGCCGAACAAGCCGAGCCCGGAGACCTTCCGGGTGAACGAGCCTGCCTCTCCGGCCTCTGCGCCACCGCGAAGAGCGGCGATGGGAGGAATGGTCGATGCCTTTCGGGCAGGACCGATCGCAGCCAGCATTGTGACACCGATGCCGATCACCACGGCCGCGACAAGAGTGCGGGTGGCGAGGATTATCGGATACTCAGACAGCTCGGCACCCATGAGACCGAACAGAGCCTCGAGTCCCTTGGCGACAACGATGCCTCCACCGATGCCTCCGACCGAGGCGAGCACTCCGACCACCAAAGCCTCACCGAGAACGGAACGCCGGATCTGCTTGGGGCCGGCACCGACCGTGCGCAGCAGCGCGAGTTCGCGGGTGCGTTGGCTCAACACGATGGCGAAGGTGTTGTAGATGATGAAGATCGACACGAACAGTGCGACCCCACCGAAGCCCAGCAGGATATTGCCGACGACGTCGATTTCGTCGGTGAACTCTGAAGTCGTTTCTTCCAGCACGGTGGCATTGTCGACGACCTCGGCGGAGGGCACTGCTGCAGCCACTGCTGCCAGTACCGTCGCCGGGTCGACTCCGTCTTCGAGTTCCACGTTGACCATGGAGACGCCGTCGATGGCGAAGATCTCACCGGCCTGAGCGGTGTTCATCTGCATGAGAACGGCACCCAGCGTGGAGTTGTCCTCGCCAAACGACGACGTGCCCGACAGGGTCAGGTTGACACGCCCCTCAGGAGTGATCAGTTCGTAGCTCTCGCCAATCACGAAGTCGTGCTTGTCGGCCGAGCCGTAATCGATCGCGAACTCGCCGACCTCGGGTGGAGCGCCCTTCACCAGACTGAACGGGCTCAGCTGCTCGTTGTCGATCCAGTTGAAGGCCAACTGGGGTGGACCGTCGGTGGTTATGTTGTCGCCGTTGCCCTTGATCGGGCGAACCGAGTCG
>Ga0255048_10002737_pt1 | contig 11049 bp, 11 predicted proteins | sample JV7_2_2_MG_FD_183619 | JGI IMG/M metagenome (GOLD analysis project Ga0255048, IMG submission 183619) | Seawater microbial communities from Jervis Inlet, British Columbia, Canada - JV7_2_2 | ecosystem: Environmental > Aquatic > Marine > Inlet | place: Canada: British Columbia | collected 2016-10-06
CGTTGTTCAGACAGGTAGAGAACACAATAGATTTGGAGCTGGATAAGTCCAGTGGCTATAACATTCAGATACTGTCAGCAGGAAGATTAATTAGTGTTACAGTGAACGGAGGAGGCGAGAATGAGATCGTTATTAATCAGTCTGATTAGTTTATCTGCCCTCTGCGCCTATGCAGGAGACAATTCTACCGAGGTTAGAATAAAAGGAAGCTCAACGGTTATTTATATCGATCAAATAGGTTCGGGCAATACCGCTAGAGTGTGGTGCGGGCTATCTGAAGGTGCTTACACCACTCATAATTGTAGTAACGCGACTATAGATATAGATCAAGATGGCACCGGCAACACCGCCAGAGCCTATAGTCAGGTGGCTAATCACACCGGCAACGAATATAAAATAGACCAAGACGGCAATGACAACTTCGGTTATATAGACGCTGACGATGATTCAAATGACATGGATATAATACAAAACGGCAACGATAATGATGCCGAAATCTACATGCAAGGCGATAATAATATTTATAAGATCACCCAAACAGGTGACGATAAAGAAGGCGAGATAAGAGCCTTCGGAGATAGTTCAGAGTTTACTATAACCCAATCAGGGACAGGGGAACACTACGCTAAGATATATGCCAACACTTCTGCTGACAATAATGACGCAGATATTACCCAAACAGGAAGTGGCGATCATTACATGAGGCTTAATTTTTATACAGACGATTACAATGTAACAGCCAGTCAATCAGGAACAACCAATAAAAGTATCACGGCTACTTATAATTGTAGTACCAACTGTAATAAGACAGTCACAATAAACCAAAGTGACTAGGTTTTTTCAACTGTTAGTTATTGTTGTGCTGTTGGGTGTGCCTTTGGTGCAACAGTGGATACCCCTTGAAATACTAAAGCTCAAGACCTTTGATACGTTCGTTACGGAGCAACAATCTTCTGGGTACTTTTCTATATTAAATATTACGGAAGAAGATGTTGAAGTAGAAGGCGGTTATCCGTTTCCAAGAAAGCGATTAGCTGAGATACAAGATGACCTTGTAGCACAAGGCGCATTAGGGGTCGGTTGGGTTATTAGCTTTCCGCAGAAGGATCGCCTTGGTGGCGATGTGGAGTTTGCTAAAAGCCTTGCGTCTGCGCCTAGCGTGGTCGCAACCTTTGAAAACGATAACGGCACTTACCCCATGACCACGGGCACCGTTATTTTGGGTCAGGACCACGGCGGCTTTAAAGCCAAAGGGGTGGTACAAAACATTCCGTTGCTGCGAGAAGCAGCTTATGAAGGGATTGCGGTTGCACCAACCGAGGTTGACCAACTGGTGAGGCGTATGCCATTATTACTAAGAACCCCTGACGGATGGGTTTCTGCCTACGGCACAGAGGTTCTAAAAGTTTTAACTGGTGCGGACACCTACCTAATAAAAACTTCAGAAGCAGGTATACAAGAGATTAGAGTTAAGGGCCTGCCGCCAGTTAAGACCGATACCTTGGGTAGAAAATGGATCAGTTGGGTCAACACACCTGAATTTTCTCTAACAGAGATTAAAAGCACAGAGCTTATTAAAAATCGTTTTGTGTTTGTCGGTGTCACAGCAAAAGGGGTTATGCCTCAAATAGCAACGCCTGCGGGTCTTTTAGAACCACACAAAATACAAACAGCGTTGTCTGAAAGCATTTTAATAGAAGACAGTCCGTTAATTCCTGATTATGCGTTACTCGTTGAGTTAGGGATATATTTAACCACAACGGTTCTGGTTTGGTTTTTCTTAAACTTTTTTGGTGTAACTTGGGGGCTGTTCTTCTTTTTAATGTTAAACGGCGCTGTTGCTTATTCAGGGTATTATTTAATTCAGTCCAATTTGTTAATTGATGTTACCTGGTCATTAATATCCGGGTTTATTACAGGGTCTATAGCGTTTTATTTGAATTTTAGAGAGCAGTATAAGCTCAGACAAGAGATTAAAAAGCAGTTTGAACACTACCTTGATCCCAGACAGGTAAAAAAACTACAGGACAACCCAGAACTGCTTAAATTGGGCGGCGAAAAAAGATACGCGACCTATTTGTTTACCGATGTTAGAGGGTTTACCTCCATGTCTGAGTCATTACCGCCCGAAGACGTGACTTATATTATGAACCGGGCCTTGACCGCACAACAACTATCGGTGCAGAAATACGAAGGCATGGTGGATAAATACATAGGCGATGCAATGATGGCAATATTTAATGCACCTTTAGACCAGCCTACCCATGAAGATTTAGCGATTGATTGTGCTTTGGACATTATGAAAAATATGGAAGAGCTAAATAAAGAGCTTAAAGTTAAAGGATTGCCTCCCGTTGCTATCGGTATCGGTATTAATTCAGGCGAGGCGGTAATTGGCAATATGGGCAGCGATAGTCGGTTTGACTATACGGCTATTGGCGATGCGGTAAATACGGCAGCACGACTTGAATCGGCGACCAAAGAGGTGGGTGTTGATTTGCTCATAGGCAAAAATACTGCTCAATTTACAAAATTTAAGTTAAACTTAATAACAACAATTAAAGTTAAAGGCAAGGCTGATGCCTTGGACGTGTATACAGTATAGGTGAATTATGAGTGATGACCATTATCCTAGCGGAAGATTTGGTGGCGACATGGATCGAAATGAAGTCGAAATGGACCTTAACAAGTTCATGGCCATGATTGAAGAGATCGGTGGCCTTAAAGACAAGATCAGGGAGTTGGAAGATGTTACTAATAATAACCCTTATCAAAAAATTATCTTCGTAGCACAAGCCGTTGATAGCTGGAGGATTTTTCCTAGAGTGTTTTTATCGGTTTATATGTACCTACTGTATTATACAACTTTCTGGTTTATGGATTTACCGGAACCCAGTTTTGAACAATCGGGTTTAATCTCTATTGTTGTCGGTGCAGGGGCTGCATGGTTCGGTCTTTATGCAGGAACATCGGGTAGCTCAAAGAGCTTTAAGGGTGAAAAAGAATAAATGACTGCTAAGAAAAGAGACTACGCCGCCGAATATAAAAATTATCATTCAAGGCCAGAACAAAAGATTAATAGGGCGTCAAGAAATAAAAGCAGAAATGAATTAAAAAAACAAGGAAGGGTGAGAAAAGGAGATGGTATGGACGTTCATCATGTGGATGGAAACCCTCTCAATAGTAAAAAAAGTAATTTAAGGATTGTTCCAAAAAGGAAGAATAGGTCATTTAGTAGAAAAAAAGGAGGATAATATGGCTATTGGTTTAAGTAAGTGGTTTAAAGAAACATTTTTAGGTATCGAAGAAAAAACAGTTCGTGCCAGGGATGATGAAGGCAAATATGTCGGTGATGATAAGTCAACACCTGATATTAATGAGGCTTACACAACTGTAAACGTCAAAATAAAAAAAGATAAATGAAACTGGCTCTAGTTTTAGGGGGACTTTTGTTTGTCTCTGTTTCTATTAATGCGATTGTGTTCACTAAATTGGACAAAGCAAAAATAGAACTACAAACCGCTATTAGCAATCAAGCGGTACTCGAAAGAACCATCCAAGAACAAAACGAACAGATTGTAAAAGCCCTTGAATCAGCTAAAAAGACTCAAGCGCAGATTCAAAACCTGAACTCCCAATACTCTGCAAGCCAAGCTCAAGTAACCAACCTAAGAAATAAGTTTGCTAAACACAATCTCGAAGGCATGGCACTCGCTAAACCTGGGTTATTGCAAGGCAAGGTTAATAAAGCCACCGCCAGAGTAATGGTCAATCTAACTACAATCACTAATCCAGACCAATTTGATGAAAAAGCTACTGATAATACCACTACTGCTAATTAACGGGTGCTCTTCGTTCTCTTTGTTCGGGGACAGAGCCAACCAACAACCACAAGTCAAGCCTGTGGAAGTGGTTAGTGTGGCAAAAAGAGCGCCAATCTACCATCCACCCCTACCTGAACCCATTGAATCGGCTGCAATTGAGTGGAGAATACTCTCTCCAGATGTAATGCAAGCCTATTTAGAGGCAATTGAGGCTGGCGAAGAGCCAAGAGTAGCGTATTATGGACTAACCTCACAGGGATATGAGAATTTAAGCATGACAATGGGCGAAGTTACCCGATATATAGAACAAATATTACACATTGTTGGTTATTACAAAGATATTGACGAAGAAGAGGAAAAGGAATAATGCCATTAGCTAAATACATTTTAAAGCCCGGTATAAACAGAGAGGGAACCGACTACACCAACGAGGGTGGTTGGTTTGATGCCAATTTAATAAGATTTAGAAAAGGCTTTCCTGAAAAGATAGGCGGTTGGTTAAAAATAACAACTAATTATGTTTTAGGCACCGGGAGAGCGTTGCATGGTTGGGTTAACCTAGAGACTACAAAGTTTTTAGGCATAGGCACTACCTATAAATATTATATAGAATCAGGAAACGCTTTTAATGATGTAACGCCAATTAGGTCTACTACTTCGGCTGGAGACGTAACTTTTTCTGCCTCTGATGGGGACGCCACCATCACTGTAGCAGACACTGCAAATGGCGCGGTTCAAAACGATTTTGTAACTTTTAGTGGTGCGGCTACTTTAGGCGGCTTAATTACTGCGGCGGTGCTTAATCAGGAATATCAGATTGCAACCATTGTTAATGCTAATAGCTATACTATCGAAGCTAAAGACACTTCCGGGGACACGGTAACCGCCAACAGTAGTGACTCTGGGAACGGTGGTTCAAGTGTTGTTGGGACTTATCAAATTAATGTAGGCCTGGATGTTTATGTCCCCGGCTCCGGTTGGGGTGCAAATGCTTGGGGCGATGGAGCGTTTGGCTCAACTTCAGCCATATCCGAAACAAGCCAGTTAAGATTATGGAGTCATGATAATTTTGGGGAGGATTTAGTTATTAATCCAAGAGCTGGTGGTATTTATTATTGGGATGAAACTAATGGTGTAACGACCAGAGCTGTTGCTTTAAGTTCTTTAAGTGGTGCCAATTTACCACCAACAAAAGCTTTGCAAGTTTTAGTTAGTGACATTGATCGACACATTATTTGTTTAGGGGCTGACCCTTTAAATGATGGCGGCACTGCCAGGACAGGGTCATTGGACCCTATGTTTATTTGTTGGTCGGATCAGGAAAACGCGGCCGAATGGGAACCTACGCTGACGAACACCTCAGGGTCTTTTAGATTATCTGCCGGGTCTTTAATTATTGGCGGCTTAAGGGCACGACAAGAAACTTTAATTTGGACAGACATGTCTTTATATTCCATGACATTTATTGGTTCACCTTACACTTTCAGCACCAACTTAGTAAATGAAGGCGTGGGATTAATTGGTCCTAACGCTGCTGTCAATGCACCCAGTGGTGTTTTCTGGATGGATTTAAAAGGCTTTTATTTTTATAACGGTTCGGTAGCGCCACTGGCGTCTTCGGTACATAGCTATGTGTTTAGCGACATTAATCTAACTCAATCATTTAAAACGTTTGGTTTTCTAAACAAAGCCTTTGATGAAGTGGGTTGGTTCTATTGTTCAAGCAGCAGCGATGAAATTGATCGTTATGTGGTTTACAATTATTTGGAACAAACCTGGTCAATTGGGCAACTGGTTCGTTATTCTTGGCTGGATGAAGGTGTTGAAGATTATCCCAGGGCTATGGGCAAAGACACTTACAATTATTTATACAAACATGAAACAGGGAACGATGCGGACGGATCCCCTATGGATAATGTCTACGTTGAATCCAGCAGTTTAGATATTCAAGAAGGTGACTATTACACTTTTGTTAATCGCATCATACCTGACATTAGATTTACAGGATCAAACAGCGATGCTGCCATGAACGTGGTGCTTAAGAAACGAAACTGGCCGGCTGAAAGTTTAAGCACTGCCTCTACTACATCTGTTACTTCTTCTACCGATAAAATTAATACCAGGGCTAGAGCACGTCAAGTCGTATTGCGTTTTGAGTCTGACGATGATAATTCAACAGGCTTAAGAGAAGGATTAGGGTTTCGAGTGGGAGCAACCCGAATGGAAATTAGACCTAACGGCAAACGCTAATGGGAAAACTTCTTGAAACGAGGCTTCCTAATGCCATAGGAGAGGTTTCCCCAGATGTATACAATCGTTTGGTGCGTGTTCTTGAATTAAACTTGGGTTCATTTGATCCGACGGCAACGCCTCAATACAATTTAACCACGCTTTCAAAGAATAAATTTAGCCTTGGAGATGTCATTTGGAATCTCAATGCTAAAAGCTTACAAGTCTTTGATGGCTCCAAATGGTATGATGTTTATTCGGGGACGACCAGAGGGGTTAGCGCAACAGGTGCTGTTAGCTCATTATCAGTAAGCACCAACGGAGCAATATCCATTGATTTATAACTTAAAAAACAGATATACTGTAAAGACTCTCGGTTCGTGGGATCTTCGCAATATTTATATAATGCGAAAATGAGAGAAGAAATTGTAGAACAATTAGGCGTTACTCCGACTCCAGGCGGGTTGCAGAAGCTATTGGAGCAACATGAAACCGATAGGCTCAATGCTTATCATGAGGCTATGGAAAGCTTTGGAGGTGATGTTGGACCATTGATGTTTGAGCCTCCCGCATTAAAAGATGTTTTTTTTGACCCCGAAGATGATTCTTTGGGTTCTTTATACAATGAATCTATTGAAAACCTTGAGGGAGCAGGTGTTGGAAGCATATTACCCACCAAATATAACCCAGCAGCGCAAGGCGTGGCTGGCATCAACGCTTTAATATCAAAGATAATGATGGGCGGCTCTATGGATAAGTTTAATGAACTAGGTGATCCAGAAGATGTTAATTTTTCACCCACAGGTATGAACTCTGGCGGCATTGTGCATTTAGCTGGTGGTGGCAACGCTAGAGCAGTGTCTATTGTGCCTAAAGTATCGAATACTACTATTCCAATGAGTCACTGGAGACCTTCTACCTCAACAGGCAGGATAAGCGTTAATATAGGTTCACAAGGACCCGCTATAGTCAAAACCATTGACCCCGGTTCGGTTGCGGGCAGTCAAAGCGTTGGAGAAGCACTCAGAAGATTCGTGAAAACAGGGCTGGGTAGGGGTAACACAAGCACTTCTACTACACCGAAAAAAGGATCAGTAGCGGATCGGTATAAATGGAATCCATACACAGGCTCCAATCTTTCTGGAAGTGACAACGTTCGTTTTTCAGCAATGTTTAATCTGGGTGGCTCGCGAGGTTTTGGTAGAGGTGCTGGCGGTAATTTTGGAGAAGGCCAGCGAATGGAAAGAAGAGAGAGACGAATAATGAAAAATATGCCAATAGAACAAAGATTAGAACTTGAGAGTCGAGGGTTTGGACGTGGCGCACAGGCGGCTCGCGAAAGAGTAGCGGCGAACCCAAGCGCTGGCTTAAGCAAGCCCTCTAATTATGATGAACTAGCTGCATATTATATAAAACATGGGGGCTTTGATGAAAATGCTCCTGTCACACAATGGGGAGATGGATAATGCCTGACTATTACGAAGGAACTGGATCGGGTATAGGAGGACTTCCTATTACTGGTATCCCTTCTGGGATTGAAAGAATTCCATCAGAAAGCGAAATTATGTTAGCAATCATGCGCCGCGAAGGTAAAGCAACGAGCGGGGCTACTGGTGGTGATTATCTCAGTACAATTGGTGGTTTTACACCTGAAAAAGATAAAGTTATTGATGAAATCACTACTACTGGAACACCTCCTTGGGGCTATAGAATTAGAAATGCTGCTGATCAAGTTTCTGATTGGGGACAGAGAGCCGGAGAAACCATACAAGAAGGCATAGGAAACCTTGGTAATCAATGGAATGAATTTTATGATACATATCATGAAGGAATAGATAAATACATAGGTCCAATCAAAGACAGATATTGGGATCCTATTCAGAAAAGATACATAGATCCTGCTATAGAGAATATTAGCGAAGGTGTTAATGAAGCATACGATAATGCTGAGTATGCTGTTCAAAAAGAAATATATGAAACTTATAAAGACGAGCCTTGGTTTGAGAGAGAGCCACCTACTCCACCTATACAAGAAATAGATGTTACAACTGAATTAAAAGATGTTTATGGTGGACTAGATCCAAACAACCCACCAGAAGGTACTTACTATGACCCAGTAAATGACATAATTATAGATTCATCGACCGGACAAGAATATGGAACAGGAACTGAAGGCAAAGGAAGTCCCGAAGGAAGTCCCGAAGGAAGTCCCGAAGGAAGTCCCGAAGCTGAAGGTGAGGGTGGAATCAAAGATTGGCTGTCCAAGGCTTATGACAAGCTCGGTATACAAGGAATCCTCGCACTACTTTCGGTCCTCGGTCTTGGAAAAGCAGCAGGCGCTTCAGGAGAAGGAGACGAGTTTGGTGGCGCTGGCGGTGGCATTGGATCATTTGCGTCTGGACAATTTGATCCGTCTGGATTTGGGGCTACAGCTGATTACGCCAATATGCCTGGAGGTGGTCAAAATCTACCAACATATTTACCAGATACAAATGCACCTATTTATTACCCCTTTGCCTCAGAAGTAACCAAGCAATACAACGCTCAGTCTCCTGAACCATTCTCATTTACTAGAGGTCCTGCTCCAGATGCAATGATTCAAAACCTAGATTCTCAGCAAGTACCTGGTGTAACCTATGTAGCAGACGGTGCTTTTATGCGTCGTAACGGATTAACCGAAGGTCCGGGCACTGAAACCAGTGATGATATACCGGCAATGTTATCGGATGGAGAGTTCGTGACTAACGCTGAAGCCAATAGAGGGATTGGTGCAATGGCATTATTGAACCAAGGAATGCCAATGGAAGAAGCAATGAATCCTGAACAACAACGATTAGCAGGCGCTAGACAAATGTATTTACAGCAAGCTATGGGACAACAATTAGCACAACAAATGAGGGACGGTTGATATGCCATTATCTAATCCATTATCTACAACACAAACAATAAACGCACAAGGCATAACTGCACCGCAAGCGGGTTATAAGTTTTATCAGCCTTGGTTTGAAGATTATCAAAGACGACTAGGCTCTAGTATTTTTGGCACTCCAGGGGGTGTTGGCGGTTTGATGAATCAACCTCAACAAATTCCAATGGAAGGAACAGCAGGATTAACTCCGTTACAAATGCAGGCTAGACAAACCGCTATGTCGGCGGGTCCTGATATGGGCGCTTATAACACGGCGACTAACTTAATGGGTCAGGGTGCTGGAATGATCGGACAAGGAGCCGATACTTTAGGCGCTGCTCAAGGAATGTATGGACAAGGCACAGGTCTTGTAGGGCGTGGAGCTGATGTGCTGGGGCAAGCCCAAGGAATGTATGGACAAGGTACGGGTCTTGTAGGACAAGGCTCTGGTTTATACGGTTTAGGCACACAAATGACAGGTCAAGCAGCTAATATGTTTGCACCTGGCGCTGCCCAACAGTTTTATAACCCCTATGAAGACCGAGTTATTGATGACACTTTAGAGAGAATGAGGAAGACTTCAGCCCAACAAGATATTGCAGGGCGTGCTCAAGACATAAGCAGTGGTGCATTTGGTGGTTCTCGTGGTCGTTTATTGGCCGGAGAAAGACAGTCAGAAAGCGAACGAGGTATATTAGAGGCCTTATCTGGAATAAGAAGCCAAGGTTATCAACAAGCACAACAAGCAGCACAAACAGCAGGTCAAGGTATAGGAACTCTAGCAGGACAGCTCGGACAATTCGGACAAGGATTAGGCACATTGGGCGGACAGCTTGGACAATTCGGACAAGGCTTGACAAGCACTGGCGGACAATACGGACAACTCGGTGGACAACTAGGACAGTTTGGTCAAGGCTTAACAAGCACGGGCGGTCAATACGGACAACTAGGCACACAGATTGGTCAGTTGGGCACCGGGGTAGCAGGGCTTGGTCAACAGAAATCAGGAGAACTGGCTAACTATTCTAATTTGCTTAACGCGCTAGGAACACAAGGACAAACAACTCAACAAGGAGGCTTATCTAGATTGTATCAAGCCGCACAACAAAGAGCAGGCGAACCTTGGGATAGAGCCATGAGAGGCATGAATGTCTTGGGTGGCATGAAACCAGGTGAGTTAATCGGCGGGTATGAAACCAAAGTATTGCCAGCTCAAACGTATCAGCAACCGACCAGTGCCGGCAGTACCATTGAAGGTATAGGCGGAATATTAGGACTTGGCAGTAGCATAGCGGATATTGGTAAAACATTTGGTTGGTGGGGCGCTGAAGACCCCTCTAAAGTTCTTCCTAGAGAAGACGCAGCAGGCGGGTTTATAGAAAAACAACCTAGAGACTATAACGCTGGCGGCATTGTTAGTGGCATTGTTCCGGTTAATATGAACCAGGGCGGTGACCCAAAGAATATAGAAGGCATAGAAGAAGTTGATCCAAGCTATAGACAAATAATCTGGGATTATGTTAAAGAAAATCCTAAGATGGCAGTTCTAGATGCTGCAACTATTTTAGCACTGGCCACACCTTTAGCAGGTGCTGCTGGAACTCGTTTAGCGGCAACAGGCATTGGCAGAGCGATTTTGGGTGGCACTAAAGTAGCGGCAAAAAGCAAAAAAATTAAAGGTGTTGAAGCTGTTCAGTCTGCCTCTAGAAAGGGTGGTCCTTTAGGAGATGGCTGGTGGCCTGTAACCTCTACTCAAGGAGAAGCAATATTAGCTGGCAAAACAGCAACCACTCCAGGTCTTCTTGGACGCGCTCGTACATTAATGGGTAAGTTAAAATATCCATTAATTCTTGGAACTGCTGCCACCGCAACACATTTATGGCCTGAAGGCGAAGAACCAGTAAAAAAAGAAAATGATGCTAACGCACAACTAATCAAAGATCGAGAAAGAAGCGAAAGACTGGCACAAGAGAAAAACAAAAGAGACAGAAAAGAAGTTATGAAAGACATTGTTAGAACGACAAGTCGTCTTGGCGATATGATGAATGCTCCAGGCACTCGACAAACAACCTATGCTGATGCAGCCAA
>Ga0255048_10002738_pt1 | contig 11048 bp, 8 predicted proteins | sample JV7_2_2_MG_FD_183619 | JGI IMG/M metagenome (GOLD analysis project Ga0255048, IMG submission 183619) | Seawater microbial communities from Jervis Inlet, British Columbia, Canada - JV7_2_2 | ecosystem: Environmental > Aquatic > Marine > Inlet | place: Canada: British Columbia | collected 2016-10-06
TTCGGGCAAGTGTATTTGCGGTAACGCGGCGGCAAGCTCTGCTGTCTCTCCGTACGCATGTCCAGCGTGTAACGCAGTGATGTTGGCATCACGGAGAGTGGGCTGTTCGGCGAGGCGGCGTTTGATCCATGTCACAACCGACTGAAGATCGCGGCCAAACATCCACAGTAAGGCTCCGAGTGCCCAGAAATTCTTGCAGCGTCCACCCTCGCTCTTGCTGAGGCCAAACTCTTTGACGGCTTCAAGATTCAGATGCGTGATATCGGCTGTGACAACCTGAAAATCGCCAAGCACGTCGCCCTCTCGCGGGTCGCTGTCGTATCCCGCTTTGGCAAGGTTACGCGGTGTGAACCCGTCATTATTGAGAATGACGAGCGCGCCCTTCCGCAGAAGCGGCAAACTAACTTTCAGGGCGGCCGGATTGAATGCGACCAGCACGTCAGGCGCATCGCCCGGGGTCGTTATCGGGCCGCTGCCGAGATTAATTTGGTAGGCCGAAACGCCAAACGTGGTGCCAACAGGCGCCCTGATTTCGGCCGGATAGTCGGGAAACGTCGCAAAATCGACGCCCGACAGGGCCGTGGAGACCGCAAATTGTGATCCCATCAATTGTATGCCGTCGCCGGAATCGCCCGCGAGGCGTACTACTATCGATTCTACATCCTTGTTTTTATTCACTAATATTGTGTTCTTTGAGATTGAGCCAATGCCAGATTAGGCGCGTGCTCGTGAGTTTAACGCAATCGACAAGTCGCGGGTCTATGAGTTAAATCTGAGCTTGATTAGCGGCACGACTTCGCATAGCGTACGCGCTCCGGAAATTGAGGTTCCCAGCATGACATTCGTTGTTACAGAAGCCTGTATTAAGTGTAAATTGACTGATTGCGTCGAGGTTTGCCCCGTGGACTGCTTTCACGAAGGCCCTAACTTTCTCGTGATCGATCCTGACGAGTGCATCGACTGTACATTGTGCGAGCCCGAGTGCCCGGTAGAGGCTATTTACTCGGAGGATGAGTTGCCCGAGGGGCAGGAGCATTACCTCAAGCTCAACGAGGAATTGTCACAAGACTGGCCGGTGATCACCGAGATGAAAGATCCGCCGGACGACGCCGACGAATGGCGCGAAGTGAAAGACAAGCTTCAGTACCTAGAGCGGTAGGAGCGGATTGCTGCAAAACGCGATCAAGATCTCGGCCAACTCCGGCCCCTTGTCCTCTTGCAGGAAGTGACCCGCGTTTCTGATCTTTACGTGTTCGAGCTTTTTTGCGCCCGGAACAGTCTCCTGCCAGACCTTTTGCCCACCGCGAGTGATCGGATCCCGGTTGCTGAAGGTCGTCAAGAACGGTTTTTGCCAATTCTTGAATACATCCCAGGCAGCTCGATTCGCGACCGTAGCGGGGTCGTTCGGTGTTGATGGAACCAGTAACGGAAAGGCCCGCGCGCCGGCCTTGAAATTCGCCGACGGGAATGGCGCGTCGTAGGCAGCAACCTCCGCGCCTGACAATTCCGAAACTGTTCCCTTCTGGATTAGCTTACCAATCGGAAACCATGGACTGAAGCGTGCAAAGGTCTGCCAAATCTTGAACGCTGTCGGCAGCGTCTGATCACCCGTAGGCAGTCCACCATTGCCAAGCGCGATACGTGCAAATCGGTGTTCGTTCTCCGCGGCGACTCTGAGCCCGATCAGTGAACCCCAGTCCTGACAGAAGAGCGTGATGTCATTCAGGTCCAGCGCCTCAATAAACTGCTTCATCCAGGCGACGTGGCTCGCGTATGTGTAATCGCTTTTCTGGGCTGGCTTATCGGATTTTCCGAAGCCAATCAGATCCGGTGCAACGACACGAAAACCAGCGTCACGAAGTGGAGGAATCATGTGGCGATAGAGGTACGACCAGCTGGGTTCACCGTGAAGTAACAAAACGATAGCGCCATCCTTCGGGCCTTCATCAACGTAATGCATGCGCAAACTGTCGATATCAATATAGTTGGGCTCGAACTCGTAGCCCGGCAGGTTTTCAAAGCGCGAGTCGGGTGTGCGCAGCGATTTCATTAGTGGTGTACCCTCAGTTTTCAATCACTGTGCCATCTTAATCTCAAATGAGCAGTATTCGCGCCAAAATAATCCGTTCTGTATCGAGTATATTCGTGCAGCGCATCGATGTTGCCAATGCCAATTTCGACAAAGTCCGTGGAATCTGGCCCTGGCTCACAAAATTGATGATCACAGCATTTCGTGTTCGTGTAGAACCGGACGAGATTAACGGCCTGTACGCCGAGTGGTTGACGCCAAAAAATCACATGGAAGGCAAGCTGTTACTGTACTTACACGGTGGCGGCTACGTCATTGGCGGTTGCGACATGCATCGCCAGATGGTCAGCCACATCGCCCGCGCCGGGCGTATTCGAACCTTGCTTCCGGAATACCGTTTGGCACCCGAGCACAAGTTTCCAGCTGCTATCGAAGATGCGGTGGCCATTTATCGATCATTACTCGAAATGGGCATTAAGGCAGAAGACATCATCATCGCAGGTGACTCCGCGGGAGGTGGGCTCACGGTTGCAACGATGCTTGCGCTGCGAGATGCGGGGGATTCTCTGCCAGCTGCAGCCGTACTGTTGTCTCCGTTTCTTGATGTCACCGGCAGCGGTGAGTCCATAAAAACGCGTGCGGCAGAGGATCCGTGGTTTCATCCGGAGTACCTGTCGCACATCGCGGACTATTACTGCGAGCCACACCAGCGTCGATTTCCGCTTGTTTCACCAGTCTTCGCAGACATCGAAGGCTTGTCGCCCATGTTCATTCAGGTCGGTGATGATGAGATTCTGCTGAGCGACTCACAGAGGATTGCGGACCAATGCATCGCGGCGGGGATCGAGGTCGAGCTCGAGGTCTGGCCAGAGATGTGGCACGTATTCCAGGTGTTCACGCGCAAAATGCCGGAGTCGCGTAAGGCCATCGACAAGATGGGTGCCTATATTCAATCTCGCTTTTAAAAGCCGGACTGTCTCTTCGAGTCGTCGTACATCTTCGTCATGAAAGAGCGAATGGCGGGCTCAGCTTCTTCTTTCGTCATGAGCTTTTGATTTTCCAGCACAACGGCCATGTCTTTGATCGATCGTTTACCGTCGATAAGCGACATGATGAAAGAATATATTTGCGTCGTCATGGCCTGTTGCCGGAATGACGGTGACAGCGGCACGGGTTCCTTACCAGTAACGATCCAGTCAGGTAAAGCCAGGTGTCGCGCCGGTTTGCTCACGCCACGTTCCTTGTACGCAGAAAACGAAAATACGCGCTCCTGTCGGCCGTGCCGGCTTGCTGGTGAGCTCATATAAGGAATCGTTGCCTGGGAGACGTAGGGATCCGAGAAGCCGTTTTCGGCGACGATTGCCTTGGTTTCTTCCGGGCTATAACAGCGCGCGCGCTCAGGATTCGCAAAAGCCAGAGAGCCAAAGTTTACCCAGCGACCATTTTCGTTCAACAAATTATTGATACGTGCAGAGAACTCCGGCAAGTCCTCGCTAATGATATCGATGAGCCACGGCGTCACGACCGTGTCGAAGGACGCGTCTGGAAACGGTGGTCGCAATGCGTCGCCAAGAACCAGATGAAAGTTCTCGTCGGCGACTTCGGGTGCGGTCAGTTTTCTGAGTACTGCGTCATCGTCCAGGGCGAGAGGCGCGATCGGAAATTCATAGAGGCTGAGCTTCTTGCCCGAGGTTACCGCTTTGGCGACAAGCATAAGCAACGGATTGAAATCCATGGCCACAGTCGACGTGCAATTGAATTTGGTATGAATGTCGTACGCCAAACGCCCGGCGCCTGATCCGAGCACCAGTACATTGCCAAGTTCTGCATGATCATGGAGCACGGCCCGGACCTGCTTCAGTGACGCTTTGTTTTCATCCTCACCCCACGACCAGTCGCGGTGGATGTTGGGGTAGTAGGTGTTCAGCCCCTGATCGGTCGGCATCCTCGTACGTAGCGCGAGGTAACTTTCATAGTTGCCCTGCAGAGATTGCATTTCGATGGGTTGTAGTAGCTTTTGCAAAGAACGTCGGTGTGATTCGACGGCTTTCTTGTAGCGTTCGACACGACGCTTCGCCAGGGCGCTTAGATCCTTGGCCTGCAGCTCTTCCTCAAGACCGCTAATTTCGTGGCTGAGCTGCTGCAGTGAAAATTGCAGTCTGCCACGCCATTCACCGAGCGCCGCCTGCGGCTCAGCGAACATCCAGGGCATGCCTTCCAGCATTGGAAAATCGACCTTGCAGGCTTTGCAGTGCAATGCGTCGTCGGACGAGTCCAGTGGCGTCTTGTCGCAGCGCGGGCAGGCAAGCAAAGTAATGAGGTTGGTCATGGCCGCTGATTATGCACTACAAGAGATAAGGTGACAGTGACCTTATCTCCAGAGTTAAGGTCACTGTCACCTTATCTCTGCCAAAAAAACGGCCAGTCGCAAGGGGGCGACCGGCCGTGTTCTTGCGATTAACGATTGCTCGCTATACGGGATTGGCGATCGTTCCGCTCACAATTGGAGAGAATGCCGTTAATGCATCCAGCTGGGCAGCACCACCGAGACCGTGGTTCCAGCCCGGGGACAACAGATTGCCAAAGTTGCCCTGTTCGCCGTGCAGTGCCATGTAATTCAATATGACCGAGTTAACGAGCAAGTTGACGTTATTGGCCATTGGCGTTGCCGCACGCATCACTGAGCCACCCGCATCCATGGCGCCAATTTGTTGGTGGATCGCCTGCTGATCGGGCGTGCCTCCGAGCAATACCGGCCTTCGTGTCGGGTTATAGACAAGAAAGAATCCGGCGGCAGTCGATGAATTGTCACTCGTCCATTCACCTTTGCCACGACCCTCGGTCGAATTATCAATGGTGCCGTTCGATGACAACGAGCCGTCGCTGAATACGTACATCATGACGGGTTTGCCCAGTCGTGCAGCGTATTCGAGCACTGCGCCCATACAGCGACCGGCACGGAAGTCTTTGACCTCGCCCTCGGCGCGTGCACCACCGTGGTAATCGTAGCCACCCATCTCGATACAGCCGGCACCTGCAAAGCCGTTCATGACGAGCTTCATGACGGAAGCTGTTTTCTGGAATTCGCGAGCACTGCGGCTGCCGTCGGTAAACTCTGCCGTTGTGAAAATCGCAGAGGTATCATCGGCAACGATATTGGTATCGAGTAGTGGATCGATCGGCACGCCACCGAACTCTTCGGCGATATGTGCTGCTTTCACGTAGCCACATCGTACGGATTTCTTTATGGCTGCGTCTTCAGCGACCAAAGTGTCGACCCGGCCCATTTTCTGGTCTGACAGGCGATAGATAGACTCCATAACTGCCGTGGCATCTGCTTTCGAAAGAATGCCGACGAGATCACCCGTATCCACCAGGTTGACGACGTCGCTTGGGCGGTCGACTTTTGTGGGTCGCAGCTCCGGGTTGTACAGCATCGCAGAGGGCATGGAATTGCCGCCCGATTCGGTGTTCTCAGATCCAGCCAGCGTCAATATGGATCCCTTGGAGCCCGCCAGAGCGATACCGGCCATTGGGTTATGCGGATTGTTGCCGGTGTCGTTATCAGAACGCGCGGGAATTACCGCACCGTTGATATTCGTCTCGGTTCCAGGTGTCAGGCTTGCCATGATGCCGCGGCGGAATGCGCTGTCAAAGTGGAAACCGAGGCCCAGATCGAAGTTCGCAAACGGGTTGCCGTTTGCGTCGGTCAGGCCCGGTACCATGTCACCTGGCAGACCCATTTTTTCGTAACCGGAAGTGCTCAGGAAGTCGCTTTGACCGCCCGACTGGCCGACGAGAACGTTGGACCCCGAAATATTTGCACCACCCGCCAGGTCAAAACAGATGAACGGAATTTTTCCTGCGCCATCCGTAATTTGGCAAGTGTTCAGGCGCAGGTCATCCATGTCTGGCGACAAAGCGGCCATAGCATTGGCAGACAGCAGGCTTAGTGCGCCGCCGCCAACCGTGTAGGCAGCACCCGTCATGAACCCTTGCGCCACAAACTGGCGTCGCGTGACAGGACGCGGATGATCTCCATGAAGCTGCGGCGCATCCCAGTGCCGTACATTTCGTTTCTTAGCCATCTTCTTAAGTTCCTTTAAGTCCTGTCTTCTACTGAACCAACGTTGCTGCGCTACCGAGTACGGAGGCGCAAACACCCTTGGCAATCGCTCGCGTGTCACTTTGGCCTACAAGCAGTCTGTCAATAAGATTGTCGGGACGACCGGCAGCCGCGGTGAATGCAGCCACCTCGTCATAAACAATTGTGTATGTTGGCTGCGAGAGCAGCTGTGTTGCGCCGGAGATCTGGCCGACGGCGCGTTCGATCAAGGGATCCACAAAATTGCTGCGATTGGCTATGCTGAATGCCGTCACTTCCGCCTGATCGAAATCGAAAGAGGTCCAGATAACGTTTTCTGCATTCGGGTTCGGATTTACGTTGGTGCCAATCGCCGCGTCACAGTATTGAATCGCAAGCTGTGCGATAGCGACCTGGTTTGACGACAGGAAGCTGTTGATATCCTCAATAGCCGGGAGCGATTGCCTCAGCTCCTGGTAGGTTTCGTCCACGTGGGCGGCCGTATCATTGACATCGTTTGTGTACACCATCAGTCGGTTAACGCCGAGAATGGAAGCATAGGTCGCGTCGATTTCGTCGAACGTGCGAATCCCGATTCGCGCTGCATCAGGCAGATCGATTGGACTGACCACCAGCATCGGAGCTTCCGGCCGATCGTACAAAACACCGTCAATATCGTCGAATGTCAGGAAGAACTGGTCGTCCTGAGGTCCTTTCTCCAACGGAATTACCGCGCCAAGTACTGAGAGTGGCTGGCCGAGTTCCTCAAACAAAGCGGCGCTCAGAGTCTGGTCCATGTTCGCGTAGGACTGGCCGACTGTAACTTCCTGGCCATTCATAGCCAGATGCAGGCCCTTCATGGAAATACCTTCCGGTGTTGAGCCGTCCAGCGTGACGAAGTGCGGTTGATCGAACAAATAGGCAAACGAATCGAACTGTTGTGCCTCGAACAACACAAACGACGTGTCTATCGGTGCGCCAATACGTTCCGAAATATCGAACAGCATGTAGAAGCGCTCACCGACGCCAGCGTCGTAGTTCTGCGTGATTTGTTCTTGTGTCAGCGCACGGCGATGAACTGCGGCGAGGCGGAATGTGCCCTCCCACAAACCGTCACTGGAGGCTTCGTTACCCAGAATGACAGCGAAATTGCTCTGCCAGTCTATCAACGTGCCACCCGGAATCGGATCCGTCATCGATTCAAGAACACCGTTGACGTAAATGCTGCGGCCGTTGATCGGGTCGTAGGTGGCGACAACGTGTTGCAACGTAGCTTGTAATACTTCGTCCATTGCAGGCGTCGAATGTGCCGGATTGCCGTTGAGCTGCATCAACGGATCGCCATTGGCGTCAACTGCGTTGGTGCGCAACAGGAAGTCGTAGTCGTAAAGTGTTTGCTGTAACGCGAAGTTACGCGACTGAGGGCCGGCTGAGTAGCTAACGATCTGCGCCATTTCCTGAGTTACATTGGCAGGAACAACCCATGCCTCGATCGAGAACTCTCCGGATTCCTGCAGCACGTCATGCAGCTTCTTACTGGCGGTCGTAGAACCCTGTGCCTTACCCGGGCCTTGTGCTGCGTCAGTACCTATTGTGATTCCCCAGCCGCCAAACCAGCCGACATCACCGGAGAAGTTCAGGTCGATCGCAGGATCAACGCCACTGGTGTCGAAGGCTGTTAGCCCGCTGCCAGTTTGGAACTCCCAAAGCGCGACCTGGGCATCTTCAAAGCGACTGCCGCCTGACGCGAGCGTACCGTCGATGAGCCGGATGGCCTTACTCGTCAGGAGCAACGGGTCAACGACTGTTGCATTGATACCGTTTGCGAACGCAGTGATCGCCGCGAGCATCTCTGCTTCAGCGGTCGGGCAATCGTTGTCCCAACAATTATGCGATTCACCCGAGAGCATCGGGTTCGGACTGACCTTGATCACGAATCGTGAATCAATCGGTGTGTCCAGATTAATCTTGGCTTTGGCCGCCTCGTAAGCGACGTTCACATCCGGGTCGGCAAAGTAGGGTTGCTGTGCTGTCGCAGATTCTGAGCTGTGACAGCCCTGACAGTACTGCTCCAATATAGGAGTGTAAATTAGTGTCTGAAATGCCGTTGGATCAATCGGGAAGTTCTTGCTGTCTGCCGGATCTTGAGATAAAGGTGGCGTGAGTACAATCTGACGACTACCGTCAACGGTATCGCCTACCCAGTTTTCGATCCACGTAGTCATGATCGTTCCACAAACACCCGGGTCTTCGACCCAGCAGTTGTGTCTTTCGGTCCTGGAGCTGACTTTCTCCACGAGACGAGATGTTGACGGCTGTATCAGATCGACAACCGTAACAGCCTCGTCATACGCCATGTTTACGTCATCGTTGCGAACAAACATGGGCAGCTGACCGACCGCCTCGTTATGGCAGTTGCCACAACGATTCGTCGTCTTGGCGTTCGACCAAAACTCCTGCTGGAACTTCAGAACATTCTCGTCACGCGCGGCTGGCCCGGTATACGCGGCGTTGTTGCCGCTGCCGGGTGCCTGCGAAACAGGATTATCAGTCGTCTGCGCGCCACCGCCGCAAGCAGTAAGCACGAGCGCTGCGAAGATTGGGGCAACGCCTGCGCGTAGTGATTTAATTGTCCGGGCATGGTTGGTCACAGCACGGGCAGCAATTCCGATTGCTTTAGTCATTATCATGTCTCCCTACTGGCCCATGCAGTAAACGGCGGTGTCGGCGAAAACTTGTTTCATCCGATAGCCGGTACCACGGAACGTAGCAATAATCTGATCGACCGTGCCGTTATCCGGCAAGTCTGGTTCACGCAGGCAGACTGCGCGGAATACTTTCTTAACCTGGCAGGCGGCAAATGCCTGGCTGTTGCCGAGTTCCGCTCCGAGTGACTGTGCACCGTCTCCAGAACCAGGCAGGGCGCCATCAAAGCCGAGATATGAGTTTTGACCTTCGCGCCAGTAGTTATCCCAGTGGTCGTCAGGTGTCCTGTATCCCGACGGGAAGTTCAGGTCGTTGTTGTAATACTTGGATTGGACACTTCCAGCGGTGTATTGAAGTGCGCCGCTGGTCTCATCGTAGTTGTAATACGCGAAAGCCTGCGCCATCGGGTCCATACCGGTGTGACAACCGACGCAATTATTTAGAAATAGTCGGCTATCGCCGCCTGGACTACGGGATACGTCCTGGCGAATGCGGTCGGGCGGCAGCGCCGGATCATGCAGTTGTTCCATGTCGGCGCAATAATGGTTGACCATCGTGAATCGAAACATCGCACGGTTCGTGCCGGCAATGAAGAATGCCTCCGATGCCGCGCGCGAGGTCAATACGCCGGCCGTCGCGCCTGTGGGAATATTGTTGACGCCAGACTGCTGAGTCGGCTCCAGTTCATCACGCAAGTTGACGTTGTTCGCCTCAAGTTGTGCGTAATGATCGTTGTTATTCCCAGCGGGTGCGGCAGGAACGACGCCGTTACGACCGACGTACGTGATATCGCGAGAAAACAGCTCATTAAATGGCTCGTCGTCGCGAATCAGGCCGATAACCGTCGCGATGTAATCATTAAGAGGTACAAATACCGACTGATCGCGATTCGTCCAGGGAGCAGCGAAGTTTTTCAATGTTACGTTGTAGAAATTCGTGTCGTCCATTGCTACATAAGCGGCGCACTCGTCATTGCTAACGCCAAAGCCATTGCCGTAGCTTGCACAAGCCGGGTTGGTACCCAACATAGCGCTTTCCATTTGTGACAAGACGGCATCGGTAGGCGGAACGCCTGCAAGACGATCGTGAATTCGCCGGGCCTGTTCGCGGTCCCCCGCATTCGCTGGCATCGCGAGAACCGTTGTAAGCAGTCCTGCTAAAGCTACGCGAGACAAGATTTTGAAAACGTCATCCATGTGTTTTGTCCACATCCTGTTATTCATATCGTTTCTGCTCTTGAGTCATCAATCGACTGTTGTTATTCGTCGAGCCTGGTCGTTAAATCTTGCCAAACTTTGGGCGGTAGCGCCGTGAAAGCACTCACAGTCCTCGAATTACCTGTATATCGGTCTGTGCTGCAATCAGACGATCTGTAATCACTAAAGCAAGTGCTGTGCCAGTCTCGGATCGGGATCGAAAATGCTTGATAAAGATCAAATAAAACAATAGGTTATGGGGTGGTAGTAGGCATAAACCGAAATGAACATATGTTAAGTGATTGTCGGCAGTTCCGAACAACCATTATGACCGGCTCGTATAAGCTACTGATTGTGAAGGGCGGCGCAACTGTCGCAGAAGGCAGACAGGGTGGACAGGAATTGACGCCTCCAAACAACAACCGCAAACGAGACATACTTAAAGCGAATTCTGGGAGACGTACGTCAATGGCAGGATTCGTTGCGCAAAAAAGTTCCCGCGCCGGGTGGACTGCGTTGTTGCCCGGTGTCGTACTTTTGAGACATTACATCGGTGCGATCACGTCTCTTATAATTCAGCACTGTGAACGCGTTAACGGTAAGTCGTCTGCATTGCAGCGTAACCTGCCAAGATACCCGAGGTGAGAGCTATGAACGAGCTATCGCAACAAACTGAAAACGGAACTGCCAGAAAACTGACCAGGATGGTCGTGTTGTCGATGGTGACTATATTGATTGCTGCATGCAGCAAGGGTGAAGGTGTGCAGTTGGGCAACGGGCAGGATCCCGATCCTGTGGTGGTCGATTTTCCGATCGCCTATATAAAGTCGCCGCTGCCGACTGATGACAACGGAGTATTCCAGCAGCAGGATCTGCGTGAGCAAATTACGTTTGAATTCGGCGCTGACCTCTTCTTCCGCGATCGTGCCTCGGTTAGTGCGCTGCCAGTCAATATCACCGAACGAGTCTCAATGGGGCTCGCGGCGGTCCGTGATGTTGAGATCGACTACGACGGTAGCCGTCTGTTGTTCGC
>Ga0255048_10002739_pt1 | contig 11048 bp, 25 predicted proteins | sample JV7_2_2_MG_FD_183619 | JGI IMG/M metagenome (GOLD analysis project Ga0255048, IMG submission 183619) | Seawater microbial communities from Jervis Inlet, British Columbia, Canada - JV7_2_2 | ecosystem: Environmental > Aquatic > Marine > Inlet | place: Canada: British Columbia | collected 2016-10-06
GCCTGACCTGCATTCGGCTCGCAAGATTCGGTAGTCGCTGTTCCACTCGCCGCCCGAGTTCCGGGAACTGAATCAGTCCATTCCGCAAGATCGATCGCACGGCATCTGTGATGTCTTCGGCTGATGGCCTCATCTTGTTCCTCTATCTTGCCGCACGTCAGTCAGGCTGATCATGGTCTCTCCTCCGCTCTTACCTGGTTGTGGCACGGGAAACATAGCCACCTCACGTTGTCGACTCTGAACCGCTCGCCGCCTTGCAGGATCGGAACGATGTGATCCAACGCTACCTTGGTCGTGTGCCTCAGACACATGCTGCACCTCTTGGGGTGGCTCGCTGCATACGACTTCCGAAACGATCTCCATGCTCGGGACTCGTAGAATTTGTGGTGCTCAGCGTCAGGCCGCTCTCGTCGCTTGTGCTTGTCGCACCTGCTGCCCTCTATCATTTGGTAGCATCCGACTTCGGCACATATCTTACGCATCAATCTGATTCGCATCTGAGCGTGAGCGACATCCCCAAGACAGCACACCCAAACGCTGACAACCAATAAGGCCACCCAGCCACTAAAGCCTCCATTTCTGTGCAGTGAAAGGTCGCGAACCGCCCCGCTACTACACTGATCACACTGAGGATAAGCATGGCCCAAGCGAGCGTCTTCATCACGTATCACTCGATCCTATCTGCTCACGTGTGCCGTTGTACTGCAATACGCCTGTGGAGGTGGTGTTGATGGCCACGCTGTGATTGATCGGACCTGTTGCCCAGCCCCGTTCATTGAACGGGAGGACGAAACCTTGCTGCCCGGCCAGCCCCTTCCTGTCCAGCGTGACGGCCCAACCAGTGCTGCCGACCAGGAAACGCCCCACGGTGCTACCGCTGGAAAGGGTGCGAATCCTTACGCTGGTCGGCCCGGTGCTCAGGGGAATCAACGTCAACGCCTGAATGCGGTGGCGTGCCCCAGCAGCCAGGGCTAGTATTTCCGTGTCTGACGATCCGGTTGTGACACCGAAAAACGTCTGGTCAATTTCTGCCATATCACTCTCCCTTGTTCGGCCGCAAGTTCAGTTCTTTCAACTTCGCCCTTCCTCGGTTCTCGAACACGACGATTCGCTTGCCCCTGATATGTGAATCCATCATCGTACGGAACATGGCGAGCTGTTCGTCCGTCATTCGCCACGAGCAGACGAAAAAGGTGTGACTGCCCTGCTTGTGCGACACAGAGAACGTGTCTCTGGCGTACGGGCTGATCGTCAGGCAGGCCGCGTTGGCTTCCTTCTGCTGGGCAGCAGGAACGATTATCAGGGCCCGTTTCGTTGCTGGACGCATAACTTGGATTCCTCGCGTTCCGTCACTATCTCAACTAGGAAGGGTTTTTCGGTGTCTCGCAAAGCGTGTCACTGTCCACGCCGCCTGGGGCACAATTACGTGCCGTAATGGGCTTTTTCCCACTCTGGCATCTGGGCATCACCTCCTCTCGCTAAATTCCGTGACGGTTCATAAGTTCTGCCTCGATCGCCGAACGGTGGGCATCACCCAGCACAGACGGCACAACAACGATCTCCCTCAATTCTCCCGCGAAGAAATCCGCTGCCCCGGCCCCATCGGCGAACAGATTCGCCGCACTGAGTGCCGATTGGACATACGCGAACGCCACCCCCAGCAGCGAGCCGTTTCTGTACAATCTGCCGTTCGTGCCGGTCGAATTCAACGAATAGGTCAACAACTGCAATGCGTCAGTCGCATTAGCTACTGATATGTACGCCCCGTTATTCCACAGGCCGACCTTCCCCGCTGAGTCGGTCAAGTGCTGAAGATACAACGTCGACTGGCCAATCAGTGTTTCGTCAGTGCCGACCGCTGCGTCCGGATCGAACACGATGAATATTGTCCAGTCGGACGCCCCGCCCAACGTGGATACGTCCATGTAGTCATCGACACCGTCAGCAATTACCGCTGGTTCTGCACTCGACCATTCCGGACGTTTTGCAAGGCTTTCGATGGTCGCCGTCGCCGTTCCCAGCCGCGAACCCCAATAACTCACCCCGTCAGTGTCCGCACAGACGGCCCTAGCGATTCCGGGCGCCGAAACGATCTCGTTCGCCGCAACCACTACGCCATCGAACGACAACGTCCTGCCCGCAGCAGAAGACCGACCGATGAAAAAGGACGTCGAACCCGTGCTCGTCGTCGTTCCTGCGTATGTTGCCCACGCGTTGGTTATTGCCTGCGACGGAGCCGATCCACCGTTTCCGATCGCCACAGTCGGCGTGCCGGCGTCCGCCTTTGCTCGCAACGTCCATGCATACTCCGTTTCGGGAATCAGTATCCCCGACTGGATAATGAACGCGTTGGCGTTGGCCCCGTCAATGTCCATCCTCAGCGAGAATGTTCCGGAATCGACCTCCACTCCGTCCCTGTTTATCGTCGAGCCGCCCGCAATGGTTTCCGCCCATATGTCGGCATTCGTCGCCGATGACCAGTCCTCGAACCCGCCGTTGCGGGTCGTCAAGTCGATGATATTTTCGCTCGCCTCTGAAAGCGTCAGTGAGCCTATACAGTCCGCCCTCGTTCCCGTCGCCTCGCTGAATTCGTACCCGTGAACAGCACCCCAGGCTGCGATCTGTGCCGCGGTGAGATCGGAACAAAGCGTTCCGTCTCCACCGTTGTAGAGTGTTGTCACCATTGCCGCCACAACGCCCGACAGGTCAGCCAGCTCGAACATGAGCATGGAATCGAGCCGCGCATTGAGGTGGTTGGCCGGCGCCAAGTCAGCGCCCACGTTTCCGCCCGTCTGCCCCAGCGTGGCGGTGTGCGCGGATACGTTGACCGTGACGCCGTTGACCACCCCATCCTTGTAACACGTTGCGTTCCCGCTCCTGTCGACATACAGCAGAATGTGTGTCCACGTTGTGTCGGCAATACCGACCGTGAACGTGCCTGTCACCCTCGTCGCTTGCACTGAGTCGTTCAACGCGAACAGCACGTTCCCGGACGAATCGACTTGCACGAGAAACCCGTCTTGGTTGTCCGTTGTCGCACCGGTTGATATGACCGTCTGCGTTGCGGTGGACGTGTCCAGGTAGACCCAAAACGAGAGCGCGAAGTCCTTCGTGGTCGGGTCCCAATCGGCACCCGTGAAATACGACAGGCAGGCCGCTGTGAATTGCGCGGCCGCGTCTGTGAACGCAGCGACTGCCGCCAGAAACCAACCCGATGGCGCAGCCCTGGCTATTACGTTTCCGCCGCTCAGTACACCGCTGCCAGGGAACGACATCTATTCTGCCTCCAATACCGAAAGCCGCCGGTCGTGACTGAATGTCAAGTCCACGATCGCTTGGCGGAATTCTTTGTGATCGCTCTTGTTGTCTACCAGGTCAGTGGCGACCCGCTCTAATGTCGTCGATATCTTGCCCAGTTCACGGTTGATCGATATCGTACATCCGACCACGGGCACGCCAACGGCCAGCACAACGGTGACGATGATGGCGATCGCGGCCCACGAAAGGCCGCCACTGAAAATTGGTCTACGGGTCATTATTTCGTCCACAAGTAAATGTAGTCGTTTCGTCGCGTACGCGGTCTTCAATGTAGTCGATCGCTTGGCCGACGGTCTGGAACTTCTCAATCGCGTCGTCCGGAATGTCGATGTCAAACTCCTCTTCCAGTTCCATGACTATTTCTTCCCGATCCATGGCGTCCACAAACAGCGTGTCGCGATTCACCTCGACATCGTCGCTGAACAACTCTGTGACAATGTCAATTACTCGTTCTTCAACTGACAGGTCGCTCATTCATTCTCCGGTCCATCGATCAAGGCGGACTTTGTTGCCGGCGTCGTCATAGAAAATCACGTCGTATTCAGCGTCTTGCGGGGCTGCCTGCTGGACGGCCGGGCCCGGCGCAGTATTCGACAGCGACGCCACGTAGCCCACGCCAGCGACTAATGCCGCGATCACGGCCAACTCTTTCCATCCCATCCCACTCCGGTTGCCGACGTTGTTCACGCCATCATCCTCCGGAGGCATGTTCAGCGACCAGTGGAAGAGCCGGTCAGCCCGCTGTTGACGTCGCTTGTCATACTCGCGAATATGGCGAGTCCGTTCGTCCTGGTCAGGCTCCTGATAGGATACCATCAGCCTCAGCCTCCCGTGCAAGAATCTCTCGGGATGCCCCTAGTTCTACCGACATCATGTCCAGCGTGTTGAGTTGGTCCAAGCGGCGCCAGTCTTCTTTCGTCAACTGGCCACCGCTTTCGACTCGGTCTATCAATGCGTCTACCCGGCCTTCTCGACGCGCTACGGCCTGTTCTGGGGTCATGCGACCTTGAATATCCCCACGCCATTGTCGGCCATTTTCTCGCGTCGATCCGTGTTGTTCGCCATGGCGCGGCCGACGATGTCCATGGTGGCGGCATGAAATCTGCCGTGAACAGCATTCGGGTTCACGTCGATTGGCATATCGTCCGCCATCGAATGTTCCGATTGCATTTGCTTGCTGGACGCAATTTGGGGCGTAAAGGGTGCCGGTTCTCCTGGTGTTACTGCCATTGCATTCTCCTTGGGGTTATTTCCTGGGAACAACATCCCAGCGAAGCTTCTTTAGCACGGCCTCCGCGACCGCGTCTACATCTGCATCCTTTCCAGGGGCTCCTGTACCGCCCTCCGGGATCTGCTTCAGCACGGCCGCTACAATCGCGTCTATGCCGACGGTTGCGGCGTCGCCCGTGGGCCCCTTGTCGCCGACGGGTCCCTGGTCGCCGACGGGACCCTGGTCGCCGACGGGACCCTGGTCGCCGACGGGACCCTGGTCGCCGACGGGACCCTGGTCGCCGACGGGACCCTTGTCGCCGACGGGACCGGGTGTTGGTGTTGCTTGGACTCTTTCAAGTGCCACAATTCGCCGTTCGTGATCCTCGGATATCGCGACGAGTTCACGGACTTCGACACGCAATTGCAGACAGGGGTCCTGCCGTACCGAATCCAGAGGCGACAACAACGGTGCGGGGGCGACTGGTCTCGTGGGCTCGCAAGCGGGCTCGCAAGCGGGCTCGCAAGCGGGCACGCCGCGTAAGAATTGCCGGATCGATGTCAGGTTCACGGCGTACGATTCGCCGTCGACCGTGCCCCACGCTACGCCGATGATCTTATTGTTCCGATCGAACACCGGACCGCCGGACATGCCATCTATGATAGTGCCAGCAAACACAAAATTGTTGCCCGCTGGCCGCAGCAATCGGCCAGACACGCGAGTCAGGTCACGGCCGCAAGCGTATCCGTATGCAGTCACTGGCGACGTGTTGCCAGACTCTGCCAATCGGTACGGGTTGACACCCGGAGAGCTGATTTCCAAAACCGATAGGTCCCGGGACATGTCCACTTTGAGAAGTTTTGCCGGCCGACATCCGCCCCCGACGCAAACCGCAATCGTGCCTACGCCGTCCTCAAACAAATGGCCACACGACAGGACGCGTGCGCGAGTGCCATCGTCTGAAATAATGGCTCCGCTGGCTATGTCCTGGAACCGACCATCGGCGTTGGTAACCTTGACGACTTCCGCGCACGCCTCCCCAGCGAGGCCCACGCAGATCAGGAGTGTGATCGCGGTTCGAATCACAGATCCTCCCCTTCCATGACAGGCAATCCATCCGGTTGCCCTATCAGTTCCCCGAACACATTCATGCGTTCCCTGAGTTGGCCGAGGTTGAGCGTCAACGGCTGCGTCAAGCACGCAAGGACGGTCTCTGCGTCAAGCCTAGTCTCGCACGTCGCGGCGAATTTCAGGCGAGGCCCGTACACCTCGTACCGGCCGTTGGATTCTCGTATTCCCCATCTCATGATGATTTCCCCAGCGTGAATCGATACCGGTAGAACGGACTGCGGGCCAGATCGGCCGGTTCCGTGGCTGCGTCGGCCAGATGGCGAACCGGATCGACTTTGCCGCCAATTCGATCCGCCATGGAACAGGCTTGGCTGCAGAACGGAGGCCGCTTGCCCAGATCCCGATCGTCCATGTTGGGCCGCGTCAGGAACCGCACGAACGGCAGGTGGAGGGTAGCCACGGACACGATTCCCCAGTATCCGTACCCGCTGCCTGACATCCGGCGCATGTACCGACACGCGGCGTCGAGATCGTACTCGGGCCAGCGATTCTCGGGATTGACCTCGTAGACGTCGACCCGGCCGGGGTACTTCTCGACCTGGCTGGATAGCGTCACAGCTCGGCCGCCGTGCCATTCCCGCACCTCGACGCAGAATAGATCATCGCCCCACCACATCGCCTTGGCTGCGTGGCTGTGGACGCCCCGTCCCGCGATGGATATTAGCCCTCGGCGCCGAAATAGCAGGAGATCGCTATCAGCGATTTGGGGGCGAGCGTCCGCGTAGGACACCACTTTAGTGGGGGCTGTGGAGAGGGACATCGGAATTCATGCGATCCTGAGAATACCAACCCACGCGTAGTGTACGCATGAATAGTCCCCCTGTCAAGAGATCTCCACGAGAACTATGTAGGTCACACACGTCCAATTCTCGCCGTTCGGGCCTGACACACAAGGCAAGGCATCTCCACGAGATACCCACATTGTCGGCACCGGCTGACGTCCGTCTTTGGCCGTGGCGGTGGCGCCTTTGGCCGTGGCGCCTTTGGCCGTGGCGCTGCAGACAGAACCCGATAGACCGTTCTGCCGACTATTCCCATTTCCTGGGCTATCCGTTTCACAGATAGCCCCTCTGCACGCATTCGCTTCATCATCGCGTATCGCTCGGCGCGAGACTTTTTGCGTTCTGCGACCCGCTCCCGACTTTTCGTGGGCCGCGGCGGGCCACCCCTACCCCTAGCCAGGAGGACGATTTCCTCTTGGCGTGACGGTTCCAGCCGGGCTAGCTGGGACGCCGTGCGCAAGTCTAAGACGCCCTGAATCACGGCCTGCCTGAGGGCTTGCCCCAGACGGGCTAACTCGGACGCCGCGTGTTTGTCCGGGATCATGGCACCTTAACAGTGGGAACGAGAGTTCCCTGTTTTCGTGGCTCTCGACTTAGTACGCCCTTCGCGACCAAAGCATCGACGATGTGATGTACGGCTTGCCTGCTTATGCCGAGGCGACCGCCTATCACTCTGAGCGATGGGGAGCACCCATGGCTGTGTCTGGAAATGATCCGCATCACCGCAGCTTGCCTTGGGGTCAACTGTTCCATTCGTTGCCAAACCTGTAGCACTTTCTTTTCTTTGGCCGTCGACACCGGCCGTACGTTTCCTGTCCATCTCACTGTCTCGTTGCCCATGATTTCCTCCCTGGTTTGACACTAGTGTTCGGCAGAACACTCATATCGTTTACCCCAGCCTACTCCGACGAATTTCCTCCGCACGTTCTTTGATCTGCTCCGGCGTCGGGTCCAGTTGCCGCTTTGACTGCGGCTTCTTGCGGGCAGGGGGCTCACCCCGGCCTAGGACAGTTACGACAGTCCGGCGGCTGCATTTCACCCGGTTTGCGATATTTCGTTGCGAGAGCCCCAACCTTCCTAGTCTCCGAATCTCCGCTCGCGTGGCTTCTGCAATCATCCGAATCTCCTCACCTCAGAAATTTGTCGCGACGTGGTCGGCCGTTCCCTCGGCTTTCGCGATGGCGATACGAGCAGCCAGCTTGGCCTCGTCCAATCGCCGAAGCGCCTCCCTGATGTCTACGTCCTCCCTCGCATTATATGTCCCAAGCGATTCGAGCAGCTCCTTGCACGCTTCCCGCAGCCGCTTGAGTTCCTTGCACGCCTCCAGTAGCTCCGCCCTTGCCATGGCGTCTCGTTCGGCCTCGGCTACAGTGTCGGCGTGGCTGCTCGACATCTCGTCGACTGGGCACGCCCACACGGCTGCTGCGAGTTCTTGGTATTTGTCGTGCCCGAGGCGTGCCCAGTCGACGATCTTCATGTCTTAACTCTCCTCTGTAGTGAGTTCCGTAATTCGCATTTGCCCTAAGTCAGTCTGTGACTGCCGTATGTCCAGGCCAATCCACTGCCGGCCGCATCGTTCCGCGACAGCTGGCGTTGTCGCGGATCCGCTGAATGGGTCCAGCACGATCCCGCCGGGCGGACAGAACGACTGTATGAAGAATTCCGCAAGCGTCTCAGGGAACGGGGCCTCGTTTTCGTGGGCCAGTTGACTTCCCATGTTCCCGCCACCGACTTTGCAGTGAATCACGTTGCCGGGGTTGGATATCCTAGGCTTGGCGTAACCCCCGTTTCCTTTGGCTCTACGACCGTCCGCTGTGCGATTCGAACATCGGCCGCCGGTTTCGTATTTCGGCGGACGCCCCATAGCCGTATTGTCGCTCCACGGGAGCTTGCCGCCACTCGTGCAGCACACAATGAACTCGTAGTCATTCCGGAGCCAGTCCGGCCCTCCGCTCCCTGGGATGCCGTTTCGGCAAAACGCTGGCGGCTTCCGGAGGTGGACGCCCGCGCGGTGGAGGTCCGCCATCAGTAAGGCGGGGGTTGCGGACCAACGGAACTTCCGCGTTCTTCCTTCGACAACAAACATCACGGGCCCCCGCGTGATCCGGACAGCCTCCAAGACAATCGGAACCATCCAGTCAACCCACTCCTGACCGAGCAGCTTAAACCCCATGCCATACAGCCGGGCGTCTTCGTAGGGCGGGGAGCCCACCGTCAGGTCGACGCTGTTCTCTTCCTGATCTCGCATCCAAGGGAGGCAATCAGTGGTAATGAATCGGTTGACTTCCACGCTGAGTCCTTAGTGATGGGGGTCAGATTCCGGCCACTTGTCCGGGATCGTAGATCGTGGCGGGTCAACAGCCGTAGCCTCAGGCGTTGCGTCCGGGAAGCTCTGAACCGCGGCCTTGCATTGCTCGATCGGCGGGAGCACGGCAGTCAGATGCCGAAACACCTCCTTCATACCACGCCGAAACGCGACGCTCTCCGCTGAACCGGCTGCGTATTCGTGGCCGAATACGTCCAGGCAGCATCCAGTTCCTCCGCCCAGTTTTGCGGTGGGGCGACCGCCCAGTCTCTCGGATCTTCGCGGCTGTTACTCACATCCTCCTCCTCTCCGCAACGGTGTAGTAAAATGTCGGTCTCTCACCGACCCAGAGGTTTCGAAAACGGACTGCTTGCGATACCAACCTCTAAGGACTCCGCACTCTATGCCGTGTCCGCTTGACAGGGGGTGGCTAGCCGGTCCACCAACTCCCCAAGCTTCAGTACCCGGTAGCGTATTTCACCCGTCTCCCCGTGACTCTGTAGGCTCGTATTCGTCGTATTCAAGGGGCAACCAATCGTAGCTCTCTGCGATCCCTTTCACTTGCTTCGCTAACTCAACGACCTGGTCCAGGAAGATGTCAGCGACAACGCGGGCGGCGTCTCGCTCCTCGTCCGACGTTTCCATTAGCTCGCGAAAATGCTGGATCTTTGCATCTCGCCCCCCGATGTCCTCTCGCAACGACTTCACCTCGTTCTCTAGATCGCTGATCCGCACATTATCCTCTACGGAGCGGCTGATAGGCCTCTTGTCGCGTTTCCACCACCACATTGCTCGTCTCCTTTTTTCGACAGTACACTAGTCTCTTTCTCCCCTTTTTGTATTTCAACGCTCGGCGAGGGTCTCGGGCACACCATATCGATGTAATCATCAGCGTACGCTTGCAGCCGCTTTAGTTCTTCCTCTTCGTCCGCCGACAAACTGCCTCGGATTTGTGATCGAATCAACTGCCCACGTCGCCTGTTGACTATCGGCCAGTTCTCGATTGCTCGTTTTCTAAGTCGCTCGATCTCGTCCGCACCTCTCTGGCACAGTTCAACCACCGAACCAGGCTCTGGGGGATCGTCGCCAGCCAATACATCCAATGCGAACCTACAGGCCCCCCGCATCCTCTCAGCTAAGTCGCTCATCACAATACTCGCAATACTCAATATTCGCTTGTGGACACCACTCCGCGGCCGCCCTCGCACCATTCCCGGCAGGTCTTCGTTTCCGTGGGCTGACCTTTCTCATCGGCGAACATCACGACCATGATCTCGTTGCCATCGACGGGCGTCACTTTCGGTTCGCACTCTTCTATGTACGCCTCGACACTTTCATACAGCCCCTCCGCCATTACAGCGATCGCGTCCGCCTGGTCCACAGCGGCAACGTAATGGATTCCGCCGTCCTCGATTTTCCACAAGAGTATGGCCGTGATCTTCATTCAATCCTCTCTATCTGCCGTGCTGCCAGACTCGTATGGTTCATTGGCATCTTCAGGGGTGGGCCTGCCTGCCCCGGCACGGTATTTTGCGACGCAGCCAACACACCCCAGGGGTCTTCCTTCTCGTCGAAACGACTTGTGTTTACGGCCATGTGGATGGTGGTCCACCATTTTCCAGGGTCTCAAAACCCCAGCCACTAGTCTCCGTGATTTCCTGAGCGGACGGGATTTTGAGTCTACCCGCCTCGCCCATAGATCCGTTGGCTGGCCTGTCGTGGGTCGCCGCGGTGGATCGCGCCGCTTGCCATTAGGGGCTATGTACCAATTCCTTCAGTCTCTCTATCTGCCGTGTTGCAAGTTCGGAAGCCGTCCATTTGCCCGAATACAGGGCAACCAGCGACTTAGTGTTCAGTTCAATCATTTCCCGCTTGCGTGCCGTCTCGGCAACAATGCGTGCGTAGTGTTCCGCGTGTTCCGCCACTGCAACTGAGGCGATGCACTCGGCCAGAAACGCCGCACCGCCGGCCTCTTTCAAGCGACCGCTGACGCGCATAGAGTCGAGCAGCAAGATCGAGTCGAGCGAATCGAGCGTCATCAAGCTCTCGAAACACAGCCTTGCACCATCGATATAAAAGTCTTGGCCACGCACTATCTGCCCGACGCGTTCGCGCTTCCTTGGGTCCAGCATAAGCGAGCCAACGACGGCCATTTCCGCTGCCTTGTCGCAGGGCGGTGCTTTTGGTTTCATTCACAGAGCAAGCCTTTCCGGTGGGCGACCACAAAGCCGCTAGGCAAGTCCGCTGTGCGAAATGCACGAAAGTCCGACGATCCATCACGGTTATTCTTGCCGACGCCAGG
>Ga0255048_10002740_pt1 | contig 11047 bp, 25 predicted proteins | sample JV7_2_2_MG_FD_183619 | JGI IMG/M metagenome (GOLD analysis project Ga0255048, IMG submission 183619) | Seawater microbial communities from Jervis Inlet, British Columbia, Canada - JV7_2_2 | ecosystem: Environmental > Aquatic > Marine > Inlet | place: Canada: British Columbia | collected 2016-10-06
CCTTGACATATAGTAAGGTAGCATAACAAGGCTTGTTTATCTTCAAAATCACCGTATAGCTTTTTTGTGCTTACTACTTGTTTTTTAGTGTCGTTGATAAAATACATTTCAATACTCATAATTTTTGCTTTTGATTTATACGAATTTAATCAATTTAATTAACTTTTCAAAATTTATAACGTAGTATAAAAGGCATTGAAACGCCTATTATTCGGTCGTTAAGCATACTTAATAATATAATCCTTAATACTAATAGGGTGCAATCCTAACTCAGCACTTTCATCTAAATAAGTATCATAATCATTACATACTTTTTTAGCGTACATACTATTAACATTAAAATTACTTAGCTTGTAATCAGTAACAGCTTTCTTTATAATATCACACATCTTAAAATATTGTTCTTGGTATTCGTCATCATTGAAAAGTATTATTTCTCTAATGTTTTTGTAGTGTATTCCAGTTGTATGATCTAATCCTAAGTATTTAGTAATAGTAATCCCTTTAATGTTATAATGATCGTTAAACGTATTGTAAAAGGCTACCCTCATGTATAGTGGGCTGTTAATGCTTCTTCTTCTATTCTTTTCAGTTAAAGAATTAGAGGTATAATCCTCTAACTCCTTTCTTGCTACTTCAAATAATGCTTTCATTATACTTTGTTTATTTTTTGTTTTTCATCTTTATTAACTCTCAAATGGTTAAGTGGGTAATCACCATCACTAAATATGTTCCATGCTTTTATAACCGCTTGAAACTTCCAATCATTATTTATATTAGTTTTATTTAGCTTTGCCGTAAGTAGCTTTTTATAAAGCCATGAAGTACAACTATTCTCATTTACAATAACACCAGAGATATGTTTTAAGAAATCAATATGAATTTGTTTTATCTCATAATCAGATATTGCGTATAAAATTAAACCTAAGTCTTTTGTGCTTATAACTCTTAGTTTTTGTGCTTTATAAATCTTAGAAACAATTCTTACTACTTTAATTAAATCATTTTTGTTTTCATTTACATAAGTTAAACCCTTATTGTTTGAAAAGTATGTCTTATAAGAACCAGTAGAAATCCCTGCTATTTTATGAAAAGCGTTTTTACCTGTATTATAAGTGCATATAGCTCTTGTTATTCCTGCTAAAGTAGAAGTATCTGTATAACCGTTCAATTCTAAAACATCTCTTAAGCTTCTATTTGCACCAGTATCAATCGTATCCATTACATCAGGACTAACCCCACTAATAATAGGACAATCCCATGAGTAATTAGCTTCGATACAAGCGTGTAATCTATGCTGACCGTCTTTTATAAATCCGTTAACATCTATTATAATAGGTTCACCGTTCTCTTTCCACTCTCCATTTAACATTTGACCTACGTAAGAGTTCTTAATGGTTTTTAAACGTCTATTGCCTACGTTCATTTTAAGTAGTTCTTTTGCGTACTCTGGTGTGATTGTTTTAATCTCTGCTTTCATCTTGTTTTTTGTTTAATTGTTTTTGATTATGTTACAATATTAAAGGAACTTATTAACACTACCAAATTTTTTATCAATTATTTTAAAATAAATGTTTAGATTTGAATGTTTTGTTTTTGAGCCCACCGTTATAAAGGAGTGATTACCTTTATTTTTTACGGTGGGTTTTTTGTTTCTTATAATATAGGGTAATCCCTAGTTTAAATAAACCCCGCATAATATCGTTATTAAATTACAAGTCTTTTTAATAAAAATACATAAACATAGTTTTATGGTAAACGTACATAAGTATGTTGTTATGTTTTGATTTTAAATTAAAAATAGTTATATTTGTTTTATAGTTACGGTCTGAAAAATAGGTAACTTAAAGAACTTAACCCCTTTCAAATGACAATAGCTTCAGACCCTATTAGATTTTGTTAGGGGTATTTTATTTTATAATAATATGAAAAACGCTTTAAATTATTTAACAGAATTATTAATAGAGTTAATTAAAGAAAATCACGATACAGACATTCATTCCTTAGAAAGGATAAAAGTTGAAAAAAATAAAAAATATTGCGTTTATTTTTTGTTTGATAAAGAAGAACTTATTTACATAGGTAAAACAATGCACGTTAACCAAAGAATTGACGCACACAAAAAAACAAAAAAATTTGATTCTTATTCTTTTATTGAATCCAATATTGATGATTATGAGTTGTTAGAAAGGATATTTATAAATATCCATAAGCCTAAATACAATATTGATTTAATTACTGAAAAAATTAAAAACCTTTGATTATGAACCACTCATTTAATATAGAAATAGCCAAGCGTTTAGACGTTAACCAAGCCATTATAATAGAGAATATGGCTTGGTGGTTAAAGAAGAACTTAGCTAACAATAGACATATCCATGATGGTAGTGTATGGACTTATAATAGCGTTAACGCATTTTCTGAATTATTCCCATATTGGAGTAAAGACCAAGTAAGAAGAATCTTAGAAAAAATGGAATCGAACAACGTTATAAAAGTAGGCAACTACAATAAGGTTAATTACGATAGAACTAAATGGTATAGCGTAAGTGCAAAATGGATTTTGTCAATCTACCAAATCGATTTGGCTAATTTGCCAAATGGAATTTGCGAAAGTGCCAAACCTATACCAGTTATAAACACAAATATAAATACAGTTGTAAACATAGAGAGGGAAACTAAGCGTTTCCAGCCTCCAACTATTCAACAAATTGATGATTACATATTTGAAAAAACTGGACGTACTGATTTAGATGAAGCTGAAAACTTTTTTAATTACTATGAATCTAAAGGATGGGTAGTTGGTAGAACTAAAATGAAGAAGTGGAAAAACTCACTAGCTGGATGGCTTAAAAGAAGAGATATGTATAATAAACAAAACCCTAAAAGAAAGGTAAATGACGGTTCAGACCTTTACGATATTGCTAACGGATAAAAAAATATTAAAAAATTTGGTACTTTAATTATTTATTACGTAATTGTATTCATAATCAAAAACAAACAAAATGAAAATCAAACAAAAATTAAAACAATCATCTTGGAACGAAGACAAGAAAGCACAGAAAGGAATTAGAGGATTTGTAAAAGTACCAGAAGCTGAACAGAAAAACAGTCCATTAACCGTGATGTTAACTAAAGCACAAAAGGATTTCTTAACGGCTTATTGCAAACGTCAAGACATAACGGCTAGTAATTTAATTAGGTTTATGATTTACGACCACTTAAAGAAGCAAAACGAGGATTTCTCAATGTTTGAACAACAACCAAGCAACCAAACAATATGACATACTACAACACAACCAAAGAAACAGATAACCTCTGTGATAGAATAAACCAAACTAAAAAACAAGACAAAAAAATACTACTTCTATTCAAAAAGCATAAAGTTTTAGGAGCTTCCGACATTTTTAAGATGTGGCACGACCCAAATACACCGATAACAAGTATTAGGAGGTCTGTCAACACATTAATGAATGACAACAAGATAATCAACACGGAAACAAGACAAAAGAGCTACTACGGACGCTTAGAATATGTCTATAAAATTATAGAGTAATGAATAAATATTTAATAACTAAAAAAATACTTTTCTTAACTGGTTTAACAATGTACCTAATAGAAAAGATAGAAGAAATTGAAAATCATAATAAAATCTATACTGGCAAACTTAAAAGAACGGCTAAAATGTTCTTAGCTGAATTAGAAAAACCTTTAAACGTAATTTATGAGGGGGCTACTGATGAAGCCGTACAGCAGGGATATGATGTAAATAATGAGATACACTACACTATGGAAAAAAAGTATGAAGAGTATTCAGATTTAATGGACAAAGAAAAAGAAGAACATGAAAAAGAAAATAACTAAAGACGGATATACTTGCTTTGTAAGTATTAAAAGGTTTGATTACTTATTTGAATTAAAAGTTAAAAAATGGTGGGGTTATTCAACTATTAAAAAAGAAAGATATAACATATTCCCAATTGGAGATTGTGTTGATATTGATTTAACAATTGAGGCATTGGAAATAATAATAGAAGAACGAGATAGAGTTCAATTATTGAGAGATATAAAAACAGAAATGGAAGAAAAATTAGAACAAATATGAAAAATAATACAGAGTTACTAGGGTATTACGGAGGAGATAAAAGAGTATGCTTATCCGCTTGGCAATCAACTACAGATGAATTAGGTTTAAATATTGATGAAATACCTTTGAATAGTAGAGTTGATGTAATATTTAAACACTTAGCTAGTCAAAAGAAAAAGACACCTTATGAATTATTAGAGCTATTAGCTACACACAATCACGGTACACCATTTGAAAAGGTGATACTAGATTTTCAGTTTACCGCTGATATTGCAAGTCATATCCACGCATTAAAGCACCGTATTAGCTCAATAAATTCAGAGAGTGCAAGATACAAGGAACTAATAGATAAGTTTTATATTCCTGAAGATTGGGATATTAAAATACAAAACGAAATATTAAAAATGATGTACGGTGATATTACGTGGGGGCAACTATTAGAGAAAGTAAGTAGCAACAACAATGATTTATACCATTTAGCAGTAAAAGAACTATCAAAACCTTTAGGACGTGCAAGAGCTAAAGAATCTGCACGTTATTTCTTGCAATATAATAAGCAACTAAATTTTGATTGGCAAATGAATTTCCGTAGCTTTGTGAATATTCAAAACCTAAGAAACAAACCAGACGCTCAATTAGAAATAAGAGAGATTGCAAACGAAATGCTAAAACAAGTAGAAAATATAGAGGGTAACCCATTAGAGGGATGCTTAAAAGCCTTTAACCTTAAAAGTGTGTAATTATGAAAAGGAAGATTAAAAAGTTACTAAAAAAGTTAAACAATAAGGATGGTTTCTTTCTAACGTCTATTAAAATACATAGCGATGGATCTGGTAGAGTTTGTGATTCCTCTAACATAAAAATTTTTGATTTTAGCGACCTAAAACAACTAAAGAAAAGGTTAAAAAATCTAATAAAATAACAAAGTAAATAATTAATATTATGAATCTATCATTAGAAACAGCCAAAGAAATGTATAAAAGCGATATACCAAGTATTAAACAATTCGCTTTAGATAACTATCACGAAGAAGAGTTAAAACAATTAGACTTCCCTAAGTCATGGGAAGATTTAAAAAGAGTAAAAGGGGAGTTTATAGATAGTGATTCTAATATACATGGCGTTAGATTTCATAGTACTGATGATGATAATAAAGACATAATCCCTGAAGGCTTAGGACAATCAGTATTAGACCTTATACAACTATTACAAGTTAGGGATAGATACAGAGAAATAGAGGGGTTTAATGGGGTTAACTTACGCCATAATTTTGACTCAATAACTCCATCAATGTTTGGTTTTACAAATGTTGAAACATTCCACACGTTTATAGAAAACTTCAAAGAACAGTTAGAATCAGTAAGTAAATTATACAAGTAATATGAGAAACCAATGGTTATTAGTAAAGCTATTTAATAAAGCTTTCAAAGTAAAAGAAAGCGTAAAACCTACACCAAGAATACCAGACAATAACAGAAACCTTTCCCATAGGTTATTACAAGAAGAGCTAGATGAATATTGGGAAGCTATGGTAAAAGCTGACATGGTAAAAATAGCAGATGCTTTAATAGATATTCAATATGTTTTAATAGGTGCAATGATAAAACACGGTATTGATTTTGAGCTATTTGAGAAACTATTCCAAGAGGTACATGATTCTAATATGTCAAAACTAGATGATACTGGAGATCCTATAACAAGAGAAGACGGTAAAGTATTAAAAGGTAAGGGATATTTTAAACCTAATTTAAGCGAGATACTAAACAAACAATAATATGAGACAAACAAAAAACGTAAAAAACATAAAAAAATTAAAAGGTTATAAACAAATAAAAGAAGCCAAATGGAAATTCAGCTTTTATGATAGTGGAGACAATATGGCTTTCTATGTATCTAATATAAATGGTGTGAAAGTTCAAATGTCTATCCAACAAAAAAGGTATGAATGTTTGTTTGATGAAAACCATGAAGAAAGACTACTATCAAAAAGTAAGTTAAAACATTATCATTCTATTTGCTTTGTATCTTTGGAAGATGAAGGAAAAACATATTACCACAATGTACAACTAAGTGATAGTAAAGAATATTTAAAATCTAGTTGGGATAATTACATTGACGCACAAAAAGACTTTGTTATGACATTAAAATCACGCTTAGAAGAATTAAATAAATAAAAAAAGATGTACGACAGGGAACAGCCAACAATAACAGAAAGGGATTTATTAAATTTAGGGTTTGTTAAAACTAAACACTTAAATAAAAAACAAAGGGGAGTATCTTCATATTGCTATGTTTACCTTTATAGTTACCTAATAGTATTTATGAAGAAATTCGATTGCGAAGAAGAATTTACGCCAGCATTAGTAAGGCATACAGGAGATACTCTATTCTTAGAATCTAAAGAAGAACTAAAGAAACATATTGAGTTATGGATGGAATACAAAGAAGAACCTATAAAGATGTATAAGGATTATCATAAATTAAGAGTAAAAGAAGGAAAGAAGCTTAGAAGTTTCTCGTAAAACAAACAAGTAATAATAAATAGGGGTGTGTGAATTGACCCTTTAATATGAAGTCAAATGATACACCCCTATTAAAAACACTAAAGATTAAAACAAACAATTAAATAAATAAGATTATGAAAACAGGAACAGTACAAATACTAGATAAGTATGAAACAGCTATCTATAAAGCAAAAAAAGGGTCTATATTAAAAATATTAGATTACCTAGAAAAAACAAAAGACTATCAAGCGGTAGACAGAATAGAGGAAGCTAAAAGATTTGGATGTTTTATAAATAGAGATATGCACAAATACCTAACAAAAGAGCAAAAAGAATATGTTTATGAAAATATATTAAAAAGCAAAAACGAAAAAGAGTTAACACTCGTTTATAAATAACCCACTAAACCCCCTTTTTAATAATTGGGGGGTTTTTTGTATATTGTAAATAGATTATGAAAGAAGAAATAAAACAAAGAAATGAAATAGCTTTAATAATAGCTCCAGTAATATTAGATAGCTACTTCAAAGACGATGAAGACATGACTAGAAAGGGTATTATAGAAGACATATACGATATGGCTAATGAAATGTATAAACACAGTTTAAAAGACGTTTACTAGATTATGGCGATAAAATTAATAATTGAATATAAACACTATTACGGTAACTATCAAAAAACACACGATGTAAGGACTAGAATAAGAGAGTTTAAAGACTCAGATAGTGTTACAGACGAAAATGTTTTAAAATCTCTAATAGAAATTTGTGATGGTCCTAAGTGTTGGAATGAAATAAGAAAAATACAAATAATATAAAACAATGGCAAAGAACGGAAACATACACCCCTCAAGAATATTCAAAACACCTGAGGAACTAGAAGAAGCATTTAAAAAGTATAAAGAACACGTAATAAACGAATCTAACAAATGGCTTAAAGTTATGTACGTAGGTAAAGAAGCTCATAGAGTAGAAGAACCTCAGAAAGTACCGCTAACACAAGAAGGATTTGAAAGGTTTTGTTATAATAACTATGGAAGCGTAAGCCACTACTTTGATAATCATAAAGGATATTATGATGACTTTGGGGCTATCTGTACACGTATTAAGCGAGAAATACGAGAAGACCAGATAACAGGGGGCTTGTTAGGGTTCTACAATCCAAGCATAACACAAAGACTAAACAACCTAACAGATAAGAAAGAATTAGACTTAAAAGGAGGTGTAAACATTCCTAACTTACCAGATATTGGAAATAGAAGCTAAATATAAATACACTAGAGCATACCACAAGATCAGGGATTTGATAATGAATAACCCTGATGAAGATGTTTTTGTTATCAGAGGAGGTCAAGGGGCTAGTAAGACTATATCTATACTTCAATTAATAATACAATCATTATCATCTTCACCAAAGAAAGCTACTGTGCTATCTTCTGAGCTATCAAAGATGAAGAGGACTGTAGTGATGGATTATAAGGAGGTTGCGAAAGATTGGGGGGTTTTGCCTAGTGAACAATATTTTAACAGAAGTGAGAGTAAGCACGAATACGTTAATGGTAGTTACTTAGAGTTTCTAGGGGCTGACGTTTCTGATGTTGGTAAAGGGCTTAGGAGGGATATACTATACATAAATGAAGCGGATAAAATGGGTATTGAAACAGCCGTACAGTTTATCTCTCGTGCTGACATTACAATAATAGATTATAACCCAGATTCATTATTTTGGGGTGACGACTATATTAATGAAAACAATTTTTTAACCTTAACTTTTGAAGATAACGAGTATTTAAAAAAAAGTGAAGTAAAATCTATACTAGGGTATAAAGATAAGGGGTTTTACAATCCAGATTTAAAAGACTTATTTAATGAACAAAATATAAAAAGCAAATACTGGTCTAATAGGTGGAAAGTCTACGGATTAGGATTAGTCGGTATGATTGAGGGGGTTGTATTTGAAGATTGGGAAGATGGTGAGTTTAATACATCATTACCTTATTGCTTTGGTATGGATTTTGGATTTCACCCATCACCGACTACATTGGTAAAGGTAGCCGTTGACTTTAAAAGAAAACTAATATACGTTGATGAAAAAGCACACGCTACCAGCTTATCAATGGAACAAATAGTTACAGTTTGTAAAGATAACATACCACAAAGAGATTTAGTTATCTGTGATTGTGCTGGTAAAAGGGAAATAGCAGAACTTAGAAAGGAACGTATTAACGCCTTGAAATGTAACAAGGGGGACGACTCAGTAAGAACTGGTATTAAAAATATGATGGATTATAAAATCATTGTAACACCTACCAGTTTAAACACAAAGAAAGAATTAAGAAATTATGTTTGGAATGATAAGAAAGCAGGGATACCTATGAAAGCTAACGATCATATCATTGATGGGGTACGTTATGCCTTTGAGTATTTAAACAAGATAAAGCGTTAAAAATTTGGTGGTTTGTTATCTATTGGTTATATTTGTTATAAATCAAAAACAAAATGAAGATATTTGAAACTATACCTGAAAAATTAGACTTAAATAACCCAAAGTTTGAAGACGCAACAAGAGTCCACGACTGGAGGAATCATGTACTTTATCAGTTTACAGAAGATTGGGAAAACCTAACAGATAGAGAAAAAAAGATAATATACATTATAGCTGAAGATTCAGCAAATGATGAAGTTTGGGATTAATCAAAAACAATTATGGAATCAGGATTAAATTTAGAACTTTATGCATTTGAAATAAAAAGGATTACAAAGAAGATAGACACCCTTACATATCATGTTCATAGGTGTAAAGAAGTTAATGACAAAATAAAACTTATTGCTATGATCTCAGCTAACTCAGTTTATGTAGCTAGCTTAGTAATTGAGGTAAAAAAAGAGATGTTAATAATAAAAGATTCGCTATTTATTAATTAAATTAGTATAAATCAAAAACAAAATGAACATAGAAGACCAAAAAAAAGAACTAAAACAATTAAACGAGTTTAGAAACCTCTTAGAACAAGAACAAATATACATTCCAGACCTATTGCAAAAAAGGCTGACAATGTTAGAAAACAATTTAATCCAAGCAATCAAAGATGAGCAAAACAAATAAAACAATGTACTTGGCAATAGTTACACACGGTCAGTATGAAGATTACAGAGAATATAAGATATTTGTAAGTTCAGATAAAAAAAAGGTTCTTAAATGGGTTAATAGATTAAATAACTTAATAGATATTCAAAGAGATAGAATAAATAGATTTGACTTTTCAGACGGTAAACAAGCACCTTTTCATTATTTTGAAGTTAAATACATGAATCCAGTTGCTGAAATCAGAGAAATAGAAGTAAGATGATAGACGAAAAGGGGGGGCGTAGGGGCTTCTGAGGTTTCAGCTTTATTCACTAAAGATGGGATACGTAGCAAATCAGCTCATACACTAGCTTACAACAAAGCCTTAGAGATACTAACAGGTGAACGTAAAGAAATAAGCACTAAGGCAATGGAACACGGTATTATAAACGAGCCAGAAGCCTTTGAAAATTGTATAATGTTTAATATTCCAGAAGCAAACCTACAATCAACAGAGAGTTATTTCATAAAAGATGGTTTGTGGGCTACTCCTGACGTTGTTACACCTGAATCAGTTATTGATATTAAATGTCCTTATACTCCTTACACATACAAGCAAAACATCAAAAAAGTAACTAAATCATACATCATACAAGTAAACGCTCAAATGGTAGCTTTAAATGTAGATCAAGGGGGGTTATTGTTTTATCTAACGGCTGATAATTACGATAGATACGGCAATAAGATTGAATATGAAATACCTTTACAAGACCGGTTCACTTTGGTAGGTGTAGAAAAAGAAGATAACTTTGAATCAGAACTACTAAAAAGGTTTGATGAGTTTCAAGAGTTGAGAGATTTGATACTTAAAGACATTACTGGTGTACCTGAGTTTGATGATTTCACATTCTTTGATATTTGTAAAAAGAAAAAGGTTACCAGGTTCAAAGACAAATCAAACCTTAGAATGTGGGGTAACAAGATTTTAAAATATAATAATGAATTTTATACTTTTGAATAACGCCGAAGATAAAAAACGTGATTAATTATGAGCAAGAAGAAAACATATAGAGGACAAAGAGTGCAAAAAAGGAACAGAATTGGATGCGGATGCTTTTATTGCACAGGTACAGACAAAGAATATAGAAGAATGATAGAAGAAAAAAGGATTGATAAAGAAACTGAATTAATAATTAATAATGTTGTTTTAGGGGATGTTATAGAAAGTGACTTAAAATGTAAAAGTTGTGACTTTGATATTAGTAAATTAGGGTTTTGCCCTCCTTTCGATACCGACCTTAATTTTATATAACGCCCGAATAATAGGTGTTTCAATGCATTTTATGCTACGTTATAAAAATAAAATAATAATACTATGAGCGATAAAATA
>Ga0255048_10002742_pt1 | contig 11045 bp, 19 predicted proteins | sample JV7_2_2_MG_FD_183619 | JGI IMG/M metagenome (GOLD analysis project Ga0255048, IMG submission 183619) | Seawater microbial communities from Jervis Inlet, British Columbia, Canada - JV7_2_2 | ecosystem: Environmental > Aquatic > Marine > Inlet | place: Canada: British Columbia | collected 2016-10-06
CACCGATGACACCAGGCAAAGACTCCAGCGTGAAGAAGGTGTCTCCCTTGGTGCCCGAGTGGTCATCCAAGCAGACGCCAGCATCAACGATCCGCAGCGTCTTCTTGTCGACCACGCATTCCAAACGCCGTTCTCGAAAGCGGTACTGCACCACCTTCTCGCCGCGCTGTGCTGAGTCGCGAACATCCAGGAGCTCGGCGCCGGAGACACGAAGGGCCTCTTGCGCTGCCATCTCGAAATCCTGCACTGCCAGAATTCGCCGGCCTACTGCGGTGCCGGCATCTTTCATGGCCTGTTCGAGTCGCTCCTGCTCTGCTCTCTTTGCTTCTTCCTCCGCACGGATTCGCGCCATCTCTCGCCGGCGCTCTTCCGAGAGCTCCCGCTGGACTGTGATCCAACGGAAGGCAAGGTCCAGGGCCGGTGTGACCCCAGAGATATTGTGGACGTCCTGGCGGCGATCTTGGTACGCCATCAGGACCTCTGTTTCAGGGCCGAGTGGGAACTCCTGCCTCATGTAGACAAGCTGGAACGCCCTATCCTCGACCACGGCTGCTCGCACGAATCGATCCAGACCCAGCTCAACACAGAAGACCTGGTTGGTCTGCTCGATGAGTTTGGTCGGGTCGGGATCAACACGGGCTTTGTCTGCGATGAATCGATCACCAACGACGTAGCCCCGGAGGATGGATTGCTTCTCTTCGTAATCCAGGTCGGGGTCGGCCTCTCCAATCAACTTGCAGAAGCGTCCCCCGCCTGTCTCAAACTGATACCAACCATGCTCCGGCGGTCGGCGTCCCTTTATGGTCCAGGTGCGATCAGCACTGTGGACTGTGTGGAAACCGAACCATGGTAACGTCAACTGGCGACCTTCATCCAGAAGGTCTTTCCAGCTCATGTTGTCTCTTTCTATGCCCAGACGGGTTTCGTGAGCAGCTCGGTGCCGAGGATCTCTTGGACCAGCGTCTTTCGAGCTGGAACCCGAGCGTCGACACGCTCACCTACCGGAGTGGCTGCGATAAGATTCTGCAGGAGACGAGTGATCGCGTATGGATCATCCGACTCGAACATGTCTGTATCGATGGGGAAGCACGGAATGCCGAGTTTTGCTGCGGCACTGGTGACCGCACTTCCTCTTCCGTGAGCCCAGCGCCCCACCCCTTTAACCTTCAGCAGCCCGAAGGCTACCGGCTTAACGGGGGCACGACGTACTGCGGCTACCAACCTCTCCCATCCGGAGTCTTCTTCATCGCCGACGAAAAGCGCCAGCAGGTCTTCACCATCTTCTGGAACGTGACCTGCTACGGCGTTCCACCCCGCCGCATAGGAGGTCGTGCCACCGGCACTAATCCCCGCGAAGGCATTCTCAACGCCCTTGGTGCTCGCGGATTTGAGCGTCAATTCCCTGGACTCCGAATTGAACACGGAGACATGCAGCCGGTCCAACGGAAAGCCACCCAAGAACTTCGTCAGGTACTCCTGAGCTTTTGTCAGGGCACCATGCATCGAGCTCGAGATATCTACGATGCAGTACACACGAAGGTTCCTGGTCACCTCTTCGAAGGCCTTCTCTGTCGCTTTGTCCGCCGCCTCCTGGAGACCTTCCTTCATCTCCTTGGACTTGACGTTGCGGGCGATGTTGACTGCCCGACGATCCTCCGCATTGGCGAGAGCTTCTTTCCAACGCTTTTGGATAGCCGGCACCTTGTGCAGACCGAACTCCTCGATGGTCGGCGACATGATGATGAGGTCCTTGTCCGACAGGCAGTCAGCTTCGACGGCCGCGGCCAGGATTGCCTGAGTCATTCCGACTTCCGGTGGAACCATCCCGATGATGCGTTTCCAGTTTGGGCAGTCCTGAGTGATGAGCTCGCAGATCTCTTTCTCACCCATGCCGGTCCAAGAATCACCACGGAAGTCTTCTCCGATGGCGATCTCACGGTGACCATCCGGTGACTGACGTTGCGTCCAGTTCAGTGTTTCAAAGAACTTGGCCGAGCTCGGCTTGTACCGAATGGACTGAGCCAACTTCTGCACCGTGCTGGTGAACCCGGCTTTGACCAGGCCCTTCAGCATTGGAAGGTTGTCTTCCCGATACCGGAGCCACTTCTCCACGGCCATTTTGTAGCGACCGAGGTGAGGATTGCGCGGCGAGTTGGCGAACCCGAGCTCGCGGTTGATCTCCGCGATTGCCGGCAAGTTCAAAAGCTGACCAACCCGGAGCAAGAGCTTCGGGCTGATGTCGTTTTTGTCCTTGCGTCGGATGAGACACATGGCCTCGCCCACTGCACGGTAGTCGTTATCGTAGAAGGGAACCTCTCCGTCTTCGAGGACCGCATCTCCCCTACGAGTCTGTGCGAGCATGAACGCACAGAGAACAACCTTGAGATCTTTGTGCTCGCGCGGGAAGGACCACGACGCCCATCGTGCCGCGAAGTCGTTGTCCAGCTTCCACACGGTGGCCACCTGGTTGTAGAAGTAGGCCGCGGCTTCCGGGTAGATCCCCGGCTTCCGGTACTCTCCTACGACGCGACCTTCTTCTCGGATCTCACAAGTACCGTTCAGAAGACCGAGACGTGTTCGGTGAATCTTCTTGCCGACCTTTCGGACTGCATAGACGACCTTCTCGTCGCCCTCTTTTATCCAGGTCACCGGCTGCCAGCGAGCACCGATCGAAGTGCGCGCGTCTTTGGTTACCATGCCTGGACGGTTGTGGACCACATGGTCCGTGAAGGTGGTGAGAGTATTGATGACCTGCTCAGCAGGACCAAGGGACTCTGCTCTTTCCTGTTCTGTCTGGTTGTTCATGGAGGGTCTCCCATTTCATGCGGTGCGTCCGCATAATTTATAGATACAAAGAATGTGTGTGAGATGAAGAAGGCCGAGGTGGCGAGTGCCACCCCGGCCATGAAACTTAATTGAGCGCGCGAGTAGAAAAGCTGTTTTTGGTATGCAATGCGGGATTTGAACCCACAACCCTCTGGTTAACAGCCAGATGCTCAACCAATTGAGCTGATCGCTTGTAGGCTCTTCTTAGAGCGCACTCAAACTTGAAAACTGGGGGGAATGCCCGGATTCGAACCGGAAGCTTGTATGCTCAGGTTGGAGACTCCGAAGAGTCGAGTTCTCGAGCGGTTGTCAAAACCTCTTCATCAAAAAGGCGGGGACCCATTGTCCCCAACATTCCCCATAACGGAGATCCGAGAGAGCTTTACGTTTTCCGATGCTCACCAAGAATCTCCTAATCCTCTGTCTTTGATTCCATCGCCAGCAGAGGCTTTCTTGTTTGTGGGGGGGATGCCAGGATTCGAACCTGGAATTGCTTGTATGTTCGACTTATGAGGCTCCGGAGAGCCGAGTGTCCGAACGGTAACCTGCTTACAGTTTGGTTGTAGACCAAATGCCTTACCGTTAGGCAACATCCCCATTCACTAGAAAAAAACTTTGCCTGACCACTTTCAAACAGTCAAGCATTACCTCGGATACTTCGTACCCGAGTCGCACTTCTTTGGTTGTCAAAGATCCGTGCTAATAGGTTTCCTACACACCTCTTATACCAAGTCGGCATGTAGTTTTTTCATGGCTGTGAGGGTGGGGATCGAACCCACGACAGGCGACTTAACAGGCCGCTGCTCTACCAGCTGAGCTACCCCACAAAATTGGTGGACCAGAGTGGAATCGAACCACTGACACCCGGAGTTTCAGTCCAGTGCTCTGCCATCTGAGCTACCAGTCCACATCGTGGTGGGGCGTCCGAGGCCGAAGCCTCGCCCCTCGAGCTCTCTCAAGAGGGCGTCCAACAAACGCCCCACCACAAACTTGGTGGAAGCTGTCGGGATCGAACCGACGACGTCCTGCTTGCAAGGCAGGTGCTCTCCCAACTGAGCTAAGCCCCCACGTTTCTTTGATCCCTCCTTTCGTGGTCAGGGGCGATTGGGGCCCCTGGCCTGGAATCGAACCGACGACATCCTCCTTACAAGGGAGGTGCTCTACCAACTGAGCTACAGGGGCATATGTTCTTTGCCAAGGATCGACTGGCAGGCCGAGAGAGATTCGAACTCTCGTCTCAGGTTTTGGAGACCTGAATCCTGGACCGCTAGACGATCGACCCTTCCTTTTACAATCGTTTACAACCTTTCCGATTTCTCTCCTTTGTCTCTTCGGCTTGGAGGGCCGAGCGAGACTCGAACTCGCGACATCCTGGTTAGAAGCCAGGTGCTCTTCCAACTGAGCTACCGACCCGTATTTCTTGCTCCCCCGGCTGGTGGGCCGGGTGAGGATCGAACTCACGACCAGCGGCTTAAAAGGCCGCTGTTCTACCGCTGAACTACCGGCCCACACTGCCGGTGATATGAGCGAGTGGTAGTCGAGGGGAGACTCGAACTCACCAACTACGCCCTTATAAGGAGCACGCTCTACCATTGAGCTACTCGACTTCCTCTTTCTGGAGCAAAGGCTCCATTACTCGGACCAGCAGGGGGCGCCGGCGCCGTTCTTCCATCTTTTCTCGAATGAGGTTTCCCAACACCTCTCCTAGTTTTTGCCGACCCTCTTTGGTCTGCAGGATCTGCGCGATTTGTTCGTGCTTCTCATTGGCCATGACGATTACCTTTCGTGATGGAGCGCGTACTCGGATTCGAACCGAGGACATTCAGCTTGGAAGGCTGACGTTCTACCGGACTGAACTACACGCGCTTGGTGCGCAGAGCAGGTCTCGAACCTGCGACCTTCTGCTTGTAAGGCAATTGCTCTCCCAACTGAGCTATCCGCGCACATGGTAGGCGTAGTTGGATTTGAACCAACGACTTCGGCCTTATCAGGGCCGCGCTCTGCCAACTGAGCTACACGCCTACATCGATTGGTAGCGGCGAGTGGATTCGAACCACTGACCTTCTGGGTATGAACCAGGCGAGCTACCACTGCTCTACGCCGCTTTAAGATAATGGTGGAAAGTGCTCCTTCCGGTGACAGTTCGCACACAAGACCTCGCACTTCTTGAGCTCCTTCAACATCCTCTCTCGGCCCCACCCCTTGATGTACATATCCGCCACAGTGGCTTCTTTCGCCGTCGGATCCGAGTGGTGAAACTCGAGACATGGAGGGTGGCTCTCGGGGCACCGATTGCATTTCAGTGTGCTCTTGAAGTCGTTCAACCATGTTCGTGCCTCATTCTTGCGACGTCGATTCCTGTCGAAGTAGTACCCCTTGTTTTCTTCGTAGTGCTTACTGACCCCGCTCCGCGTACACACTCTGCATCGAGAGTTGAGGCCGTCCTTGTTGGCAGCCTTCTTGGTGAATACTTTGACGGATTTCCTTTTCTTGCAGCCTTTGCAGATCTTTGTCTTCATGCCGGGCAACGTAGTCGATATGAACCCCGGAGTAAAGTTCGTGGAGCTCCTGGCAGGATTCGAACCTGCGCGGTTCCTGGTTCGTAGCCAGGCACTCTTCCGCTGAGCTACAGGAGCAAAATTGGCGGTACGTACGGGGATCGAACCCGTCGCTTCCTGGTTGACAACCAGGCCGGTTCACCAGCTCCGTCACGTACCGTGAGGAACCTGCGACCCGAAGATCAGCCTGCGACTGGGTTAGATTTGATCCGTTTTCGAGTTCCCAATCGCGGAGGATCTTTAGGTCGCGATGGGATCTCGAAAATTCCAGACGCCTTTGGCTGTGCGCATAATCGTGCGTCCCGCTCTCGCGGTCCTTGCTTCGATTATGGTTGCCAACAGCATCATGGAAAGCGTAACCTCAAGTCCGACTCTACGGACTACCAATGACACCGTCAACAAAAAAGAGACTCGACGGATTGGAACGCTAGGGCCCCTGGGGCTCTCGTCGTCCAGTGGTAGGACATCTGACTTTCGATCAGGCAACAGGGGTTCGATTCCCCTCGGGAGCACCAACCATTCCCTGTCCCTCGGTCCTCTGTTACTGTGGGCGGGATGGACCACGTCGCCACCTTTCTGTCGGTGACCAGCATCCTGTTGTCCCTCGGTGTGCTGTGGCGGTACCGGCACGTGCACCGTAAAGCGGACAAGGCCCTGCACATAGCGACTGGCCTGCGAGGCAGGATCATCGGTGTCCACAAGACCATGGACAAAGTCACTGGCGAGGTCCAGCGCATGACCGGCGAGCAAGTCTCGGTCACGTTGGAAGGTGAAGACGCTAGTGAGTGGGATGACGACCTGGAGGACACCAAGGTAAAGAAAGCGCCTGCGAAGAAGAAGCGTCGACGAAAGTAGTCAGTCTTTCTTCACCCAAATGAATTCGATGGCCGACCATCGCAAGAAGTAGCAGGGCCAGCCGTCAAAGTTGCTCTTGTGGTATGAGACGTGCCAGTCCTGATTGAGCGTCAGGCCTTGCTGAGCATTCTTCATGTATCCCTGCTCGACTGCCCACTCCGCCAAACCTTCACAATGACGCTGCATCGTGTCGTACTTGATGTCGACCGCGACCTCGATCATCTTGTTGAGGGCGTCCAGTCGATCGTCGCACGCTGTGCACGACGTTTCGTAGGTGTAGTCCTTGGCCATTTACAATTCCTTAGTGTGAAGTTCTCGTGGGCCGAAGCATCAGATGATTAGCGTAAAAAGGTCGGGGGAGCGTAGTGCTCCCCCGACATGGTCAGGCTCTTTTTTCTTTCGTTCGGACTCCCGAACGCTTTTTCTTGGATTTTGGCGCGCGCGCGGCTCCGAAAAGCTCTCGAACTTCTGTCGCAATCTTCAGAAGCCGGGCGTACATACGATTTCCTCCTGCCACAGCAGCAAACGATTCCGCCAAGCCACGTACCTGCCGGTCCATCTCTTCCTCTGCCAGGTCTAGGAGATCTGGTCTGCGGGCTACGTCTTCCGAGCGGAAACCCACCCCGTTATAGTCTCCGGCCTCGTTCTCGATCATGATGGTTGTGATCGCACGTCCGGCCGGGCCTGCCTGCTTCTTTGGGTGAATGATGATGATTTCAACTGCTCGCATCAAATACGCTGCAGCTGTTCTACCAGCCCCATCCGCTATTTGGTCTCGCTGCCGCTCCCAGATCTTATGCACTGGGTGCTGCCGTTTTGCGCAGAAGTTCTCGAACTTCTCGACGCTGACTCCTTTTGCACCTGTTCTACTGCCGCACTTCTCAAAGGCATCACCTATGACCTGAGCCTCCTGGTCGGTGATGTGGAATCTGGATTTCTTCTTGTATTGATATTTGCTCACTAGGGGTATTCCTCCGGTTAGGGTTTGGTTTGCTCCGCTGGGAGATGCAAGGAAACGATGTGCGCAGGGTTTGGTTTGAGTGGCAGAGCCACGAAGTGCGTAGACGCGACGCGCGACGCAAAGGTCTGGGTTTGGTTTGCTGCACAGAGTACTGCATGTCTTTGCAGAGCGATGATACGCCACGCCCTGCATAGGGTTTGGTTTGTTTCGCATATCTACGCAGTGAGTCGACGGGACGTGCGACGCAAGGCGCTGCCATGCTTTGGTGTTCGGTTCGCTGAGCACTGCATGACGTTGCAAAGCAGAACTTTGCCGAGCAATGCGGGGCACCGCCGCGGGTTAGGGTTTGCTTCGCACCGCTTTGCTGGGCTACGCAAGGCGAAGTACTGCGAAGGGTTTAATTTGATCTGCACAGCGATGCGGCGCCGTGCCTAGCCGCGCATGGCGGCGATGCGCCAAGCCGAGGGCTTGGATTGCTCTATGGTGCGCGGTCCCGCACCATAGAGCAAAGTACTGTGTTTGATTCGACGAGCGACGAGCGGTCCTGTTATGAGCTGCTGCTCGGTGCTCCGTGTTAGTCAACTGCTCGGGCACCTACGACCTTCCACCGGCCGAAGACGCCACCTTTCTCTTTTCTCCACGCACCGATTCCTACGTTGGTTCCGCCCTTTTGCATGAGCATCAGAACATCCTGTGTACTCAGAACGCTACTGTCGTAGGCAACCTTTACGGTCATCTTCCAGTCGCCGAGGACGTGAGTCCGGTAGACGGGAACTGGAACACCACCAGCATTGTTGTTGACCGCCCAGTGCTCCGCAGGCTCAACCTTGACGCTGCAATTCGCCTTGGTGCCTTTGGTGAAACTGCAAAGAGGTAGCCCCTCTTTACTGAAGACATCGGGCAGTACTGAGATGCAACGCAACACCATCGCCTTGCTGCTCTTCCTGGCTCCGGCACTGAGCGTGACCATAGTTACGGCACACTGCATTGCCTTCAAGAAAGACTCACCTGGGTGCCCGCGAGAACCATCCTTGGCAAAGTGTCCGGAGTCAGCCCAGTTGGCCTTGGCCTTGTCCGTCTTCTGCGCCCTCGTTTCGGACACTCCCGCGGTCTTGCCGTACTGCAGTTCCTTCTTCGTCTCAGGCCGTAACTGATTTTGCAGCATGCCTTCAGGACACCCGACGATGTCTATCTCGACCACTTTTTCTGGGTCCGGCGGGACGATGAAACTATCTGGAGCGGGCTCTTTCTTGGCCGCTGTCTTCTTCGTGACCTTCTTTGTTGCTGCCATTTTCTTCCTCCGGTTCTGGAGTAGGGTTTGAGATCGCAGAGATACACATTATTTCTGCGATCATGACGGGTAGTCGATGGTTGGTTGGCCGAAGAGTCGAACCACAGAAGCACCTAAGTACGGCTCCTCCGCACTTCATAACCGTCTTCTCTGAGTGCGATCACAGTAGCTTCGCGGATAGCCGCAGCCACCTCTTCCTTTTCCTCCTCGTGCTTGAAGTGCAAATTGCACGCCGTTTTACTAGCGCTGTAGTACGAGCCGAAGTTCACAGCCGTCTGAGCCATCTGATCGTAGGCCTCGGAACTATCGTAGGCGATGCCCGGACCGAAGCCGACCACCGCCGGTCGGAGATCTCGGAACTTCCACGCCTTGTGGTACCCGTCGAAGACCACGACACTGCCTCGGTAGTCACCATCGTCGTGGTACTGAATGTAGATGGTGGCGTTGCCAATGTATCTACGTGCCATCGGATTCCTTTTTCGCAAAGCACTCGAGTGCCTTGTTCATGTCCCCATCAAATTCAGCGAGGGTGATGGTGTCTACTTTCTGCTGTCTCATACTGGGGAGCCCACCATTGGGTCGATACTCGTCAGGAGCATCGTGGAGCTCCCCGTCCTCATCCGCGATGTATTGAGCCGGCATATATGCCGTACTTCCGAAGTGAGAACTGTCCATCACGTGGTTTTCGTAGATGACAATCCCACCGCGTTCTTTGAGCCAAGTTGAAAAAAGCTCTAGAGCTGGAATCCAACTATCTTTGTATACTGACCAAGGTCTCTTACTCATTGAAAGTTCCTTTCGGTTGTCGTAGAGTGGGCTGGTAGGAGGACGACATGTTCGACATGAACAAAACTCGGAAGATCGCGGTAGCCAACCTCACCGGCCTGCACCCGAGTTCGTCATCCTCCCCCAGTCCATCACCCAGAATCTGATCCGCGCGGAGCGGTGGCTGAGCGGTAAAGCGCTGGCTTGCTAAGCCATGGCCACGTCTGACGTGCGGGGGTTCGATTCCCTCTCGCTCCGCCAATTGATGCTTTGGGAACAGCATGGTACTCTCAAACCATGTCCAAAAAACGGTGCGTACGATGCAAGAAGAAACGTGCTCTCAGCAAGTTCAGGCAACGCCCGGATTTCAACGGCACAGATTCATACTGCCGAGATTGCCGGTCGGCCTACAGCAAAGAGCACTACCAAGCCAACAAGGAGCTTCACAACAAAAGGAGATACAGCAACGAGCGCACTCGCAGGAAAGGACTTAGAAAGCTTGTTCGAGAAGCGAAAAACAAGCCCTGCTCCGATTGCGGGAACGAGCATCCGTACTTCGTAATGGACATGGATCACCTGGACCCGAGAACGAAGAAATTCGATCTAGGGAATCCTTGGAACCATACTGAGGAGGCAGTGAAGGCAGAAATCGCAAAGTGTGAAGTGGTTTGCGCTAACTGCCATCGATACAGAACTTTCGGGGAGTAACGCAGTCTGGTCAGCGTGCCTGGTTTGGAACCAGGAAGTCGCCGGTTCAAATCCGGCCTCCCCGACCATTCGAAGGAGGGCTGGCAGAGTCCGGTTTATTGCATCTGTCTTGAAAACAGAAGGCGGTAACACGTCCGTGGGTTCGAATCCCACGCCCTCCTCCATTCATTAAAATCCCTGGAGCTTGCTCTTCAACCATTGAAGACACTTGCTGCAGATGTACCATTCGCTTTCTCCGGCCTTCACCCCTGCGGATGGAATGATCATTGTCGACCGGCCCACTTTGCCGCACCCGACACAAGTACAGTCTTCAATCTTGTTGACCACGAAGGGCTTCTCATTCGCCATCTTCGAACACCTCCTCGACAGCACTCTTGGTGATGGGGAAGTCTCCCTGGATCTGGCCGCACTCGAGGCAGTACTCGAACTCGAGCATGTCGGAGTTGCCGCCCCCGACTCCGACATTGAAGGGAACGTAGCCAATACGTTCCTTGCCATCGAATGCGAAAATACACAGGTCGGAAGTCTTTCCTCCGATAGTAGCGATGCGAGCACTCTTACATTTCTGACAGGACATCGAATTCTCCTTTGGGCAAAAGAAAAAGCCCCGGTCACCTATCAAGGCAACCGGGGCTTTAACGCCGACGATCAGCGGATACTAATTGAGGAACTTTTTGCCCTTGGCCGTAGCCATGACAAAGATGCTCTTCGCCTTCTCGGTTTTCTTAAAGATGCTCTTCGCCTTCTCGGTTTTCTTGATGAGCTCGCGTCTCACCAATGCGTTGATCGTGCGGAGGTCAAACTTGGCGTCGATGACGTTGACCTTGCCACCGCGCTTCACGATGTCCTTGAGGGTCTTCGTCTGCTTCGGGTTGATGGTAATGCTCATGGTGGTCTCCCTCTTATTGAGGTTGGTTGTTGGGCTTCAACGCCCGTGATCCAACTACTTATGTTCATGCAAACTAGTTTGCAACTACTTTTGTTGGTGAGCAGGGAAGGATTCGAACCTCCAACGGTCCCTCTCGAGACTCCAGGTCTACAGCCTGACGCGTTCAACCATTTCGCTACCTGCCCATAAAGT
>Ga0255048_10002743_pt1 | contig 11043 bp, 11 predicted proteins | sample JV7_2_2_MG_FD_183619 | JGI IMG/M metagenome (GOLD analysis project Ga0255048, IMG submission 183619) | Seawater microbial communities from Jervis Inlet, British Columbia, Canada - JV7_2_2 | ecosystem: Environmental > Aquatic > Marine > Inlet | place: Canada: British Columbia | collected 2016-10-06
CCAGATGCTGCGAAGGGTCCGGGTGGTGAATCCGGGCGATTCCAGCTACCTCCCCCAGGAGTTGGTGGACGCTCAGGGATTCCGCGAGCTCAACCGCCAACTGGTGGGCGAAGGAAAAGCGCCTGCGGAAGCCAGACCCGAGCTGATGGGAATCACGAAGGCGTCACTCGCCACCGACTCGTGGCTGTCGGCAGCCTCCTTCCAGGAGACGACACGTGTTCTTACTGAGGCGGCGCTACAGGGACGATCCGACTTCCTGCGCGGTCTCAAGGAGAATGTCATTATCGGCAAGTTGATTCCGGCCGGCACCGGTGCCGACCAATACCAGGCGGTGCAGCCGTCGCTTCCGGATGCGACGGTGGTTTCGGCACTCGGGCTCTTTGGCGACGGGGAGCCGTCCGGAGTCGATGAAGACGCGCTTCCCGCCAATCCGGCAGAGTGGCTTGCCAGCCTTGGCACCCAGGAAGAAGATGGCGAGGCCGCCACCGACGAATAGTTCAATGCTCGCGTGCGTTGAGCGTTCTCACCCCGCCCATCCGGCGGGGTGAGTCGCGTCGAAGGAGTCTTCAGTCTTCGGTCCTCAGTCGTCAGTCCCCAGCCGGAAGAATCACTCCCCCCTTGTAGGGGAGTCAACGTAGAACGGGGCGCCGCCGGAGGCGGCACATTTCATGCGGAGGCATTCGGCGGTGGGTAGCCGCCGAATGATGGAGCCATATCCGGAGCCGTTGGTGGGGGGTACCGCTGGTTGCTCATTGCCGATCGCTTGCCTACCGCCATAGACTCTGCCCATCTCTGAGCACGATTCAGATGACGATCGGGATGAACTCGATGCTTATCGCGCCGAGGTGAGCAGACTTCGTCTGTTGCTCGACGTGCAGGCGACGATCGATCTTCCCACCGGGATGCTCAACGCCCAGGGGATGTTGGAGCCGATCCAATCAGCGATGGCCCGGTTGGTACGAACGGCAGAGTCATTTGCAATCTGCGTCATCGACGTTCCTGGGTTGGCCGGCCAACCAATCGGTGTGCGTGATGCGGCCATGAATCACTTTGGAGGGCTGCTGTCGGTGATTACGCGACGGATCGACCGGGTCGGGCGGCTCAGTGCAACAGCCTTTCTGGTGGTGATGCCGCAGATGGTCGAAGAGGCTGTCGATGTGGTCCTCTCCAGGATCGAAAGCGGCTTCGGCGCTATCCCGTATGAGACCACCGACGGCCGCGTCGATCTGGAGCCGGCCTACACCGTGCTGTTGAGTCCGGAGGATCCGATGGAGCCGGAGCCTGTTCTCGATGCGATCGCAGCCGCCAGAGAGAACTCCCTGCCCGGGTCGCCGTCAATCATCCGTCTTGGGGCATAGCCCGATCTGGTGGGGGGCGCGATCAGCTCGGGATAACCACCGTTGGGTCGAGCGTGTGTTGATTTGTCACACGGATCAGGTACGGCAGGAGACCCACCACGAGGCCGGCGCCGACGAAGAAACTCGCTCGAAGATTGACGGCTGAAGCGATGAACCCTCCGAGGGCGGCTCCGATGGGGAACGCTCCATAGGCGATGACTCGAAACCCGCTCATGACCCGTCCGAGCATGGCGTCTGGAGTAGCCGCCTGCCGATAGGTGACCGAGACGATGTTCCAAATCTCTCCAGCGAAGCCGAACAGAGCAAAGCCCGAACCGGCGACCCAGATGTTATGGGCCGCACCCATGATGGCGATGCCGGCCGCGATCGCCACCACCGAAGCCAGGACGCTGGGAGCTCGCCCAAGCTTGTGAATCACCGAAGGCGCAACTTGGGCGCCGGAGATACCGCCGATGGCGGCTGCGACGAGAAGCAGTCCGAATCCGAGCTCGTCGAGCGACAGATTGTCTTGAGCATGCAGCACCAGAACCGAGACTCCCGCCGTCATGCCGAGGTTGAGAACCCCGGCTCCGATGGCAAAGGCCCGGATAACGGGTTCGCGCCATAGGAAACCGAAGCCATCCCGAATGTCGGAGATGACCGAGGGCCGCTCGGTTCTTTGTGGTTGAAAACGGCCGCCAACAGTCAGCAGCATCGCCACGCTCACGCCAAAGGTGACGGCATTGACCCCAAACGGCACGACGGCAGCGATCGCAAACAGTGCGGCTCCAACCGGGGGGCCCACCAGTTCATTGGCCGCGATGTAGGCACCGCTGATACGGGCGTTGGCGTGCTCGAGCTGATCGGGCTCCACAAGGGCCGGGGTCAAGCTCATCCCCGCCGTATCGAAGATGGTCTCGAGTATGCCGACGCCGAAGACGGCGGCGTAGAGAATCAACAGTGTCATGTTGTCGGTTGCCACCACCACCGCGATCGCGGCGAATGCGACAGCCCGGCCGAGGTCGGTTCCAATCATGAGTCTCAGCCGATCGGTGCGATCGACGATTACCCCGGCAAACAGGCCAAACAGCAGCCAGGGGAGGCGTATGGCGATCGTTGTGGCTGCGACGGCCAGCGGTTCACGGGTGAGGCTGGCGGCGAGGAGTGGAAGCGCAGCGAGAACGATGCCATCGCCAATATTGCTAGATGTGGCGGCGGTCCAGACGGTCCAGAAGGACCGCCCCAGTGGCCGCCGTTTGGTGTGGCCTGAACTCACGACTCAACTCCCCATGGTCGGAACGCGCTCACTCAGAAGAACCCCGGACTACTCGTTGAGGTTGCACCTTGCTCGGCCCCGTACCGATCGCAAGGAAGCACGTCCATCGTTTCGAGGTCCAGTCGGTGAGATGCGCTGTTACTGCTGACATTGGAGCCGGTTGACCGACCGGCTAGTTTCTTTGGACGACCAACCCTTTGGAGGCATCGCCGTGACGGATCCGATCATCGAGGCCACTCGGCGTGTTATTGGCGATATCTTCGACACTTTGCGAGCGGTGGTCGACGGTCTCCCCGCAGAAGCACTCAACTGGCGTCCCGCCGGTGAAGGAGACACCAACTCGATCGCGGTGCAACTAACCCATGGCTTGCATGCAACCCGCCGCTTGTTGAATTTCGCCACCGAGCATCCGCAGCAGGCGCCGCGGGATCGAGAGGCCGAGTTCGGGGCCAGCGTTGACGGCCCGGGATCACTGCTTGGCTTGATCGACGAGGTCGCCGCCGACTGCACGACGACCCTCGACAATTCGGATGTGACCGATTGGGGTGAAATGCGTCAACTGAGAAGCACGGGCGAAGAGTTGTCGTCGGCATTCCTCATCATCCATGCCGCCGAGCACCTACGCGGCCACGCCGACGAGGCATCGCTCACTCGCCACATGTGGATGGCACAGGCCTAGCGTCTTCGGCGCTTTCTCAATTCCTCGTCCCTTGATCCGGCGGAGTGGCCGCTTGGGATAGCCCAAGGAACGGCGAGGTCACGGACCGGTGTCACCCCGGAGGAATCTCAGTGCGTCGGCTTCATTTGTAAAGATCGCGAACGGGACCAGAAGCCGGTCGATGGTGTCTGGAAACGCACCCAACCGGGGTACCGCTTCGGCATCGGCAACCCAGGCGATTGCCGAGAACAGCGACAACGCCTTGGAGACGAAGGCTCCCCACGCACCGTGATTAGCCCCCGGCCAGCCTCGAACGTCGTCGAGAACGGGCTTGGGTACACCGCTGGTCAGTCCCCGAATGGCGGCGAATGTGTCGGCCACCGTCTCGGCCGTGCTGGGGACGCCCTTGGTTGACTGAATATGGATGATCCCGTCGTCGATCCAGACGAACGAGGTTGCGGTCTCGACGGCGTTATCTGGTTTCTCCACCTTTGACAGCGTAGGCAGTTGAGCCATCAACTCTCTGAAGACGTCGCTCAGAATCCCTGAGACGACCGTCCATCCACCGATGACGTTGCGAGCCGCGATGTGCGCGCAGGTCGCCTTCCTCCTGCTCAGCTGGAATCGGTCGCGCCGGTACAGTTTCGATCACGATGCTCGATTGGTGCGAGACCCCTGTGGGTTGGCAGGCGGCGAGGTTCGAGGTGCGGCGGGCCGACCCCGACGGTTGGGACCTCCTAGTGGCCGGCGTCCGCCGATCCCATCACGAGAGGGCGTCGACCGCCCAGGCCGTAGCCTCCCGGATTGAGCGGTTGCGCCGCCGCCGGGTCAGGGTGATCGAGCGGCTGGGTGCGGCAGCAGCCCTCGTCGGTGCCATCGCTCTCCTGTTCGCTGTGCAACTCGAGCGCAACCCTGCCCGAGACGCGGCCGAAGCGCTCGTGGCCAACATCGATTCCGCCTACGCCGCCGTGGAAGCAGGCACTCCGATTGATTCCATCGACCTGCCGGGGCTGGCTGCGGCATCGGTGTCGTTGCCGGCCGGGGCTGCTCCGGTGTCGATGATCACCGGCAAGGCAGGCGGTGAGTGTTACGCCTTCTACTGGAACGACGTCCGCGGTCCGGTGGCCAGGGCCCTGGCGCCCGGTCTGACCTGTCAGCCGGCCGCAGTCATCACCATGGCGGGCCACAACGTCTATCACCGCCAGACCCCGGTCGTATCCGACCATCTGCCGATGGTCGGCACCGGCTTCGAATGGGAGGAGATCCTGCCGGCCGAGAAGCGGATACGACCCTGGATCCTCCCCGTGGTCATCGTGTTGGTTGGCGGGGCCCTTTCGCTAGGTGTGAGAGCCTCCCGTATCGCGCTGGATGCTTGAGCGCCTTCAACGGCGCACGGAGAGAATGACTCGTACAGGAACCCACCGTGGTCGGGCAACCAGACGGATAGCGGTTGGGAGGCCCAACAAGGACCTCCCAACCGCCGCATTTCGGCATCTCCGTGAGTGTCAGCCGCTGACTGAGAGGATGTCGGCGTTCATCGTCGGTGCGTGGGTTGCACAAACGATCTTGTAGTGGCCGAGATCGTCGGCCGTAAACTCAAGGACGAGTTCTCGGCCACGATTGAGTTCGACGACGTCAGTGACCTTTGTGCCGTCCGGCGCTTCGACCCACATTTGGTGTGAATCGCCGTTGATCCCGAAGAATCGCAGGGTGACGTCGTCGCCATTGACGACTGACATGGCACCGGGGCTGTACAGATAGGTCGCTACCTGCCACTTGTTCGGGTTATCAGCGTCGTATTCGCCCGGAGGCGTGAAGCCGTATCCTTCTGAGAGTGTCGTCGGGTCTATAGACGGTGGATCGATGCCGTCGGTGGCACCCTTGATCTCGATCACTTCGATGTCGAAGGTGACGTCAGAGGGCGCAGCGCCCGAGTCGCCGTCGCCACATGCTGCGAACACAAGGGCCATCAACACCAAAAGAACGATTGACTGTTTGCGCATTCGTTGCTCCCTTCGTGAGCAATAGCAACGTACGTGGCAGGTCTGGACGCCGGGAGTGCCGGGTGTCGCCTTCCGGGCGCAGCTATGGGCTTCCCGGGCCAGGACCTTCTACCCGACGACAATCGCAGTGTTCGCGCGTCGTCTTGGGCCGTTTGGCCCTAGAGGGGCACCGACTCAGCGGGAACCCTCATGGACATGAGGGGGCTCTCGGTACGACACACCTACCGGGCGGCCTGGCGAGAGCTGGGACGGCTCGGTCGCGTCGCGTTCTTTGGAGTGCTCGTTTCGGGGTTCGTTGCCGTCTCCCTTGGTTTCCTTGTTCCCTCGGCAGTTCGGAGCCAACTGGTGACGGCTCGCGTCGACGAGCTCCAGCGAGCGGTCGGCACAGTCGTCGACACCGCCGCACCCAGCGAGTTCGTGTCCGGCGCCGACTTTTCGGACTTTGCCGAGATAGCGCGACTCAGGTTGCTGGGGGGCGATACCGTTCGGGTCAAGCTGTGGGATTCGTTCGGACGGATTCTGTGGTCAGACGAGGAACGCCTCATCGGTCGGAGATTCAACCTGCAGCACGATGTCGCGTTGGCTTTCGATGGGGAGATTTCGGTCGAGGAAACTGCGCTGACAGACGCGGAGAATGAGTTCGAACGCGACCTTGGTCCGCTTATCGAGTTCTACCTCCCAGTCCGCAACGCCGACGGGGAGGTCACAGCTGTATTTGAGGTCTACCAGCGTCTCGAACCGTTCAATGAGACTCTTGGCGGAGTTCGGGCCAGCACCTGGATCAGGATCGGATCGGGACTGGGGGTCCTGGCGCTGTTCATGGGCGCGCTCACTTTGGTGACATTGCACGGGGTGGAGCGACGCAGAAACGAGAGCGAAATGCTGCTCCGTCGCAGTCTCGAAGTTCGCGAAGCCGAACGGGTTCGCCTAGCTGCGGCGCTTCATGACGACGTTGGCCAGCCCCTGTACCGGTTGCTTTATGGGCTTGAGGTACTCAAGGACTCGCAACTCGACCCGGGCGACGCCGCCGCTGAGGCGCAGCAACTCTTTGACCTGGTGCGAGGCGTAGACGACACCCTGCGCGACGAGATGCGGCGGCTCCAAACGTCTCCGGTCTACCAACAGGGTCTCAGAAGCTCGCTACTCGCCCTGGCAGCAAACGGCAACGACACACCCGCTATAGGCATCGACATTGAGACAAATCGAGGGCTCGGAGCGGTGGCAGAAGAAGCGCTCTACCGAACAGCGCGAGAGGCAGTGGCCAATGCGGCAAAGCACTCGGGAGCCACGAAGATCGATCTCCAGCTGAACGATCAGGGCAACGTCGCCGTTCTCAGCGTGGTTGACAATGGCAAGTGGCAACAAGGACCCGAAGGATTGGGCATCGCCACTGTGCGCGCCATGCTCGAAGTGGTCGGGGGTGACCTCGACATCCGATCAGTGACCGGCCGAGGGACCACAGTCGTGGCCCGGGTCCCATTGGAGGAGAGCCGATGAGGGTCGCTGTCGTCGATGACCATGCCATCGTCCGCGAGGGCATCCAGCTGATGTTCGCCAACGACGACTCCATCGAAACGGTCGCCGAGGCCTCTGACGGTGCAGCCCTGCTGGACCTGCTGAAAGAGATCGACGTTGATGTCGTGATACTCGATCTGCGGATGGAGGGTATGGGCGGCCTCGAGGTGTTGGAACACTTGGACCGGATGGAGGCACCACCGGCGACCATTGTGCTGACGATGCACGACGATCCCAGCTATCTGCGGCGGGCAATCGAGCTGGGGGCTTCCGGCTTCGTGCTGAAGCGTTCTGGGCGCGTCGAGCTTGTCAAGGCGTTGAATGCGGCCGCCTCCGGAGGCGCCTACGTCGATCCCCACTTGGCACACGCACTCGTGGATCTGGCCGTTTCCGATTCCGATGTGGACCAGATGGCCCTCGATGAGGAATCGATCCGCCTCCTCCGATTGCTGGCCTCCGGCTTAGGGAACCGCGCGATTGGTGAGACCACCGGGTGGTCAGAGAGCACCCTGCGAACCCGAATTCGATCCCTGTACGCGAGTCTCGGAGTGAACCGACGCGCCGAGGCGGTAGCAGCAGCCATGCGCCTCCGGTTGATTGACTGATCGGACGCGATGAACCGGCAGGGGGAGAAGTCCTCGACCCCGCTTGATCGAGGCTTTCCGGTGTGGTTTCCCCTTCTCTCCCCTCCCGATCGCGCTTTGACCCTTGAAAAAGGCCTCTATATACTCTTGCGCCGTGACTTCGGTCCCCTAGCCCCTTCTCGGAAGGGCGCGCCTGGCTGTCGATCCAAGCCGGGCTGGTTGCCTGAGGAGGGGATCAGATGGGTCGGCGAATCACCTGGCGTCCAGAAGGCTGGCACCCAGGTCGAGGAGCCGGCTTTCGCATGTGCTGCGCTTCCTTTGGGCTGCGCTGCGCCGACAACTAGATAGAGAGGGCACGAGTGCCGACTATTGAGCAACTGGTCCGTCAGGGCCGGGCTCGGAAAACGAAGAAGGAAAAGACGCCGGGTCTCGGAGGAGCCCCGCAGCGTCGCGGTGTGTGCACCAGGGTGTACACGATCACCCCGAAGAAGCCGAACTCCGCGCTTCGGAAGGTCTGTCGCGTTCGTCTCTCCACCGGCACCGAAGTCACTGCCTACATCCCGGGAGAAGGCCACAACCTCCAGGAGCACTCGATCGTCCTCATCCGCGGTGGTCGTGTGAAGGACCTTCCGGGTATTCGCTACAAGGTCATTCGGGGAACGCTCGACGCCGCCAGTGTGTCCGATCGCAAACAGGCGCGTTCTCGCTACGGCGCCAAGAAGGGCTCGTAATGCGCAGAGCCCCATCAGTCGTCAAGAAGGTTGCACCGGATCCGGTGTATCGGAGCGTTCTCGTCAGCCAGATCATCAACAAGGTGCTCTGGAAGGGCAAGAAGGAAACTTCGCGCCGAATCGTCTATGACGCTCTCGAGATAGTGGAGAAGCGTGGCGGTCAGGATGCGATCACAACTCTGAAGAAGGCCATGGACAACCTCCGGCCTACCGTCGAGGTTCGTTCCCGTCGCGTCGGGGGTTCCTCCTATCAGGTGCCCGTCGAGGTTCGTCCTCGCCGGGCCAACACCCTCGCCGTGCGTTGGATCGTGGACTACGCCCGCAAGCGGCGCGAAAACACGATGGCCGAGCGCCTTGCCAATGAGATTCTCGACGCCTCGACCCGCCAGGGTGCCGCGTTCAAGCGCAAAGAGGACATCCACAAGATGGCCGAATCGAACAAGGCGTTTGCTCACTACCGCTGGTAATTCTCATGGCCGACAACGACACCCTCACTCACCTTCGTCAGTACCCCCTGAGCCGAACTCGAAACATCGGGATCATGGCTCACATCGACGCGGGTAAGACGACGACGACCGAGCGCATCCTGTATTACACCGGTAAGACATACAAGATGGGTGAGGTCCACGAGGGCGCCGCGGTCATGGACTGGATGGAGCAGGAGCAAGAGCGCGGCATCACTATCACCTCTGCTGCGACGACAGCGTTTTGGAAAGACGCCTGGATCAACATCATCGACACCCCTGGTCATGTCGACTTCACCGTGGAGGTGGAGCGGTCGCTTCGAGTACTCGACGGCGCTGTCGCCGTCTTCGATGCGGTGGCAGGTGTCGAACCGCAATCTGAGACGGTGTGGCGCCAGGCTGACCGCTACGGCGTTCCCCGGATCTGCTTCATCAACAAGATGGATCGCGTCGGTGCCGACTTCTTCGCTGCCGTGCAGTCGATCATCGATCGCCTCGAGGCCAAACCGGTGCCGCTCCAGATCCCGATTGGAGCCGAGTCGGATTTCAAGGGTGTCGTCGATCTCGTCGAGATGAAGGCCCACATCTGGCCCGACGAGAATGGCGAGAATTGGGAGACGGTCGAGATTCCCGACGATTACAAGGATCTGGCTCACGAGTGGCAGGGCAGGATGCTTGAGGCCGTCGCCGACATCGATGAGAAGCTCCTCGAGAAGTTCCTGGAAGATCTCCCGATCACCGATGAAGAGGTGCGCGCTGCGGTGCGCGAGGCCACGGTGCAGGGTCACTTCGTGCCGGTCCTGTGTGGCTCGGCGTTCAAGAACAAGGGTATTCAACCGCTGCTCGATGCCGTGGTTGGGTACCTCCCCAGCCCGGTTGATCTGCCTCCGATGAAGGGTTTCAAACCGGGCGACGAGGACATCACGATCGAGCGCAAGCCTGAAGACTCGGAGCCGTTCAGCGCCATTGCGTTCAAGATCATGAGCGACCCCCACGTGGGCAAGCTCACCTATTTCAGGGTGTACTCAGGTCATGCCTCCAAGGGAGGTTCGATCGTCAACTCGACGAACGGCAAGAAGGAGCGCTTCGGCCGCCTTCTGCGAATGCACGCCAATCATCGTGAAGACATCGAGGACATCTTTACCGGCGACATCGTTGCCGTCGTCGGTCTCAAGAACACCAAGACCGGCGACACTCTGAGCGCGCTCGACAAGCAGATTCAGCTGGAGTCGATGACCTTCCCCGCCCCGGTCATCTCGGTTGCCATCGAGCCAAAGACGAAGGCCGACCAGGACAAATTGGGCGACGGTCTCCACCGCCTCTCCGAGGAAGATCCGACGTTCCTGGTGCGCTCCGACGAAGAGACCGGCCAAACCATCATCGCCGGGATGGGCGAGTTGCACCTCGACGTGCTCGTCGATCGCCTCAAGCGTGAATTCAAGGTCGACGCCAACGTAGGTCGGCCTCAGGTCGCCTACCGCGAGACGATCAAGAAGGGCATCGAGAAGGTCAGCTACAAGCATGTAAAACAGACCGGCGGCAAGGGCCAGTACGCCCATGTGGTGATCAACCTGGAACCAACCGGCCCCGGTGGCGGATACGAATTCATCGACAAGACCAAGGGCGGAGCCGTTCCCCGCGAATATGTTGCTTCGGTCGACGCCGGCATCGAGACGGCTCTCGACGCCGGAATTCTCGCCGGCTACCCGATGGTCGACGTGCGGGCGATCCTCACCGACGGTTCGGCCCACGCGGTGGATTCGTCTGAGATGGCCTTCAAGATCGCCGCTTCAATGGCAGCTCAAGACGCAGCGCGTAGGGCAGGGGTGAAGTTGCTCGAGCCGGTGATGGCGGTCGAGGTCGTGACGCCCGACGACTACATGGGCGATGTGATCGGAGACCTCAACTCACGCCGCGGCCAGATCGGTGAGATGTTGGAGCGTTCCGGCGCCAGGGTCATTGCCGCCCAGGTACCGCTTTCAGAAATGTTCGGCTACGCAACCGATCTCCGTTCGCGGACTCAGGGGCGTGCCAACTACACAATGCAATTCGATTCATACCAGCCGGTCCCGGCCGCGATCTCTGAGGAGATCGTCGCCAAGGTCCGGGGCGAGTAACTCAAAGAGGAGATCCCATGGGTAAGGAGAAGTTTGAGCGGTCGAAGCCTCATGTGAATGTGGGGACGATGGGTCATATTGATCATGGGAAGACGACGTTGACTGCTGCGATTACGAAGGTTTTGGCGGAGTCGGGTTCTGGTGGGGCGACGGCGTTTACGGCGTTTGATGATATTGATAAGGCTCCTGAGGAGCGTGAGCGTGGGATCACGATTGCGATTGCTCATGTGGAGTATGAGACCGAGAATCGTCATTACGCGCATGTGGATATGCCGGGGCATGCGGATTATGTGAAGAACATGATTACGGGTGCGGCGCAGATTGATGGGGCGATTTTGGTGGTGTCTGCTGCTGATGG
>Ga0255048_10002744_pt1 | contig 11041 bp, 3 predicted proteins | sample JV7_2_2_MG_FD_183619 | JGI IMG/M metagenome (GOLD analysis project Ga0255048, IMG submission 183619) | Seawater microbial communities from Jervis Inlet, British Columbia, Canada - JV7_2_2 | ecosystem: Environmental > Aquatic > Marine > Inlet | place: Canada: British Columbia | collected 2016-10-06
TTCTGAGACAGCGAAAAAAACTCTTAATAGTTATGTAAAAAATGGAGGATATAATCAAGCCTTAATAGGAGAGTTTGTTCCCACCTCTGCACAGGTAGATGCTGATGTTGAGTGGATAATGAGTGGACTAGACAGTTTATCAGATGACATGAAAAAGAGACTCTTTGGTAATTTTGCATGGAATGATAAAGCTATTATTAAAAGAATGGTTGAGTCGTTTGTTTATAATGATGCAATCCATAGAATACATTTAGGACAGATGCTTGAGGGAGACTTTAATAAGTTTGGTTCTTCTCAGGATATCATAAAAAGACTTGCTGGAACTACTTCTCCAATACAAAGGGTTGATACTAAGAAAAAATTAAAGGTTGTTGTTCTTGATGATTTTTATCTTAATAAAGATGGAGAGATATATCAAGGAAAACGAAGATCTAAGGAAGATACAAGTGTATCTGATTCTCAGTCATTTTTTAATGATTTTTTAGTAGATAGGGTTAGAGATACAGGTGGGGCATTAATAGACTATGGAAACTCATTTAAACCTGTTGTTAACCAAACTTCTGCTGACGGAAAGTTTGTTTATATAAAAACAGCCTCTCTTGGGTTTAAGGGGCGAGAGAATATAGAAGGGCAAGATAAAATGAAAGAGGCTGTTAGAAAGTTTCTTAAAAAGTTTGAACACGATCCTGTTATGGTTGTTTTTGAGTCAGGAATCAAATCAAACAAAGGTGATGCTGGCAAGACATACAAGGTTGAAGACCTTGATTTATTAGAGCCTGCAGATGTTAAGTTTGGATACGATTTAGAGCCAGGGGGATTTGGTGTTCAGTTCAATATTAATGATGACCTTGGAAAGAAAGGAAAAACCACTCCATTATCTTCACAGCTTGTTAAGATAGCTGGATTTGCTCCTGAACATGCTGTAAGGTTAGAGAAAGCCTTATCTAAAGTAACTAATTTGTTAATGGTAGAGGCTAATGAATATATGGAGAACAGAGAGAAGGTCATAACTGATGCTGCCTCTGTTTCAAAGCATGGAAATGAAGGTGTTGGAAATACTATTTTGGATTATCTTGTTAAAAATCCAGAAATAATAACAGAAAAAAATGGAAAGATAGATCATTATGATGTATTTAGTAAGGTTCAGAACTATATAGCTTCTGTCTTTACAAAGACAATTAGGTATCGTCTTTCTGGAGGAAAGGGTTTGCAGAGTGTTGTTTATGATGATTCTTTAAAATGGATGAAGCCAAATCCTGAAACAGGAAGAATAGAGCCTGCAGAAGTTAAAGTACCAGATGATTTTGCTGAGGAAGGTGCTAAGATAATATTGTCACGTATTCCTAATTCTGACTTTATGACGAACATTGTTGCTGTTGTTAAGGGACATACAGGCAGGGGTAATGTTTTTGAGGTTCATCCAGAATATATTAAAACATCTAATTCTGATCTTGATGGAGATGGATTGTTTGCTATTAAGGAAGATAAAAAAGCCAAAACTGATATTGATAAAGCAAAAAATGAAGTTTATAAGGTTTTGTGGGACTTAATGACTGATGCAACAATATGGGATAGATATCAAAATGATCTTGAAATAAATCCTTTATTAGATGATATAAATTCTACTTCAAAAGAAATGGGTTTTAAATCAAGATCCTATCCACCAGGAACAATAAGGGGCTCGTTAGAAGTAGATGCTTCTTTAAAAGAGTCTAATGCACTTATAGGTTCTTTTGCTGTAGGAAGCAAGGTTATGGATGTTATGTCTCAGTCTGAGGCTAACCTTGTTAAGAAGTTTGAGGCATTTGATATGAAGGGAAAAGAGTTTAGTAATGAACAAAAACCGTATAACTCCAGGCTTCTTCAGCTAGCACTTGATGACACAAAGTATCTAAAGATGGGGGATACAGGTATTACTCTAGATAACGTAGGTGTAGTTAATTTACTGCTTGGTCTTAATGTTGATGGCAAGAAGATAATGAGCTTTATAAAGCATCCAGCAATAGTAAGGCTCACTAAAAAACTAAAAGAGAGAAGGATAGTATACACTCAAGATAAGCCACAATCTGAACGACAGATTATTGCAGCAGAGATAAAAGAACTTAAGACTAGAGAGATAAAAGAAGGAATTAAGGTTAATGAAAAAGGAAGGTCTTCTCTTCGTATGTTAGAAAAATATCAAGAGGCTCATGAGCTTTCTCGCCCAATGAGGAATGTAAACAGGATAGTTCAGCTGGATAAAAGAGTTCCTAAAGATATAATCGCATTATATCATACTCTTGGAACCTTTGATCGTTTACGTGATCCTGATGTGAACAGGTCTTTGGATATGGGATCTTTCTTTGATAGACCTTTAGTTCAGCTTCATGAAGATATTACCAATAATTTAAAAAAGGTTTTTGATAAGTATTTTTCTTTTTCTATTAGTGATGAGGCTGTTAGCACGCAGTTTAATAAGCTTATATATAGTTTTACAAGCACTAAGGCAGCAAAAGATGTTTCATACCATATAAAGAAAACTCAAACGCAGCTTGTTGCTCAAAGAATGAGTCTCACCTCTTTTAAAAATCAGGAAGAGATAAGCGATTGGTTGGATTTTATATCTCTGGAAATAGAAAAGACGAAACAAAGGGGGCTTACCGAAGGAACTCAGTGGTTTTCTTTAGTTCGCTATGATAATTATAAGAAAAGAATTATTCCTAGCTCTGAGCTTGGTATTCCTGAGCTTAACAGGGGAGAGGATATGGATGTTAATAGAAAGTTTATAAATGAGGCTTTTTATAAACTAGATACCGACACACAAAACATGTTAATAGAATATGCTATTTATGAGTCTGGTCTTATGGGGACTAAGTATTCTATTGCTAATCTTTTGCCTGAGAGTGTATATGATAGATTCTTTAATGAACTTCAAAACTTTAGTGTTGATGAAACCTTTTTTGATGAGGTTGCAATATCTGGTGTTAATGATATTCAGAACTATGATAACGATACAAGATATGGAACTAAGACGGCACGACCAGGAGATGATATAAAATTTAAAAAAGGCAAAGTTCCTTCAGTAAAGTATTTTACATTAACTTCTGATGAAGGTCTTCATCTTTATAAGGTGGATGTACAGTCTGGAGCTGAGTCAACTGCAAAGAACATATGGACTTCTTCAAAGGACATAGAGAAAGCTATCTCTGCTGGAGATGTTGTTTCTTCACCGTTTTTTCCTTCTGCTGCTGTAGGAAAGCCTCCGTCTTCAGGGATTTTTTCTATTCCCAGCTCTGTTGAGGAAGCTGTAACTATCAATGAAGACAATTCTAAAACAGATAGAATTATTCAAAGAATGTCTCAGGATTTAGATGAAGAGTTTCCTCCCCATATTGACGGCTCTTTCCCTTCTGAGGAGCAGTTTCAGAAGAAAACAGCTAAAGATGACACAGAGTCAACAAGAGGGCTTAGGAGGACTCTTAGGAGGCTTAGAAACACTTTTGGTGTTAACTATGATATTATAAATGATCCTGAACAAAAGTTTGCTGGAGCTTATAATCCAGATACTAAAAAGATTGTTATTAATGAGGCTTATGCAAAAGGATCCACTCCATTTCATGAGTTTGCACATCCTTTTATTAGTGCTATTAAAAAAAGCAATCCTGAACTATATTCTAATCTTGTTACAGAGCTAAATAGCACAGAAGAGGGCAAGGCTATTTTAAAGGGGGTTGCTGAAAACTACTCAGAGTTAAATAAGTCTCAACAAACGGAAGAGGCTATTGTAGAGCTTCTTGGAAGAGAGGCTGCTGGAGAAGTAAAGACGGAATCTCTTAAAGAGATTGTTATCAGCCTCCTTAAAGAGATTGCAGCTTATTTGAAACGTATGTTTGGTAATAGGGCTGCTGTTATACCAAGTCAGATAGATCCTAAGACTACATTAAATCAGCTTTCCAAGATGCTTGTTTCCGATGAGTCTGTAGAACTTGATAAGGATAACGATACTAGGGTTAAGCGTATTCTTGCTTCAGGTAAGCTAGAAGCTAAAAACCTTATTAACAAAGCATACAAGATTGCTAATTATGCGAAGCTGTTGTCTCCCAAAAACAGATCCATTAGAAATAGGTTTAAAGAGGGAGGGTTTTTGTTAAACGATACAATGATAATAACAAAGGACGAAAACCTTGTTGATACTATATATTCTCCTGTAGCTGTTCGTGTCCCCACTGGAATGGACAACTGGTTTAATAAGGTTAAAAAGCTATATCCAGAAGCAAAGATAATTTCTAAAGAATATTCTGGAATGAAGACATACAAGAGGTTTTCTGTTTATTTAGGAGAAGGTGATCTTGTAACTATCTATAAGCCTATAGATGATAATGCTGGAAGCATGTCTGATGCCTTTAAGATGAACATTAAATGGGATAAGAATATAAGTGGAGATCCACTTTTTAAAGGTACGGTTAATAAGAATAAGACTGTGATGGATGGGCATGATTTTCCTATGGAGGATTATGGTGGTGAACAGGTCTCAGCAAAAGAAGGTCGTTCTCTTGCTATACAAAGATATGAAGCTGCGATTAAGGGAAAAAACTTAAGTGAAGAAGAAAAGCTAAAGAAGGCTAAAGATATTATATCAGATATAAAGAATAAGTTAGATAATATAGTAGAGAGAAAAAATGTAGGAAATGTTGCTGGCGTTGTTTCTTTTACTTTTAATCAGGATCAGCTAAGCGAGATTGCTGGATTCCTTGCCCATGGAACAAAAGAAGAAGATATGGATGGAAAGGAAAAGGTTTTATTTAAAAATTTTAATCGTGCTTATACTATGATAGACTGGCTCTCTAGGACTAATGATAGCTTTCTAAATCAAGATGAGGATGGCAAGATATATGAAACAAGCTCTGATAAAGTTTCAGATAATATTCTAGATACTATTGAAGAAACCTCTAAAAAAAGAGAGACGTTTTTAGATAAACATCCTATTTTTAAAACATTATGGAATAGATTAGTAAAGGGTGCTGGTATATTTAGGTGGTATTGGCTTGGATCAATGACTCCTAAAGTTTTCTCTAATATTATTGGTGGTAAAAAACAAGGATTTTTAAGAAGTATTTTATATGATAGCTTCTGGAAAGGCGAGCAAAGACAATGGAAATTTAACTCTATGATGCATGATATTATTACCAATATCTTTCAGGAAGGTGAAAAAGAAGGTACGGCTGGAAGGGGGCTTGGAAGAGTAAGTAGGAGAATGGGTGCTAAGGATCATGAACTAGATATGATAAAAGTTACCTTGGACGGAAAACCAAGAAATATTCCTGTAGCAAGGGCTATAGCACTGTATATGACCTTAAGACAGCCTGATGTTCAGGATAAATATATGAGAAGTCAGTATGATAATGAGGGAAAGAGGGTTGGTTCTTCTTTTGTAGTTAGCTTTGGAGACATAGATATGGGAGAGAGTAAGCAAGCTGTGCAAGGAAACGAAGAATACACAATATCTTTAAAAGATTTTAAAGAGCTTGAGAAAACAGTAAATAATGATAAGGGACTATTAAAAATGGTAACTGGTCTTGATAATATGTACAAAACTTCAGCTACAATGCTTAATCCTACCATGAAAGGTCATGTTGGCATTGGTCTTGATCTTGCTGAAAACTATTATCCTACACAGCTTGCTTCTGCTCCAGGCATTAAAAAAATAAGCAAAAAACAGCTTGAAGACTTTAGGTATTTTAAAGCAAGAGAGAAGAGTTCAAATGCGGTTTTAAGGATTGAAGATGCTTTTGAAAATGCTGATCTCTATATAAGAGAGGCTTCAAATTATTATGGCTATGCAGAGCCTGTAATGAATTTGCGAAAATTAATATCAAGGCTTAAAAGCAAAACACAAACATCAGACAATAATAAAGAGCATAAAATGCAAATAGATTACATGGAAGATCTTCTTGAAAAGATTCAAGACTACTCTTATCTTTCTGGTGTCACTGATACTAAGCTAGGTCGAGGTGTTCAGAAGTTTATGAACAACTTTCAGCTTGCTGTACTTGGCTTAAATCCCTCTGTAGCTGTTAAGCAGCCTGTGTCTATGACTGCTGCCGCTGTAGAGCTTGGTAGGGTTATATTTAGCTCTAAGTACAGGGGCGTTGCTGCAAGTGTTATGAAGGGTGTTTTAAATATAAGTCTTGTAGGAAAGAACAAGAAAGCAGGACAGCTTGATTTTTCTAACAAATGGTTACAAAGAGTGATGAAGGTTTCTCCAATCATGGAGCAAAGATTTAAAGGGTTTATAGATAGGGAGCAGGGAGAGTTTAGAAGCGAGGCTATGAACCCCTATTCCAAGGAGGGTAAAAAAACTAAGCTATTTGGACATGAGCTTGATCTCAGTAAAACTATGGAGTGGATTAAGATTATGGATGCTGCAACTATATGTGCTATATTCGCTAGGGTAGAGGACGAGATCAGGGAAACAACAACCATGAAAGAGGGTGCTGCATTTGATGCTGCTGTAAAAGAAAGGTTTGAGCAGGTTGTTAATGATACACAGCCAACATATAGTATATTAAACAGAACTCAGTTTGGAAGGGCTAAGGATCCTTTCTTGAGGATATTTACTATGTTCTCTTCACAAAGAGCTAAGAACGCCAATATAATGATTGATGCTATGAATGAGTTTATGACCGATCCTAGCTATGAAAATAAAATGAAGTTTCGTGCAGCTGTTATTGGTGTTGGAGTAATCTCGTCTTTATCAATAGCGGTAATAGATAAAATAAAATATATGCTATATGGAAACTTTGAAGATAAAGAGAAAACTGCTATGGAAGAAATTGCTAGTATGGCTATGACAACATTTATGGGTAACTTTTATGGTGGAGGACAAGTATACTCAGGTGTATTTGAAAACAAGCCATGGGATGCTGTTAGTCATCCTGTATTACAGATGGCTAATGATGCATTAGATGCTGGCAGGTATATGACACATGGAGACTTTATGAAAGGCGTTGATAAAGGAATAATGACCTATTCTAAAGCAACAGGATTGCCTACATATCCTTATGCAAGAATACGAGATCTGATTAAAGAATAATAAGAGAGAGAACAATCTTTGAGAGATAATATGTATATTTGACTAATTTTTTGATAAAATGGCTATAGCATTAGACTTTACCTTAACGGAAGCTTCAAATGGCTTGTCGTTAACTTTTACAGAAACTACTGGAGATGCAGCAGGAGGATATGACGGAACACCTGTCTTTAGTGATGTTGCAAATACTAGATTTGAATGGGAACTGCCAGATACAAATTTAGTAAAGATTAGCGTTGGATACCTTCCAGCACAAAATGCTTCTCCAAATGGAACGCATGTTTTTATATCAGAGGATATAGGATTAAACACTATTGGAAGCGGTGTCTATACTCTTACCTATAAGGTTTATACAGATGCTTGTGCACAAGGAGCTGCATGCATTACATCTGGTGTAGAATATATTGTTACTGGTTCTGGATATACTATTCTTTATAATGGTAATGCTTATACTACAAACGATATATTTATAGGTGTAACAGGAATAACTGACTATACAATACAATCAGGTTCTGGAACAATAAATGGCATAGAGGCTTCTGCGACAAAAGATTTTGTTCTTTATAGGAAAGCTGAAAAATGCATTCAGGGGTTGTTGCTTACCAAGTGTAATAAGTGTGACTGCGGTGATGATTTATATGATGCTGCCATGGAGCTTCTTGCTGATTTTCAAGGTGCTTTAGTTGCAGGAACGATTGGAAACAACAAGTGTGCTAACGACACGCTATTAAGAATAGACACGAATTGTGCAAATATATGTAATGATTGCACAGGGGGTGGTTGTATTTAATGAGATATGGCTGTATTAACTGAAAGTCAATTAAAAACTTACATAGAGGGAGTGTATGTTTCCTTATTGACAAAAAAATGTAAATACCTGGAGTTTGGAAGAGATGTAGATAATCTTAACTTTCAAATTAAGAAGTGTTTTTTATATTGGAGTATCACAGATATTTGGGATTCTTCAATGACAGATGATCAAATAAATTGTGTACAAAGCTCTTTATTTGAATGTGTTGTTACAAAGACTAAGTTTGATCCATCTCTTGTTGCTCTTCAGTCATCTCCAGTATATGTGGGAGAAGCTGTAGGTGATGTTTGGGAAGAGCTCCATGTGTGGATAAAGACAACATCAGGAACTTGTGATCCAGTTTCTTTACAGGCTTATGTCTTTGGAGGCGTTGCCCCATATACTTATTCTTGGAGCTGCGTAACAGGTTCTTTGAGTGCTTGTTCTGGGGTTGCGTTTAGTAATCCTTCAATAGATAGTCCTACGGTTACAGGAGCTTATGCTACAACAGTTGGTCTTACTACAGCCAAGACCACAGTTAGGTGTACAGTAACAGATTCTGTTGGTAACACAGTTTCTCAAGATTATTATTTTTTAGGCTGTGTATAAGAAATAAATTATGGCAAATACATCAACAATAGTTTACGATGGTCTTGACCTTGATTGCCTGAATATTGTTACAGGCGATACTGCCAATACATATCTTTTAAAGCTAAATACTACCTGCCAGGGACAATCTTCTTTAATGTCTTCTATGCAAGGCGATATTACGAATATAGAAGGCTCTATTGCTTCTTTGCAAGGTGATATGCTTACGATTAATTCTGATACAGTTTTATATGCAGATCCTCTTCCAACTCTTACCTGCTTTACTCCTGCAACATCTTCTATGACTGATGTTATAAATGCTATTGATGCTGCTATTTGTGCTCTTCAGCTTACTAGCGGTGTTGACGATGTTACTGTTGGAGATTTTGAGGCTTATGCTGGAGAGGTAAATGGAGATTGGATATGGACTAATGTTGGTGCTGTTGCTGGCATAGGAAATGTTACTGGTATTGTTGGCTTTGTTGCTACTATAGATGGAAACAAGGCTACTGGTGATGGAAAGACTGCAGAAAGGGCTGCTCCTTCAGGAATAACAGTTATAGCTAGCAGAGACAATTACGTATTTCATGACATCTTAGCTAATGCTCTTGTTCTTAAGGATGTTGTTCTTGGTGGAGCTGTTCCTTCTAGCTTACGTACAGAAGTTATAATGTATAAGTTTGTCACTGATGGCGTTGGTGTTGTTTCAACTACCGATCTAAGAAATAATGCTCCTATAGATGGAACTCGCATAGATGCTACGACAATAGACTTTACGGCTATTCCTGCTGCAACAATAACATCTACAATGATTGCAGGTCTTAGCTCAACTATTAATTATACTATTGATTTATCAGGAACCTATACTGATAGATCTTTGGTAGATAGGGGTTATGTTACAGCTCAGATATCTGTTATAAATGAATCTCCTTTTGCACAAACTGGTGTTAATTATTTATATAATCTTGGTTCTATAGGAATAGGTGCTGTAATACATGACACAACTGTTAATCTTCATGTAGAGGGAACAGGAACAGGAACTCTTAGGATAGTAGATGGTAACGAGGCTACAGGAAAGATGCTTACTTCGGATGTAGATGGAAAGGCTACATGGCAAGCTGCTCCTCCAACAATATATACTTCAGATGACGTTGTAGGAACTACGAGATCCCTGGTTCTTACAGATACCGTAACTTGGGTTGGTGGCAGAACTGTTTATAGCGGAAATACAACTTCTTCTACAATTAATTCTTCTTCTATTATAGAGGTAGGTCAAGCAGGTGATCTTCCTGCTATATTGGCTGCTGATACTACATATGTTATTAGGGGTGCAATAACTACGAGCACTCCTATAGCGGTAACTAATTCTGGGTGCTCTATTGTTGGTTTAGATAGAAATAGAGACAAGCTTATATGGAATGGCTTAACTGGCACTACAATGCTCACTGTTGCTGATGTGGATTTTGATTTAGAAAACCTATGCTTAAGCTCTAACAATACAGGTTCTATTTTAATATCTGCAAACAACTATTCTGCAGGTACTTATAATGATGGAAGATCTAAGGTTTTTACTATAAACAATTGTCAATTTAGAAATTGTTTTGACATAGCATCATTTGATGGATTTGATTTAGTAGATATATCTAATACTCTATTTTGGTATTGTGAAGCTCCTAATCATGGAGTTAAATTTACTAACACCTCTAAGATAGAGATTTCCTCTTGCGAGCTTATTAGATGGTTTAGAGAAAGTACTATACCAGCCCCTGCTAACTATGCTACCTGTCCTATGATAGAGCTTGTTAATGGAACAAGTAATTTTGGAGCAGTAAACATTAATGGGTGTGTAGTACATCCACAACAAACACAAGATGGTATAAAGATAGATACTGCCTCTGCTACAGGATTTGGAACAATTTCTTCTAATGCATTTGTAACAGTAGGATTAACAACAGGCGTAGTATTTTCTCCTGTTTTAGGTGGATTATCGTTGCCTGATTACTCACAAGCTGCTACATATAATTATGATGTGTTTGCCAATCAAGGTGTACTGAATTCTGTATCAGGAGCAGTTATGACTATATCAGGAAATACCACAAATACTGCATTATCTTCTGGAACTCCAGCAGTTATGAATGCAGGAGGACTTGCTGTTGATCGTTCAAGTGTGAGGTATACTGTAAGTACAGGAGGAAGGTGTACTTATAATGGAACTAAGCAAGCTTATGTTTCCGTTCATGGAAGTTTGGCATATCAAAAAAAAGGAGGAGGAACTGACCCTTATGTTTTTTATCTTTATAAAAACGGAGTATTATTGGCAGATTCTGAGGTGGATATTTTAAGTGGTGGTGCAACAGCAGATGGCATTGCAGCATTAACTTACGGAACTTTGATGAGTCAAAATGATTATATAGAGGTATATATAGAAAATCCTGGAAGTAATGATGATATGTTAGTTAAAAGCTTACAATTAGTAATAAGAGAATAAAAAATAAAAAATAAAAATTATGAATATAGATGATTTATACAGAGAATTTGTAGATACCTTTACTAGAAGGGGTGCTGCAACAATAGGAAAAACAAAAGTTGTTAAG
>Ga0255048_10002745_pt1 | contig 11041 bp, 8 predicted proteins | sample JV7_2_2_MG_FD_183619 | JGI IMG/M metagenome (GOLD analysis project Ga0255048, IMG submission 183619) | Seawater microbial communities from Jervis Inlet, British Columbia, Canada - JV7_2_2 | ecosystem: Environmental > Aquatic > Marine > Inlet | place: Canada: British Columbia | collected 2016-10-06
GACAACCGCATCATGGACCGTCTTACGATCGGCCGGATTCATCGGCTCGAGCATTATCTCGCCGCCATCATCGAGAACCTGCTCTGCCAGTCGGGCAGTGTAGATCCGAAGTGCTTCCCGCCGCCGTTCCTGGTATCCGCCGACGTCGAGGCGAAGTCGGGCCCGACGGTGAGTCTTTCTCTGAACGACGGTCCTGGTCAACTCCCCCACTGACTGCATGATTGACCCCTTTGGACCAATCAGGGCCTCGGTTTGCTCACCGGTGACATTGGCCACGATCAGGTCATCCTCCACACTGGTGGCCACGTCGCCCTCCAGACCGAAGCTGTCCAGCAAGCCGTTGAGGAACTCTGCAACAACGGCTGCCTGGCCTTCGGCATCGATCTCAACCTCTGGGGTGGTTGACTCTTCCATGGTCCGTTCCTTTGCTTGTTGACTTTGTTTCGACTGGTTCTGACGCGATCCCCCGCCGCCACCGCGGGAGGAGCCGCTCTTGGAACCTTCGGATTTTCGCTCGGTTCTTTCACGACCGCTCTTGCCGGACTGCTGGGTGCGGTTGCTGGCGCCCTTCTGATCCCGGCCGCCTTGCTTCGAATCGCTGCGCTGTTGCCCGCCGCCGCCGCTGCCGCGCTTGCGCCGGCGCTGACGCTTCTCTTTTGGCTTCTTTGAGACTCGAACGAGGGCGTCCCTTGAACCCACTCCCATGAAACCCTTGGCAGGCTCTTCTAAGACCTCAATGATTGCTTCGTCACGCGAATTCAAACCGAGATCGGTTAGTCCGCCTTCGACAGCAACGTCGACGCTGCTACCCCGGACTTCGACCCATTCCATGGTGTCTAATACCTCCTACGGCGTTTCTGTTGCTTCTTCTTGGACCCCTGATAGTCCTTCTTCGCCGGCCCCTCTTCTGGTCCATCATCTTCCGATGTCGTTTCCGGTGGGGGAGGGGCCGCCGCCTTCTGCTCTGCGTGGCGTTCATCCAGGCGGATAATCAAGCTCTGCTGTCCGATTCTGACGACCTGACCGGTGGCGATATACAGGTCAACGCCTGCCAGCAGACTGTATGAGATGAAGCCGAAAACAACCGGCAAAACCTTGGTGAAAGTCTGCATCTGCTTGGCCTGAGGGGTGTCGTTGGCGGCAGATCCATCCTTCTTGCGCCGCTTGGTAAGTTGGGCCTGCTGGTAATAGCCGGTGACGATGATAAATACGACCAGCAACAGATACGGGATGGCGGTCGTAATCCCGTCCTGGATCGCTTCGGACGGCGAGACAACCATGTCCATGCCCAGAAAGGACGTGTCACCCTCGGCGATTGCCTGCCCGAGGTCCGAGTTGTCGGGAAGGAACTTGCCGGGATCATCGCCACGGAAGCTTCTCAGTAGGCTGAACAGCGAGAACCAGATCGGGAGCTGTACAAGCATCGGAAGGCAGCCAGCAGCCGGATTGACGCCCTTCTCCTTATAGAGGGCGACCATTTCCTCGTTCAGCTTCTGCCGGTCGTCCTTGTGTTGCTTCTGCAGGTCCTTGACCAGCGGCTGAATCTCCTGCATCGCCTTCATGGACCGGGTTTGCTTGAGGGTTAGCGGGAACAACGCCAGGTTGACGACCACGGTGAGCACCACGATGGCCAGACCAACATTTGGAAATATCTGGTAAAGAAATGCGAGGACGGTTCCCAGAAATTGGCTAATCGGATCAAACACTGGCGGACTCCTGCTTCGGCGGCACCGGTTGATGTACGAACCCGTCGGTGCCCCACGGATTGCAGCTCGACACCCTCCTTGTGGCCATCCAGGTCCCACGGACGGCCCCATGCACCTCGAGTGCCTCAACGGCGTAGGCAGAACAGGTAGGCAGATAGCGGCAGTTACTACCGGTCAATGGCGAAATAACGCGCTGGTAGCCGCGGATAGCCGCCCGGATCCAGTACGCCGGTTGGTACCGGCGCAGCTTGTCACTCACCGCTCTTCCTTCCCGGAGATCGCCCCGATGATTTCATGCATGGCAATCTCGTTGCACTCAGGGTTGGCAATCAAGATGTAATCGGTATTACTACGGAGTCTTGCTTGGGAAGCGGCCTCCCGCAACCTCCGTTTGGCCCGATTTCGATTGACTGCGTTGCCCACTTTCTTGCCGGCGACGATACCTATTCGCGGCACCGCCGAAGGTCCTTCCAGCACCAGAACGGTGAGCCCGGCAGATCGCATCCGTCGCCCCCTGCGGAAGACCCGCTGGAAGTCGTCCCGGTTGCGAAGAGAAACGAATCGTTGACTACGCCGCGAGGCGCTTCCGGCCTTTCGATCGGCGACGACGCAGGATTTCCTGGCCCGCGCGCGTTCGCATGCGCGTCCGGAATCCGTGCTTGCGCTTGCGGCGTCGGCTCTTAGGTTGGTACGTTCGCTTCATGACTTCCGTTCGACCGAGGAAGGTTACGGAGTGCCCGGATATATGTCAAAGCTTCTCGATGCTTTGATTTGGGGCTCTGGGTGGCCGGCAGGGCCTGAAGCGCGAATGATTTCCTAGATGAGCGAAAACCGGAGCAGTTTCGCCCACGGTCATCGCGCGAATAATGACCCACCAATACATCCGCAATTCAAAGGAAAACAAGGGTTCAGAGTTTTAGCACTAAGGCCGTGGTACCGTGGATTTTGGCGTTCTTGAGGCTGGCCGGCAGGGTCCATATAATGCCGCTGCGCTGGACCGAGACCTTTCCAAGTGGAAAGACGACAATGGGGCTGTCGTCAACCGCTACCTCGGTTCTCCACACGCTGTGGATAATTCTGTGGACGATCTGAGATAGGTGGAGGACAGTTGAAACCCCAATCTGTGAGTGGAGCCTGGGACCAATATCGCCAGGCCCTGCGAAACCGCGTGACCCCTGTCACGTGGCAAACCTGGTTGGAGCCCCTCGACTTCCTCAGTGAGGAAGAGGGCACGCTGACGATTTCCACACCCAGCGAGTTCCACCTTCGGTGGGTGAACGAGAAGTACACCAATCTGCTCACATCGTTGGCCACGGACCTATACGGGAGCCGGGAGGTCAGGTTGGAGGCCAGGCCTGTGGACGAACATCTCCGGAACGCCGATGTGTTGGAGGACGAACCGCGAGCCGAACCGATGGCGGTCGCCCCGGGCAGCCCACCATCGACGGCTCCCAAGTACTCCTTTGAGAACTTCATCGTCGGTCCTTCCAACCGGTTTGCCTACGCCGCCGCCATGGCAGTCGCCGAACAGCCGGGGAAGCATTACAACCCGCTCTTCATTTACGGCCCGGCCGGCCTGGGGAAGACCCACCTTCTCCACTCGGTGGCCGCCCAATCCCGGGAGATCACCCCTTCCCTGGTCATGCGCTACGTCACGTCGGAGGAGTTCTTCAACGACTTCGTTGATGGGATTCGGCGCAAGCGGATGGATGAGTTCAAGAACCGCTACCGGCGAATCGACGTGCTGTTGCTCGACGATGTTCAGTTCTTCGAAGGCAAAGAACAGATCCTCGAGGAGTTCTTCCACACCTTCAACACCCTTCATCAGGCAGGAAGTCAGTTGGTCATCACTTCGGATCGCCATCCTCGCCATCTATCCACGCTGGAGGACCGCCTGCGCAGCCGGTTCGAGTGGGGACTCCTCACCGACATTCAGCCACCCGACGTTGAGACGCGGCTTGCGATCCTTCACAAGAACGCCGAGTTCGCCCCTCGCAAGGTGCCCGAGACTGTCCTTGAGTTCATCGCCTCCCACGTGCCGAACAACATCCGGGAGCTGGAGGGAGCCCTCACTCGCATCACCGCTTATGCCGCCCTCACCCAGCAGGAAATCACCCTCGACATGGCCACCGATGTTCTGCAGGACCTCATTCCCTCAGCCAACCAGCGGGTTCTCAACCCCGAGGAGATCATCGGGGCGACGGCGGCGGCGTGTGGCCTCAGCCCGGTCGACCTCATCGGGCCCAGTCGTCGGCAGCCTCTCGTTCGCGCCCGCCAGACCGCCATGTACCTGTGTCGCGAATTGACCGACCTATCGCTTCCCAAGATCGGCCGCGCTTTCGGTGGCCGCGATCACACAACCGTCATGCATGCGCTCGATCGGGTCAAAACACTGATGATCGAGGACAAGGCCATGTTCGACCAGGTAACCGCCCTCTCACAGAACCTGCGAGGGGCATGACCGTGGCAGCCTTCCCAACCTGTGCACATCCGGTGTGGAAACCCGCTCCCAACCTGTTGAAACCCTGCCGCCTATCCACAACCGGCCGGGGCGTCCGTCACAGCCTGTGGATATGCTCCAAAGTCATACACAACCTTGGCAGCTCACAAACCCCGGCATTTGCTGGTTTCCTACGGGGTTACGCACATTCCACACCCCCTACTACTACGACTACCAATAAAACATTAAGAAAAGAAGCAGAAGGAGACACCCTGTGCACTTGAGAGCCGAACACGACGATCTCGCCGATGTGCTTGCCCGGGCTACCCGTGCGGTTGGAACCAGGGCTCCCGTAGAAGTCCTCCAGGGAATCCTGTGTGAGGTCCAGGGCAATCGTCTGCGGGTGACGGGAAGTGACCTCGAGATGACGGTCCACACCAGTCTGGAGGTCGAGACCCTCGAAGAGGGCAGGGCCGTGATCCCGGCTCGGCTGGCTGCCGAAGCGGTTCGAAAACTCCCGGCTGGCGCGGTCACGATCCGCACCGATGAGGGTGAGGTTGAGATCACCGGCAACGGGCCCAGTTTCCGACTCCGCCAGTTGGCAGTCGATGACTTCCCTCGTCTGGAAGGAGAGTCCATCGAGGGCGGCATCCAGATGGACGGCGACGAAGTGGTCAGGGCGATTAGCCAGGTGTCGGTGGCAGCATCACACGACGACGCCCGGCCGATACTTACGGGCGTGCTGTTCGAGCCAAACGAAGGGGCGTTGCGGTTGGTGGCCACTGATTCGTACCGGCTGGCCGTGCGTGATTTGCCCGGCGTCGAACCCGGGGGCTCGGGGCTTGTTCCGGTGCGAGGGCTGCGAGAGCTCGGCAGGACGATTGGAGCCGAGAAGATCGACGTCAACGTAGGGGAGCGAGAGGCGAGTTTCTCGTCAAAAAGGGGTTCGCTGACGGTGAGGTTGATTGAAGGTGCTTTCCCGAACTACCGGCAATTGATCCCGGACACCTACAACAATCGCCTGACAGTGGCGAAGTCGGCGTTGCTCGAGGCCATTGATCGTGCCTCACTGGTCGCCGAAGACCACATCCCGGTGCGGTTGGAGATGTCCGACGGGGGAGTGGATATCAGCGTTACCCGGCAGGAAGTCGGAGGGACGGCGGAGCGGGTCGAGGGGGAGTATGGCGGTGAAAAGCTTACGATCGCCTTCAATCCGCGATACTTGAATGATGGTGTCAGCGCTATTGAGGATGACGAGATCGTCCTGGAAGTCCTCGATGGGCTCAAGCCGGGCATTCTCCGTGGTGCCAACTCGCCGGAGTTTCTCTATCTGTTGATGCCGGTCCGGCTGTAAACCATGCGGCTCGACTGGATCGAGCTCCAGAGCTTCCGGAGTTATCCACACCTCGAGTTTCGACCCGACCCGGGTACCAACTTGCTGGTGGGGGAGAACGGGGCGGGCAAGACCAATCTGCTGGAGGCGATCGGATACTTGAGCGCCCTCCGGTCCTTTCGGAAAGCCCCTGATGCCGCCCTCATTTCGATCGACGCCGCCGAGGCCGTGGTTAGAGGAGCGGTGGCCGGCCCGGTCTCAGAACACACTGTCGAAGTTCTATTGTCGCGCGATCAGCGTCGCCGAGTCCTCCTCGATGGCAAACGCCCGGCTCGTAATGCCGACGTCCGACGCCGGCTGCGTTGTGTGACCTTCCTTCCAGACGATCTCGAACTCGTCAAGGGCAGTGCCGGGCAGCGCCGGGAGCTACTCGATGATCTGGCAGCCCAACTCCGTCCGGCCGCCGCCGCCGACCAGAGTGAGTTCGACAGGGCGTTACGACAACGCAACGCCCTCTTGCGGGCGGACGGGCCCATGGCAGATGTCGTTTCCCTGGCGAGCTTTGAGGAGAGCATCGCCTCCACAGGTGCCCGGGTCGTCGAGCACCGGCTAAAGACGTCGGCTGCCCTGACCCCGTTTCTGCAGGCCGCATACCTGCGGTTGGGGCCCAACACGGTGCAGTGGGATTACACGTCGAGCTGGGCGGGGTCGGCGGAGTCCGAGGAGGATCTGGCCGCCCGACTGAGCGAAGCATTGACAGCCTCGCGGCGGCGGGACATGGAGCGTCGGCTGACAACCACCGGTCCGCAGCGTGACCAACCCGGGTTGTTTCTCGATGACCGGGATTCGCGTACTCACGCCAGCCAGGGAGAGCAGCGATCACTGGTGCTTTCTCTGCGACTGGCAGCCTTCGACCTGCTGGCCGACGCCTTCGACGATGCACCGATCCTGTTGCTCGACGACGTGTTCTCGGAGTTGGATCCCGGAAGGGCCGAAGCCGTCGTCGATCGCCTTCCACGAGCGCAGGCCTTCCTCACATCCGCCAGACGCAATGATGTCCACTCCATATCCGGCGTCTATTGGGATGTTGATTCTGCCGGCAAGGTAGTCCTCGCATGAGCTTGGATCCGATCGGTGACATGTTGACGCCCTTTCTGGAGCGACTAGGCCTTTCACGGCCCGACACGGCGGCCCGACTGTCGGGGGACTGGCAGCAGTTGGCCGGCGAACCGTGGGCCACTCGGGCAAGGCCGGCGGGTCTTCGCAACGGGCAGTTACTGGTTGAGGTGGCCGACGCAGCGACCGTCTCGGTGCTTAGGTATCGAACCGGAGAGCTGCTCAAGCGACTCGACGACGCTTTGGGCGAGGGCACGGTGGAAGTGGTCCGCCTCCGGGTGGCCAAACATCCATTTTGAGTGGTTGATACGGCGGAACGGATCCCCGTCTTAGCCGTCCTTCCTAGCTGTAAACCGGCAACCCCTGTCAGCGCGAAAAGCCAGGAAAATCAGGGGTTTGTGGCTGTCTGTGAGTGGCTGATTCCACCGGCAAGGGCCTTGGTTCTTAAACCCGCTCACTGGTATAATCACAAAGTTGTAAATAACCTCGACTACGGCCGATTACGTGGCAACCAAAACCAAGAACTCTTCATCAGACGCGTCCTACGACGCCAGTGATATCACGATCCTCGAGGGTCTCGAGGCCGTTAGAAAACGCCCTGCCATGTACATCGGTTCGACCGGGCCCAGGGGCCTCCACCATCTGATCTGGGAGGTTGTGGATAACTCGGTCGACGAGGCAATGGCGGGGTTTGCCACCACCATCGACGTCACTCTTATGGCCGATGGAGGGGTCAGGGTCAAGGACAACGGCCGTGGGATTCCGGTCGACAAGCACAAGAAGACCAAGCAATCGGCATTGACCACCGTCCTCACCACCCTGCACGCAGGCGGCAAGTTCGAGGCCGGCGCCTACACGGTTTCGGGCGGCTTGCACGGTGTCGGCGTTTCTGTCGTCAACGCCCTTTCGACCCGGTTGGAAGCCCTCGTCGTCAGAGACGGTTTCCAATGGACGCAGGCCTACGACCTCGGCAAGCCGGCGGCGGCGGTCAAGAAGGGGAAGGTAGCCAAACGGTCCGGCACCACCATCACGTTCTGGGCCGATCCCGACATCTTCTCCGATACCACCGACTACAGCCATGCCACGGTCTCCTCCCGCTTAAAGGAGATGGCGTTTCTCAACAAAGGGTTGGAGATCCGGCTGATCGACGAACGGGATCCGGAGAGGGAAGACGAAGTCTTCAAGTACAGCGGGGGCCTGGTCGACTTCATCAAGTACCTCAACAGCAAGCGGGAGCCACTCCACGGCCGCATATTCGACTCCGAAGCGGTCGGTGAGGACGGAGAGTTGGAGCTCGCCATGCAATGGACCACCGGATACACAGAGACGGTGCTCACTTTTGCCAACAACATCAACACTCACGAGGGCGGCACCCACGAAGAGGGCCTGCGCCGGGCGTTGACCAGGGCTGTCAACGACTTCGCTAAGTCGAAGAACCTCATCAAGGAGAAGGACCCGGCACTGCAGGGCGAGGACATCCGGGAGGGCCTTACCGCCGTGCTTTCCCTCAAGGTGAGCCAGCCACAGTTCGAAGGTCAGACCAAGACCAAACTTGGCAACACCGAAATCCGTTCCTTCGTAGAGGTTTCTCTCAACAAGGCCATTCCCGAGTGGTTTGAGCGCAATCCAGGTGAGGGCCGCAAGATCGTTGACAAGTGCCTGACGGCGGCCAGGGCCCGGATGGCGGCCCGTCAGGCTCGCGACCTGACCAGGCGCAAGAGCCTGTTGGAATCGGGAGGCTTGCCCGGCAAGCTGGCAGACTGCTCCTCTCGCGACCCGGAGGAGTCGGAGCTCTTCATAGTGGAAGGCGACTCGGCGGCCGGTCCCGCCAAGCAAGCCCGCGATTCGAGGGTGCAGGCGATTCTGCCGATCCGGGGCAAGATCCTCAATGTAGAGAAGGCTCGGCTTCCCAAGGTCCTCCAGAACACCGAGATCCAGTCATTGATCACCGCGGTCGGCGCCAACATCGGCGACGAATTCGAGTTGGAGAAGGCCCGGTATCACAAGATCGTGCTGCTCACCGACGCCGACGTCGACGGCGCCCACATCCGGACTCTCCTGCTGACTTTCTTCTTCCGCCATATGCGGCAGCTGATCGAGGCAGGGTTCGTCTACATCGCTCAACCGCCTCTCTATCGCGTCAAACATGGCAAACAGGTCACCTACTTGAAGGACGATGCCGAACTGAGCGCCTTTCGCAAGGAATTGAATGGCAAGAAGGCCAACGTCAACCGATTCAAGGGACTGGGCGAGATGAACGCCGACCAGTTGTGGGAGACGGCGATGGATCCGGTCAGCCGTACTCTGGTGCAGGTGGAGTTGGAGGACGCTTTCCTGGCCGATGAGATTTTCAGCACGCTGATGGGTGACAACGTCGAAGGCCGCCGCACCTTCATCCAGCAGAACGCCAAAGATGTTCGCTTCCTCGATATCTGATGCCTGACGACCTAGCCACCATCGGACAAATCAACATCCGCGACGAGATGTCGACCTCGTTCCTCGACTATGCGATGTCGGTAATAGTCGCCCGGGCTCTGCCTGATGTCCGGGACGGGCTCAAGCCGGTGCACCGCCGCATCCTCTACGCGATGGAGGAGAACGGAATCCGGGCCGGTACCCCGTTCAAGAAGTCGGCGCAGGTGGTCGGCGACGTGATGGGTAAGTACCACCCGCACGGCGACGGTGCCATCTACGACGCACTGGTCCGATTGGGCCAGGACTTCTCGTCCCGGTATCCGCTCATCGAACCGCAAGGCAACTTCGGCACGGTCGACGACCCACCCGCCGCCTACCGCTACACAGAGTGCCGATTGGAGTCGCTCGCTTCCCACATGCTGGAGGGCATCAGCGAGAACACGGTCGATTTCAAGGAGAACTACTCGGGGGAGTACAGCGAACCCGTCGCGCTCCCGGGCCGCTTCCCCAACTTGCTGGTAAACGGATCCACCGGAATCGCGGTTGGTATGGCGACCAACATACCGCCCCACAACCTCGGCGAGGTCGTCGATGCCTGCATCCACATGCTGGACAACCCCAAAGCAACTACCGACGACTTGATGCAGTTCGTGAAAGGCCCCGACTTCCCAACCGGCGGATACATCGTTGGGACCGCCGGAATTCGTGATGCGCTTACCACCGGTCGGGGCTCCATCAAGATCCGGGCTGTCACCGACGTCGACGAGGTGCGCAAGGGTCGTACCGGGATCATTGTCACCGAGATCCCCTATCAGACCGGTCACGACCGGATCATGACCAAGATCGCCGACCTGGTCCATTCCAAGCGGATCGAGGGCATTGCCGACTTGCGCGACGAATCCAGTTCCCGGGTGGGTACTCGCCTGGTTATCGAATTGAAGCGTGACGCCAGACCGCAGGTGGTGCTCAATCAGCTGTACAAGCTGACTCCATTACAGGACACCTTCGGCGTCAACTTCGTTGCCCTGGTTGACGGGGTGCCCCGGACGCTGGGACTGGCCGAGGCGGTCAAGCACTACCTCGACCATCAGATGGAGATCGTCGAGCGTCGTACTCGCTTCCGCTTGGAGAAGGCACAGGCGCGCTCTCACATCCTCGAGGGCTTGCTGATAGCCGTCGACAACATCGATGAGGTTGTGAAGCTGATCAGAGGCTCGGCCGACGTCGAGACCGCCCGCGCCGCGTTGATTGAGCGTTTCGATCTCAGTGAGATCCAGGCCAACCACATCCTCGACATGCCTCTGCGCCGGCTGACCGCCCTGGAGAGCGACAAACTCCGGGCCGAGTTCGGCGACCTGCAGAAGACGATCAAAGCTCTCGAAGCCATCCTCAAGAGTCCGGCCAAGCGACGGAAGCTGATCGCCAAGGAACTGGTTGCGATCAAGGACAAGTTCGCCGACCTCCGCCGCACCCGGATCGTCCCTGACGAGGGGGACTTCTCGATGGAGGACCTCATTGCCGACGAGGAACTGGTGGTGACGGTGACCCAGGCCGGCTATGTGAAGTCGGTCGTCGCCAACACCTACCGGGCGCAGGGGAGAGGCGGACGCGGAATCCAGGGTGCCAAGCTCGGCGAGGATGACGTCATCAGCCGGGTGCTGCACACCACGGCCCACGCCTACCTGTTGTTCTTCACCAACCGGGGCAAGGTGTACCGGATCAGGGCTCACGAAATTCCCCGTCAGAACCGGACCGCCAAGGGGACGATGGCACAGGCTTTCATGCAGATCGAACCCGACGAGCGTATTGAGGCCGTGGTCGACACCCGCGACTACGAGACGTCACAGTTCCTGGTCATGGCCACCCGCCGCGGACAGGTCAAGAAGACCAAGTTCTCCGAATATGACTCCCGTCAGTCCAGTCTGATCGCTATCAAGTTGGGCGACGACGACGAGGTGGTTTCGGTGCGTACCACCAGCGGAGATGCCGATCTGCTGCTGTTCACCCACAACGGCCAGGGAATCCGATTCG